>ENA-OQIM01000936-OQIM01000936.1-human-gut-metagenome-genome-assembly--contig:-NODE-936-length-10681-cov-1.623555_pt1 | contig 10681 bp, 12 predicted proteins | sample MGYA00242579_ERZ504744 | MGnify/ENA primary metagenome ERZ504744 (study PRJEB26092, sample SAMD00036441) | human gut metagenome | host: Homo sapiens | study: EMG produced TPA metagenomics assembly of...
GATCCTGCGACAGGTCCAATTGATAAGTTAATGAACTGTCATAGATATTTGGATTCCTTTCTGATATGGTAAGCAGCCACTGAGACCATATCCTCCGTCACTTTTCAGAAAACGGCGCATATCCTGCAAAAATCCCGGATTATACTGTGCAATACATTTGTCTTCCGGTTTCTTCTTTTTCCGGATCTGGCTCTCATCAAAATCGTGAAACATCAGCCGGGTATCACTTAAAACCCCGTCATGCATCAGCAATTTGGCAGAAACTCCCTCACCCAATACATGAAATCCGTCTACATGATAGTAAAGTTTCCAGAACTGCAATGCCCTGAGTGCTGTCACAGGATTACATTCTCGTGAAAAATACATTTCCATTATACAGGCAATTCCGGCCTGATGCAGTTTTTTAATGAATGTTTTAAACTCTTTCTCCGGATCATCTGTTGCACAGTAAGATCTCTTGGGTGCAAAATAATAGCCATACATATATCCCCAGAAATTAACACGTCCCTGTGTATGCTTCTCAGATACCATTTTCTCAGATTCAGAATTCTTACAGGTACCGCTTTCCATAAATTCATATGCAGGCATCAGTTCAATTGTATTGATACCAAGCTCTTTCCAGTACGGGATCATTTCCTCCAGTGCCTGAAAAGTTCCCTTTGTACCGGTTATCGTCCGATTCGCTTTTGTATATCCGCGCACATGCAGTTTATAAAGGATCATTTCGTGATATGGAATAGCCGGATTTTTGTCGTTCTCCCAGTCAAAAACTTCTTTTTTAAGAAATCCTCCCCTGACTTTGTGTGGATTCGTACCCACCTCTGCACCAAAGCGTTCCCGTCCCAGAATCCTGTACGCACAGGGATCAGTATACACCTTTCCATTTATCAGAAAATTGTACTCGTACTCTTTCAGATTAAAATCCGGAATATACATTGCATATACATTTCCGGTTCTGTTTTCTTCTGTAAAAGGAATCTCCACATAAGGTTTTGCTGATCTCTTTTTGTAGAGAATCAGAGATGCTCTGCTGTCTTCCGGTACCTCAACTGCAAAATTACAGCCATCTGCCAACGGATTTGCACCAGGCACAAGAGCCAGCCCCTTTTCTGTTTTCATCTTTCTGCTCTCAGCCATCTCTTTCTCTCCTTCATATTTTTTCTTGTTGCTCATTACACTTTTCAGAAACACTATACAACGCTATAATATAATCTGAAGTTCTACCGGACAATGATCGGAACCCATAATTTCAGAATGGATTTCTGCGCCTTCAAGCTTATCCTTCAACTGTGGAGACGTGATAAAATAGTCAATTCTCCACCCTGCATTCTTCTCTCTTGCTTTAAATCTGTAAGACCACCAGGAATATCTGCCCTCTACATCCGGATAAAAATAACGGAATGTATCGATAAATCCACTCTCCAGCACCTTACCAAAGCATGCTCTCTCTTCATCTGTAAATCCGGCATTTTTCCGGTTGGTCTTAGGATTCTTCAGGTCGATCTCCTGATGTGCCACATTGAAATCCCCGCAGCAGATCACAGGCTTACTTTCCTGCAATTTCAACAAGTATGCCAGAAAATCCTCTTCCAGTGCATACGGTATTCCAGTCTGCGCAGTTCACTCTGGGAATTTGGTGTATATACAGTCACCAGATAAAATTTTTCATATTCCAGGGTGATCACACGCCCTTCTTTGTCATGTTCCTCAATTCCAATTCCATACGCCACAGACAGTGGCTCTTTCTTTGTAAAAACAGCAGTTCCGGAATATCCCGTCTGTTGGCATAATTCCAGTACTGATGATATCCGGGAAGTTCCAGCTTTACCTGTCCCTGCTGGCATTTCGTCTCCTGCAGGCAGAAAATATCCGCATCAAGTGCTGCAAAGCTCTCTTCAAACCCTTTGCCAATGCATGCACGTATACCATTTACATTCCATGAGATTAATTTCATAATCAACTGATCCCCTTTGTTTTCTTATTAGCCCTGTTCAGCATTTGCTAACGATTCTCCCCTGAACGCTTCTGGTCTATTATAGCACGTTTCATGACTGTAAAAAACCTCTTTTTCTCCGGTTTCTGCTCATTGCATTTTTTTTCCGGTTTCTGCTACAATGAACTGACATCAGACAAACATAGTCCCTGATAAATAAGAAAGAATGAGGAATATAAAATGAGTGACGAATTTACAGCTGGCGGATGTAACCCGAGTGACTGCGCTTCCTGCGGTGGTGGATGCAGTTCAGCCGGCGGATGCGATCCTGTTGAAAACCACAAGACAATCACCCTTACCATGGAAGACGATACAGAGGTAGAATGTGCGATCCTCACCGTTTTCCCGGTAGATGCGAAGGAATATATCGCACTTCTCCCACTTGATGAGAACGGTCAGAATGAAAGCGGCGAGGTTTACCTCTACACATTTGCCCGTACTGAGAGCGGTGATCCGATGCTTTCCAACATCGAAAGCGATGAAGAATATGCAAAAGCCGCAGTTGCTTTTGACACAGTGCTCCAGAATGCAAAAGATTCAATGGAAAAAATTGATTAAGATCAAAGAACAATTATAGCAATTCCGGTATTTTATGGAATTGCTATAATTATTTTACCAAAATGTTACTGTTCACTCCGTTCACAGTAACACCAAACATCTCTCAGGATAACTTCTAACCAATAGTTAATAGACATCTCCTTGTTCCAACTGTATACTGGATATAAAGATTATATTTGTGGCCAGAATCTATTCTGTCCCGGATCACTGTATCAGAAAATCCATATACACCCAAATATTCAAAACAAGGAGGGCTTACATAATGAAAAAGAAAAAATTTCCGGTTTTTATTCTATGCTCACTTCTAACCCTTACCAATATTCAGACACCATGGGCATTTTCGGATGAAGCACCCGATGATCCGGTATTTCGGATGAATCGTCGATGATCCGGTATTTCCGGTTGAACTGCCCGACGATCCGGCATTTTCTGACGAAATCACTCCTGATGAAGCAACATACGCCAAAGACACTGCAGATATATCTGCTTCTGGAAATTCCATTCCGATCACTGCTGACAGTGGATTTGCAGACCCTGTTTTCCAAAAATGGATTTCCGAAAACATTGATACAGATCGCAACGGGCTTCTCTCTGACGAGGAAATCTCCATGTGCACAGAAATCAGTATTCCTTCCATGTCAGTCGATTCCCTGGAAGGCATCGAATATTTTTATAATCTGAAAACCCTGGACTGTTCTGACAATGAACTGCTGTTTCTCGATGTATCAGCCAACACAGTTCTGAAATCTCTGAACTGCTCGCACAACAATCTGCTCAGTCTGGATCTCTCCTCATGCAAAAAACTGAAAGATCTTGACATCTCCTTTAACAACTGTGGGAGCAACAGTTCCATCAGTCTTCCCAAAAGTTCTTCTGTGGAGAAATTAAACATCTCTTCTGTTGTTCTTGATGATTTTGATTTCTCCCGTTTTTCCAGACTGAAAGAACTGGATTGCAGCAACTGTAATCTGCGCACTCTTAAACCTGCATCTATGCCATCACTGGAAAAGCTTATCTGTTCCGGCAATCTCCTGGATACCCTGAACTTAAGCCGTCTTTCCGGTTTGAAATATCTGGACTGTTCTTCCAACAGTATACAGACTCTGAAACTGCCGGACACCAGATCACTGAATACCCTTTACTGCCAGAATAATCTTCTCACTAAACTGAACCTCTCCGGTTTTTTATCACTGAAGAAACTGAACTGTTCCGACAATAAGCTGTTGGAGCCTGATCTTCGTGGCTGCTTTCCCGAGGAACTGATCTGTAATGATAACGTGATCCGCACTCCTATGGAATTTTATGATCTGTCTCAGTTCGCTTCACCTGAAGATATCACCATAATGGAAAATGGCATGATCGACACCTCTTACCGGCTGACTGCTATTAATAAATTAAACCCTGTAAAAATCCGCCGCAGATTTACCAGTGCCGGCACAGAACAATATGGCACACAGATCATTTACATTGGATATCTGCTTGAAAATGATTTCCGATCACCTGCATTGTTTCAGCAAATGCAGCAGAACTATCCACTGACAGACGATCATATGCTTTCCCGCGAATATCTGAAGGAAGTTTCTTCCCTTTCCTTTGACGAAGATTTTCCGCCTATTTCCTTCAGATCTGCCTATTTTAACAGGACTGAAAAGTCTGAGATGTACGGATCTTCCTCAAATCACAGAACTGGATCTCAGCAGAAATCCGGAACTTACCGAACTGATCTGTATTGGAACAGGTATCCGTTCTCTGAACCTTACCTCCAACAAAAGCCTGGAATCTGTTCAGCTGTGTAACAACAGCCTTTCCTCATTAAATATAACCGGACTTACGTCACTTTCCAGCCTTGACTGCCGCTTTAATTCTCTAGTCAGCGTTGATACCACAGGCTGCACTGCTTTGAAGGATAACCTGTTCTTTCCGCAGCATACATGCACCGTCAATGCTGATCAGGCAGGAAAAATTTCGTTCGACCAACTGGGAAATTTCCATCAGCAGCTGGATACACCGGCAACAATCCTCGCAGGCGATGAACTTCTTTACACACCCGGAGATGACTTCTTTACTCTTTTAAGTCCTGCCGTAACCATGACGGAAGCATCTTTTTCCATTATGGATACCAATACATGGCAGATTCTCGGAACCTGCCGGATGACCATAAACATTGAATCAGGAACTCCTGTCACTCCTGAAAAACCGTCATTAAAAAAAATCAAATCCACTCATGAGGTTACCATCACCTGGAAAAAAGCAAAGAATGTCAGTGGATACCGGATTCTCCGCAGAGAAAAGAATAAATCAGAGGCTTCATGGAAAGCAATCGCAACAGTTTCCTCTTCCTGTACCTCCTATACAGACAGTACCGGACTGATCAAGAAATCCTACCTGTATACAGTGCAGTCCTACACTTTCCGGAACGGTAAGAAAATCTACAGTAAATATAACACCAAAGGCCTGACAGGTACAGCAAAACTCAAACGCCCTGCGGTTAAAAAAGCCCCAAAAAGATGTTGTCATAAATCTTATGTGGGACGAAGTTCCGGGTGCCGATGGCTATCGCATCTACCGCCGCAGGAAAGGTATCTCCAAATGGACAAAACTGGGAGATATTGAATTTTCCGGGTTGTATTACACAGACGAAACTGCTGTTCCCAAAACAGTCTATGATTATGCAGTCCGCCCATACCGTAAGCTTGGCAGCAAAATTTCTCTGGGTGATTACAGCTCCACCGGATACGTCTGCCAGACTGCAATTCCAAAGGTCAGCCTGACTTCTGTCACTGAGCAGGATGGCGGCGTCACAGTAAAATGGAAACACCAGCCTTATGTCACCGGCTACTTTATTTATCGTGCAGACGATCAGAACAGTAAATACTGTAAAATTTCAGATACACCAAACGGTCCTGATTCAGAGGAATACTATGCATATTATGAACCAGTGCCATTCGGCTCCGTAAATCCATTATATAAAGTTCGGGCATACGTCCTTATCGGTAAGAAATATTACTATGGACCATATTCCAGAGCACTGGCTCTAAATCCGTACTCCGATAATCTCAATGCTCACGATTTTTCGGAATTCCACATGGGTTACCAGTTAAGCAACAGTTCTTCCTCCACAGGTTTTGACCGTAACTATGATGACGGTGGCAGTTTTTTCCATGCTGCCGCTATCTTACACGCGGATCCGGTCCTGTATACGAATGGCAGGCTCCTTACGAAAATATCTCATCAGCATCCTATGACTCATTCACACCTGCGCTTAGAGTAAATGAGATTATGTTTATTCCCCAGCGAAAGAATGCATTAGATAATCAGGCAATCAAACAGGCAATTATGAATTACGGTGCAGTATCTGCATCCTATCTCTCCGTTGACGAATACTACTCCAATGATCAGATTTCCTTCTGCCTTCCCGACGATTACGATGCAGGAAGGGCTCCTGCCGGTTCTGCATCTGTCATATCCACACAACATGCTATTGCTATTGTAGGATGGGATGATGATTACGCAAAAGAAAACTTTCCGGTCCGGCCGGCCGGCAACGGTGCCTTTCTTTGTAAAAACAGCTGGGGAAAAATTTCGGGGACAATGGATATTTTTATATTTCCTATTACGACGGCTTTCTGGGTATGCAGGAGTTCTCCATGGCATTCGGAAAGATTTCCTCTGATAACACCTGTAACCGCATTTATCAGTATGATCCTTTAGGTGCCACCACTGCTTTCGGTTATAATGATGAACTGTACTGTGCCAATGTATTCCCTGAAAACGGACAGAAATTAGCCAGGAAAGAGCAGCTTGGTTCTGTCTCCTTCTATACCTATGATAATAATTATAACTATGAAGTTATATTGTTTCTTCCTTTAAGAATCAAAACTCCTTTCAAAAGCTTCCTTCTCCTGCTGCCCGGGGGAAACTGCCGGTATGCCGGATATCATACGGTAGATTTTTCCAGACCTGTGACTTTAAAAGCAGGCACACGTTTTGCTGTAGTCATAAAGTTATGGAGCAGCACAGGTGCAAAAACGTATTTCGAGGCTCCTCTGAACGGCACCAGTTCCAGAGCACTGCTTCTGACGGAGAAAGTTATATCAGCCATCATGGGGATATATGGACGGATTTTAACACCTATCTGCCAAACACAAATGTGTGCATCAAAGCATTTACCAATGGTAAAATCACAGAAAATGTCCCTGCTGCCGGTTCAGACGGTAAAGATATTTCCTGTGAAAGCTACTCCGCTGAGGAACTGAAAGAACGAGGATTTCTCCTTAATCCGGCTTATGAAGACGGAAATTCAGATATGGTCTCTTCTGTAAGCACCGGAAACGCACCTTCAGCCTCTGCCCCTGTACTTCCTGCCGCCTATGACCTGCGCCAGAGTGGTCGTGTATCCCTGTGAAAATCAGGGGGAACAGGGATTATGCTGGACATTCTCCACTTACGCTTCGCTTGAGAGCTTTCTTCTTTGTTCCTGAAAAAATCCTCTCCCGGAATATCTATGAACATTCATAAATATTTCCGGGAGAGGATTTTTTATAGTCATTTTACATTACAATCCCGTTGATCTCCACATTCGCATCTACGTCCTGTGTATAGTCAATATCACTGTAATGGAATCCGAACATATGATAGAAATCTTCCCAGTAGCCGTCAATGTCGCAATACTGATTTACTGTATCTGTAGTGACTGCTTTCCAACATTTCTTTACTTCTTCCTGAATCTCAGGGAGCAGTTCGTAATCATCCATACGGATAAATCCGTTTTCATCTGTCCGGAAACCTTCCGGGGTATAGAGTTTCTGTGTAAAAAGCCTTGCAATCTGCTGAATACAGTTTTCATGATTTCCGGCCCTTTTCATAACTTTATAAAGAATAGCAAAATACAGCGGTACAACCGGAATAGCTGCACTTGCCTGAGTTACCAGACCTTTGTTTACAGAAATTACTGCGCGGACATCCGGATGTGCCTGATTAATCTCTGACATTGTTTTCTGTAAGTGCTGTTTGGCAGTTCCAATGGTTCCATGATAGTAGATTGGATAAGTCAGTTCCGGTCCGATGTAGGAATATGCTACGGTTACTGCATTCTCAGTCAGTACATCTGCTGCTTTCAGCGCATCAATCCAGTCTGCCCAGTCTTCACCGCCCATAACCTTTACAGTACTTAAAACTTCTTCCTCTGTAGCAGGTTCTACTGTTTTCTCTGTGATCTCATTATTTCTCAGATCCAGACTCTTCTCTGTAAATGGCTCATCTGTAGTTTTCAGACAGGAAGACCAGGTCTTTCCTTCTGCATCTGTACGTCTCGGTGCTGCCAGGCTGTAGACTACCAGGTCCACTTTTCCAAGATCCTGTTTGATCAGTTCAATCGCCTTCTCCTTGATTTCCTTTGAAAAAGCATCTCCGTTAATGGTCTTTGCATAAACACCTTTCCCGGAAGCCAGTCTGTGAAACTCTGCTGTATTATACCATCCGGGTGTAGCTGTCCTTCTGCCATTTGCCTGACGTTCAAACATGATTCCAAGAGTATCGGCACCACAGTTTTCCAGTGCACAGATACGGGATGCCAGACCGTAGCCTGTAGAACATCCAATAATCAGAGCTTTCTTTGTTCCATTTACAATTCCCTGCTTACAGGCGTAATCTGCCTGGTTGCGCACACTCTCTGCACATCCCTGCGGATGTGCGGTTGTGCAGATATATTCTCTTACTTTTGGCTCGATGATCATAACTTTTCTCCCTGAATTTATTTCTTTGCCTGATATTTTTTATTAAAGCTGCTTCTGATATACTGCGAATATACGACCCCACCCACTGCTTATTGCTTTTCGCAATTGAAGCAGGACCTTACTTGATTCGTTTAAATTGTATGTATTGCAAATATTTTGAATCTCAAAAATATTATAGCAAAGAAAAAGCAGAACGTAAAGTAAAAATCTCAGATTCTTCCCTATGTTCTACTTTTTTTACATTCTGGCTCTGATTTCATCTATAAACTTTGTGAAATATGCTCCGCCAGAACATTACATTACTTTTACCCACTATTTCGCAGTAGTACTTCCAAATCCACCATTGCGGATTTCTGTAGCATCATCATCTACCGTGATTCCGTACTCTACAAAGATTCCCTGCATAAATCCTGTATCTGCCGGGATTGTCAGAGTTTTGTTTTCATTGGAATCATTTGTGATCTTTGAAAAAATGTGGCCTTCGTTATCTGAATAGAAATAATCACTGTCAATGATACCAACTGTGTTGTTAAGCTGAAGACGGTATTTAAATCCCAGTCCGCTTCTCGGATAACATTTCAGCACCCATTCCGGCTGCATTTCCACCCGGATTCCTGTCGGAATCTTTACTGTTTCGCCTGGCTTCAGAGTAAATTCTGCCGGTGCGAAAAAGTCATAGCCGGCACTTCCTGCTGTCGCTCTCTTCGGCAGACGGATAGCCTCGTATACTTTCTCTGCTTCTTCCTGAGACTGTGCGAAGGTATCAATCCAGTCTGCTGTGAAGCGTTCTTTACTTACTTTGTGAAATTTGCGATTCGTTTCATCTGTTTTTCCTCCTGTCTGGTCATGCAAAGCTGACACTCCTGCTTCGCAGTACACTCATAGCTGAATATTTGGTTACTGTTCACACACCACTATCCCGCGAGGTGTTTGGCATGAATATGCCAAAATCCCGAGACATACGAGCAAAATTCCATTGCCGCAGGCAATCTGGAATGAATTTTGGCTACGTTACTGTGAACGGAGTGAACAGTAACGAATGAACAGTAACGATTTCGCAGTTTCGAAGTCTTGTATGTGATGGGTAAATATTGTACAATATAGGTATTGGTATTTATAATGAGATAGAAGAAACGGCAGAAAATAAATATAATGTATAAGTGAGGAAGAATGAGAAGGATACAGATTATTGTAAATAATGGAGCGGGTACAGGGCGGGCGCACAGGGTATGGAATGAGACACAGTGTCTGCTTCGGGGATACAAAATAAAATATGAAGCCCATATGACCAGATATGAAGGGCATGCCGCGAAACTGGCTGAGCAGATTTCCCGGGTGAAGGGTGAAGAGCCTGTCTATCTGCTGGTGGTTGGGGGAGACGGTACGATCAATGAAGTCCTGAATGGTATTACTGACTTTGATAAGGTACGTTTTGGCGTGATCCCCACTGGTTCAGGGAATGATTTGGCAGAAATCTGAAACTGCCGAAAACACCGAAGGAGAGCTTGAGGGAAATATGTGCCTGTATCAGAAAGGATCAGAGAGGTGAAGCACTTTACAGGATAGATCTGGGGCAGGTAAGCTGGGAAGGCTGTGAGAAGCCGCGGATTTTTGGAATCAGTTCCGGCCTGGGACTGGATGCACTTGTGTGTAAAAAAGCACTTCATTCCAGACTGAAACAGGTTTTAAACCGTTTCCATCTGGGTAAGCTTACATATCTTGCATTGACGGTGCAGTCTCTTTTTACCATGGAGACAGCCAATGCAAAGGTGGTGACAGAACATGGAGGCTATATTCTTCCGAAGATGATCTTTGCGGCAGCTATGAATCTGCCGGCAGAAGGCGGAGGGGTTCCTATGGCACCTCATGCATCGGTGCAGGACGGTCTGCTCTCGCTTGGCAGTGCATCCGGAATCGCCAAATGGCAGACTTTTTTCCTGCTTCCGTTTCTGGTTGCTGCAAAGCAGGAGCATATTAATGGTTTTACTATCAGAAATGAAAAAGGATTTCGCCTGATTCTGGATAAGCCAATGGTGCTCCATGCAGACGGAGAGTACTGTGCAGATGTGACGAGAGTGGAATTTCGGTGTCTGGAGAAGAAACTGTGGCTGCTGCATGAGCAGAAAGGGGATTAAAGTAAGAACTGAAACAATATAAAAAACAGAAAAACAGGAGTGTAAAGAAAAATGAGTTACGCAGATGATGTATTTATAAAATGTGTCAGGATATCCTGGAAACGGGACAAGTAACGGAAGGAGAAAAGTCCGCCCTGATGTGGGAGGATGGAACTCCGGACTATACGATCAAGAAATTCGGAGTGGTAAACAGATATGATCTGAGAAAAGGAATTTCCGGCTATGACACTCAGACGTACAGCGTAAAGAGTGCCATGATG
>ENA-OQIM01000937-OQIM01000937.1-human-gut-metagenome-genome-assembly--contig:-NODE-937-length-10670-cov-1.161244_pt1 | contig 10670 bp, 19 predicted proteins | sample MGYA00242579_ERZ504744 | MGnify/ENA primary metagenome ERZ504744 (study PRJEB26092, sample SAMD00036441) | human gut metagenome | host: Homo sapiens | study: EMG produced TPA metagenomics assembly of...
CTTTCAAATCTTTCTTGAAAATGCTTTCACGATAAGCATAACGGCATTCCTCTTTGGTAAAAATCCGTTTCCTGCCGGTTTCCACCTCGACGGTTTCCACACTTACAATCAAATCTTTTGCCTCAACACCATACGCACCGATATTCTGAACGGCAGAAGCACCCACTTCACCGGGAATCAATGACAGATTTTCAGCACCATACCAACTGTTCTTCACGGTATATGCCACAAAATCATCCCACACCTCACGCTCCTGCCCTTACCTCTATTTCCTGTTCGTTTTCAGTAACCACCTCATACCCCCGGATAGCCGAATGCAGGACAGTCCCTGCATAATCACCTTTAAAAAGCAAATTGCTTCCTCCGCCGATATGCAACCAGTTACCGGCCATCAGGTTTTTATCCGACAAGATGGATTGCAGCTCTGTCACCGATTCATATTCCACAAACAAAGATGCCTTCACATCCATACCAAATGTATTATGAGGCAACAGAGAATAGTCTTTTATTTCCTTCATTTACAATCAAATCAATCGCTCAGATCCTCAAACTGCATCAGTTTCCATAGACCGTGCCGCCGTTCAAAATAGAGCGTATTATTAAATCCATTGCCAAAACCTTTCATTTCAATCACTTTCGTATTGGAATGCACATTCTCGTTCTGCCATAGTTCACATTTGTCAAATTCTCACGAGGCAACACAGGCTGGAATGCGAACCATTGTCCGGCCTCCAAAGTCGTTTCCAGTATCTGAAACTCGTCTTCGGGATCAGCAGTCACAAACTTCAACGGTTCGTGCAAACGTGACAACTGGAAAACAGAATCATTGGCAAAACGTTCATAAAACTCAAAGAAGTCCTCCTTACCGGTATCCTCTCTCGGCATATCCGCGAAATCTATGGCTTCCAGTTTCCACAGCCCCTTCAGACGCTCAAAATAGTACCGCTTGATTTTTCCCTTCTTCAAGTAAATCCATTCTATCTTGACACTGGTAAGCCCCGTATCTTTCTCCATTTCCATATCTTCCGCCTTATCGAACAGAACTGTATAGGCATCCTGCCGGCTGAATAAAGGATCGTGTTCCATTGGTCCTTTTCAATGTGCTCTTTCTTTTCCATTGTATAATACGGCAAAGGGAACACGATGCGTGACAATTGTAACTTTTCATCACTGGCAAAATTGTAGAAAAAGTCGGCAAAACTTTCGTCGGCCGTAGCGGGAACCATTGGTTCTTCCTCTACCGCAGCCATCGCTTCTGTTGTGTCCGGGGGTGCAGTCAGCGAATCAATCTCCTCAGTAAGCGTCTCGAAGGGGTCCATTTTCTTTTTTCCACCTCCACAGGAGCTTATCAGCATAAGCAGACAAACTCCGATTATTAGTTTTCTCATTTTCTATATTTAGAAAAAATCGATGCAAAAATATCGTTTTTTTTAGTTTTCAGCAAAATATATGGGTTTAATTCGCTAACTTTGCGGTCATTAAAAAATAAAGAAGAAACTATGTTAGCTAAAATAGAACAATTACTTCAGGAAATTGAAGGCTTGCAAGCAGCCAATGCGGAAGAATTGGAAGCCTTGCGCATTAAATATCTTAGCAAAAAAGGAAGCGATTAATGAGTTGATGGCAGACTTCCGCAACGTACCTGCCGAGCAGAAAAAAGAGGTGGGCATGAAACTGAACGAGCTGAAAAACAAGGCTCAGGAACGTATCGCTACATTGAAAGAAGTTTTTGAAACCCAAGATAACGGTGCCGCCGAAATGGATCTTACGCGTACGGCTTATCCCATCGAACTGGGAACACGCCACCCGCTGAGCATTGTAAAAAATGAAATTATTGATATATTCCATCGACTGGGCTTCAGCATTGCCGACGGTCCCGAAATAGAAGACGACTTGCACGTATTCACTGCCATGAATTTTGCCGAAGACCATCCTGCACGTGATATGCAAGATACTTCTTCATCGAAGCCAGTCAGGAAGATGTGAAAAGAACATCGTGCTTCGCACTCACACTTCTTCCGTACAGGCAAGAGCTATGGAACATTCGCAACCTCCTATCCGCATCATCTGTCCGGGACGTGTATACCGCAATGAAGCGATCAGTTATCGTGCCCATGCATTCTTCCATCAAGTGGAAGCACTCTACATTGACAAGAATGTATCATTCACTGATTTAAAGCAGGTATTGCTATTGTTTGCCAAAGAAATGTTCGGCGAAGATACTCAAATCCGTTTGCGTCCGTCCTATTTCCCGTTCACCGAACCAAGTGCCGAAATGGATATCAGTTGCAATATTTGCGGCGGAAAAGGTTGTCCGTTCTGTAAAGGTACAGGCTGGTGGAAATTCTGGGATGTGGTATGGTGGATCCGAATGTATTGGAAGCCAACGGCATTGACAGCAAAGTTTACTCAGGCTATGCGCTAGGTATGGGTATTGAACGCATCACCAACTTGAAATATCGTGTAAACGATTTACGATTATTCTCTGAAAAACGATACTCGCTTCTTGAAAGAATTCGAAGCAGCCAATTAATAATGTGTCAATGTGACCATGTGCTGATATGCCAATTGCCATGCGGAATAGAACGCGGTCAATTGGCATATTAACATATTGCCACATTAGCATATTGATACATTGACATATTAGCACATTATTGCTCATGAAGGACAAGCTGATTACCAAAATTATATAGAAATACTGGCAGCCAATTTTCTATTATTCTTTGGATTCTGGTTATTAATGCCTGTATTACCTTTCTACTTGGCGGAAGTTTTCGACGCTAACAAAACAACTATAGGGGCCGTACTTCTTGTTACACCATTGCCGCCCTGTGCATACGGCCTTTCTCCGGCTATCTGTTAGATACCTTTGCCCGCAAACCGCTTTATCTGTTGCTTATTTCACTTTTACCGCCATCTTCGGAGGATATCTCATTGCAGGAACACTCACCTTATTTATTTTATTCCGCATTATACACGGAGTATCGTTCGGCATGGTGACAGTCAGCGGAAATACCATTGTCATTGATATCATGCCTTCTTCACGCCGTGGGGAAGGATTAGGATATTATGGGCTGGCAAACAATATAGCCATGTCCATCGGACCGATGACCGGACTCTTCCTGCATGATGCAGGAGCAGACTATACGCTTATCTTCTGTTGCTCATTAGGTTCCTGCCTGATAGGATTTCTCTGCGCCTCATTGGTAAAGACCACCTACAAACCTCCTGTAAAACGAGAACCTATATCATTGGACCGTTTCATTTTGCTTAAAGGAATACCGGCAGGTTTCAGTTTGTTATTACTATCCATCCCTTATGGCATGACCACCAATTACGTTGCAATGTATGCCAAACAAATAGGTATCCAGGCATCTACCGGTTTCTTTTTCACCTTTATGGCATTGGGAATGGCAGTTTCCCGTCTTTTCTCCGGACGCCTGGTAGACCGGGGAATGGTTACTCAAGTTATTGAAGCCGGCCTGTATCTGGTCTGCTTCTGTTTCTTCGGTTTGAGTTCATGCGGATGGCTGACAACATGGAGTCTGCAATGGACCACTTATTTTCTGTTCACCATAGCTCTTTTACTAGGTATTGGGTTCGGAACCATGTTTCCTGCCTATAACACTGCTGTTTGTGAACTTGGCCCCCAACAACCAGCGTGGTACGGCAACCAGCACCTACTTGACTTCGTGGGATGTAGGTATAGGCGCCGGCATGTTATTGGGCGGATATATAGCAGAAATAGCCACCTTCAAGATGGCTTATCTATCGGAGCTGCACTCACTGTTATCTCGTTATTTTATTTTAGAAACAAAGTGCCCCTCACTTCCACCAACATAAGTTGCGCTAATCTTTATATGTCAGCACCATGATATGGGAAAGCCGATCGTTTACAACTGACAATTGGGTTGAAAGAATAAACGAATGGAATAAAGGAGCATTTTCCAACAGAAATGCCGGCAAATAAGGCTCGAAACGTTCCGGGTTGCGGGAAATCTTGTTCATGTCCGCCACAAGCATAAAGCTGCGTCACGTGAAAGATTAGCTACACATTCATTGAACAATGTCCTGCTATTTCTTTCATATGCCTCTTCCATATAATCTGCCATGGAATCTTTATCAGCAGAAATAATCAAACTATCTTCCCTTATATCTGGAATATTTTTCAATTTTTCGGCCATCTGGTTCACACAACCGCATGAATCAGGCATAAAAGTATCTCCAGTGAGATACACCACATCGCTGTTCATGTGAAAATCAAACTCACTCCAACAGCTACTATTATCCTGCAGGAAAGGCATAGACGGTGTACGTCCGTATAAAGTCAGGAAATTATGCGTTTTCTTTTTCTGCATCGCTTGGCAAACACGGATCATTGCTCAATGCTTTCTCCTCATCCTCACGCGCATCAATCACTTTCTCTATCAAACTTTTCTGATAACTCACCACATAGAACCCCGCCTCACTATAGACAGCTAGAAAATCATTATTGCCCAACGGATAGACTGCTATATTTTTTCCTCTGTATTTTTCTTTTTTAGGTGAAAAACTTCCCGGAGTTCTCTCTAACAACATATCTCCCAATGTTTCCTTATCATCAGCCCCATACGGAAATATACCACCTGGTCACGCGGAGTACCCGGAGAATGGAAACTGACCACCACCCGGCTCATCTTACTGCTCAGACCATGAGCAGTATTAGTGGTATATTCGTTCAAACCTCCCAACACATAATTAAATAAACCGGGAAACTGGAAATTACCCAATTCTTCAGAATAATTCAGTTGAGGAAATTCATTCAGAAAATAATTAATATTATCACTCTCCAACACACCGATGCAATCAGCCGGTACAAGTGAGAAGAGATTGATCTCACGACTCTTATCCGTCAGGCTTAATTTAGCAAAGCCGTAAAAGCCACAGCCGTACAAAACAATACCACTGATAGCACCATACCCAACTTGGCAACTGTCCGCAATCTCATACCCTACCTGTATTTATATTTTTTTGCAAATATAGCAAATTATTTAAGGAAACAAACAAAAATCTTCAAAATTCCACCTTCTTTCTTATTATTCATAAATGGTTCCGGTAGAAAGTTCCAACGCTCCCCATTTAATCATAGCGTTAAATAACCTAACAAAAGAATAAGAAGATAGTTCTTCCGGCCGGATATTTTTTTCTTTTATAATTCCGCTGTCAATCAATGCTGTACGGCAAGTTCCTCTCAACAAAGGTAATTTAGGTGTAAACCAATCCTTACCATCAAACAAGGCAATATTAGCTATGGAAGTATCAGTCAGCAGTCCGCGTCTGACAATTAAAATATCATCCGTTCTCCACGGCAGGCAAAAGCCGGTTTAAAGCTTCCCTGTCTGTACTTTTATAAGTATAATCTATATCATCCGAATAAACCAACTGCAAAGAATGTACCGGACGCATCTGATAGGCTTCATAACTAATTTCTTTTATTCCACCGCCATCATAAATCACCCTACATTTCATTCCGCTCATCTCCGGTGTCAATTTCAGGTATTCACCTAATTCTATGCCGGCACAGTCTGGCCAGAATGATGAAGGGTATTGTTCAGTCTTTCATTATGATAAGACAAATTACACGCTTTTCCTTGTTCTATCCGTATAGTTTCAATAAATGGGTACATAAATCTTCTGTATCATTTCATTATATTCACTTTGTAAATCACTCTTTGAAGTGATTCCTCCCCCCGCCTTATAATAAAGATTCTCTCCTTCCTGTTCTAAAAAACGGATCATCACCGCACTGTCTAAAGTCCTGCCGTCACAATAGCCCATTATACCCGTATAAAATCCACGCTCATAACTCTCCGCTTCTTCAATAATATCTATCGTCTTGGATTTGGGCGCTCCAGTTATGGAACCGGCCGGTAACAAACGAAATATAATATCTCCTATATGCGACGGGTAATCATCGGGCAAGACACCACATATTTCGGAGCTTGTCTGAAAGATAGGCCCCTTATTGGTTTCAAGCCGGTCACAATAACGATACCGGACAACTCTCACCTGTTCCGCCACCATACTCAAATCATTACGAATCAGATCTACAATAGTAGCATGTTCGGCAGTTTCTTTAGGATCATCCATCAACAGTTTTTCCGCATCAGGTAAGGTAGCGTCAATCGTTCCTTTCATGGGGAAAGATTTTATCTCGCCATCTTCTATACGAACAAAAATTTCGGGTGAGAAACAGACCAATTTATCTTTCAACCAAAGTCTATAAAGCGCTTTTGGAGTACCGGAACACATCCTCCAAAGTAAGATTAGTACTGACAGGAACTTTGCAAGTCAAATTAGCGAGATAGCTGTTACCTGCCAGAATATTCCGTTTTACGATTTCAAAAGCCTGCCGGTAGTCTGCCAAAGACATTGGAACAAAGTTCCAGTCTATCCGCCCACTGTAACTTTCTGTTACAGTATCCACATTTTTCACTCCATTAAAGTTATAACGCAACGGGTAGAATCAATCCGGCTTATTTCCTCTATCAAAGAACACTGCTGTTTATAATCTATAATAAAAAGGAAAGGCTTCCGGCTACCCGCCAACTCATTCATACGTTTTATAGCTTCCGGTCTTTTATATTGTTGCATTTTAGCTGTTAAATTATCTTGTAACAATCATTTTTCAAGGGGAACAAAGTTAAGAATTTAAAGTAAACTGTTATCTTAACATAGAGAAATTCTTTCTTTTACTTGTTTTACTCAATAAGAGATGTAAAGTCAGAACAATAATGCCAGTGACGGTAAAAAATTATGCCGGGAACATCTGTAAAGACAATCCCCGGCTTTTTAATATACTTCAGGTATCCTTCCTTAAAGAGAAAGCTGATTTTCTGAAAAAGGACATACCTTTCCCTACAAAAGAAAAGAAAATCAAGTTTTAAATGAAATGCTAATCACTTAACATCATAATAAATTATCAATTTTCAAACTATTTTTCAAGAACTTCTCGGCACGTCCCGGAGAAAATAATTCCCACAATGAAGCCACTGTCCATCCCGGAGCAAAAATATCATTATAATAGCCTTTACCATTCTTACCGTAGTCCCAGTTAGTATGCTGGACAACCTCCGGATAATATCCTGTTTTGGCAATACCACATCGATGCCCTTCATAGGTAACAACTGACGCATTGATGTACTGATTACCTGAGAAAATCCGAAAACGCTTTCATTATATTCTTTTGCCAACCAGTCAATACGTCAGCGAAATCAAAGATAAAGACATCAATATGGTTATTTTCTACAGAAACATTCCCCAGCCTCTAGTTTTCAACCCTAAATCACCCAACATCTGACCGGGGGCAAAAGGGACATCCCATGTATAGTACCATGACAATGCAAAATAAGCTGCCTTCCTCGCCAACCCAGCATAATGGCTCGTTCAGCTCCTTTTGTAGCTAAAGCCAGATAGTAAGCGGCAGTTGACGCATACAAAGATGCCTCTTTATCCTCGCAATTAGCATCCAAAGTAGAAGAAAAATAATCGGACTTCGAAATCAATTCCTTTTCCAAATACTCCACCGTATGTTTTGCACTTGCCAAATACCGTTTATCCTTAAAATATTTATATCCCATAACCAATGGCAAAGTTGCCGAAGGGGTACTTCCCCCACTCTTGTCTACAATAGAAAAGTCATCTTTAAACTTACGAGGAAAACTACCGTCCTTATTTTGTAAATGCAGAAACATATCCAACATACTTTTTATACGCTTTTCCCACTCAGGATGTTTACGACCTTGCAGTCTTTCGTAATTCAAAAAATGAAGCAGGCATATACCCCTTCAGACTGACGGCGGATACTATGAACAGACTCTACAAAATTACGCCTATAATGTACTACTTCATTAAAGAAACCCGTTTCCGAAAATCCATTCTGCAAATAAGAATCAAAAATTTTATAAGCATTCGTCACCAAATCCGTACGACGCTGCTGTTCTCCATATTCCAATGCATTAAAAGCATTCAACAAAGTACGTCCCACAAAACCCACTTCGGCAACATCCGTTTGGTCACAAGTAGCCGTACGCAATTCTACCCCCGAATAATAATGAGTAGGAGTATTTCCGACAAAGCTTTCCACGAAGAAATTACTCATCACTTCCTTCATTTTCTCAGGAGAATAAGGTGTATTTACAATTTGAGGACAGTTTGTATCATAAGAATATTCCCAAATATGCTGCACACATTCTGAAAAATCAGCAATTTCCGACTCATGTAATTCCCAAGTCAGAGAAAGACTCTCACCTTTACGTAATAATTGATAGGCCTCAACCGAAGGAGCCAATGTCAATTTACGAATATAAGTTTTAGGAGCTTCCTTGTAAGGAAACCCAAAAGACAAAGAAGCGATACCCGAGAGGTTTTCAAATCCTGTATAACCTATAGAGGTTTACCAGACAATATCACTTCCCCTTCCTTATGGGTAGTCAAAGCATCCGAAGCCATATTATCCAGCCGGATAACAGAATATGTTTCTATCTTTTCATCAAAATAGCAGTCAAGGGAGTACTTAAACGGTCTTCACGAACCAACCAGCTATCCGAGGTATGAAAGACGGCGCTTCTTGAGGAGAACGCAAGTTACGACGATACCAAAATCCAGGCATATAAAACAAACAATCATCATGATGACAACCAGTCATTACCTGCTCACCAAAATTGAAATAAACATCATCCAATGCAGTCATAAAATGACAATACGCTGGTTGCCGTCTTTTTCTTCAACATTCTGATAAATCACCACAGGTAATTTATCGGCCGCCACCACTGATATTCAAAATTACTATTATCCAATTGCTGCAAAGTCAGCGGATACCGCTTCGCATCATTACCAGGCACTTTCAAAGTCAATGGAAGCCGAAACAATTTCCGGTGTATAGTTCACAGCTTCCGCACAAGTCATTCCTGCCAGACACACCACACTACATACAAAGTTTTCCAATTCATATTTTTATGTATTTATAATTACAATACAGGTTTTTCCGATTTCAATGAGGGAGAATCCGTAGCTACCACAGGCCATCCGTCTTTCCAACTTATTTTATCCATCATCAAAACACGCCCTTCAGGATGCTTTGTGGCCACTGCATGATAAAATACCCAATCATTACCCACTTATCAGTCACAATCTCCGAATTGTGTCCTGTTCCCACAAACGAACTATTCTTATGAATCAACACTTCATGTTGGTTATCCATCATTGTCCTCCCGTTCTTATCAACATAAGGTCCAAACAAATTTTCTGAACGAGCAACTACAGTAGTGTAAGTGCTATTCAATCCTTCACAGCAAGTCCCTATGGAAGCAAAAAATAGTAAAAACCTTCTTTTTTATGAATATAAGTTCCTTCATAAGCTGTACCAGCCACCTGCCGAGGCTTCTCCCTTGTTTTACTGAAAGACCGTCCTCACTTAATTCAATGCCATAAATGCCCCGAAAGCTGCCCCAAAACAAAAATTTCTTTCCGGCATCTTCTATATAGAAAGGGTCAATAGAATTCTGTACATTAATCTCGTTACTCCGAAACATCAGACCATGGTCTTTAAATGGCCCCGAAAGTTTGTCTGCCGTAGCGCAACCGATACCACAGGTCCACTCACCTCCCCATTTAGACATAGAATAATAAAGTACATACGTATCACCTATCTTATTGATATCCGGAGCCCATAAGCCTCCACCCGGTTCAAAATCAGGACGCGTTCGATCCGTGAATGCTGTACCTACCCATTCCCAATTAATCAAATCCTTGGAACGATGGATCGGCAAATTACGAATATCTTCGGTTGCATACAAATAATAATAACCATCACCACCTTCTATAATAGTAGGATCGGGCAGACTATAATCTATCACCGGATTCCGGTAATAGCTGGTTTTATCACCATCAGGTATTTCTTCTTGCGCAGACGATGATGAGCAAGACACCAAACAAAGCAGATAGACAGGATCAAATTTTTTCTCATTGCAGTAATTTAGGAGTTATATATTCTTTACTGATTCTCATACGGTCTGTTCCATTCACATTCTCAAAATTTACCGTACCAATATACATAGCACGCGGATGAATATTACTTTTATCTTTGTGGGCATGGAATACAATACGAAGTTTTCCCTCTTTATCAGTGAACATGGCGCTATGCCCTACACCTACCAACCCACCAGGATTTTGCAATAATGGATTTTCGTCGTATTTAGCCCATTCCCCCATTATATCGGTAGCTGTAGCACAACCTACACCATAGAATGGACTTTCATAACTATTCGCAGAATAAGTCATATAATAAATTCCATTGTGTTTGAGAATATAAGAACCTTCATTGACTCGAGGCCACACTTCCTCCCAAGCCTGTGAAACATGAATACAAGGGCGCATCGTTTCTTTCTTAAGGGTTATCAAATCTTTTTCCAACTCGGCTATCCATACATTATTCCCATCATTAAAACGGACAAATGACAAATAAGGAGTACCGTCATCATCCATGAAAAAGAATTATCAATACATTTCTCCTCAACAATCATAGGTTCTTGCTTATTTTGTATAAATGGTCCTACAGGGGAATCTGCCACTGCTACACAAATATGCTCATCTGCCGAATAATACATATAAAATTTACCATTCACTTCATA
>ENA-OQIM01000939-OQIM01000939.1-human-gut-metagenome-genome-assembly--contig:-NODE-939-length-10659-cov-1.659609_pt1 | contig 10659 bp, 14 predicted proteins | sample MGYA00242579_ERZ504744 | MGnify/ENA primary metagenome ERZ504744 (study PRJEB26092, sample SAMD00036441) | human gut metagenome | host: Homo sapiens | study: EMG produced TPA metagenomics assembly of...
TCCATAAACTTCCAGTTCATCCAAATTGTTGCTCAGTCCCTTTACTACTCCTCGCATGGTAGCGTTAAGTGCCTGACAGTCACCGCCGCTGGTAAGCATACCTATTCTTTTAATCATGATCGTATCCTCCATTTCTGTGTTTTAAGAATTATCCATATCCATACATACAAGACATGTTGTGTACTCTGGCATATCCATTTCCAGAATAAAGATAGTTTATTTCTGTTTATTATATAATATTTATCGTTTTCATACAATAGTGTTAGAAAAGTTTTAGTTACTATTCACGCACTACGTTCGTTACTGTTCACTCCGTTTGTTACTGTTCACTCCGTTCTCAGTAACATAGCCAAAATTCATTCCAGATTGCCTGCGGCAATGGAATTTTGGCTTGTATGTCTCGGGATTTTGGCATATTCATGCCAAAAACACCTCGCGGAATAGTGGTGTGTGAACAGTAACTCCGTACTTGTTAAGGAAGTAATAATCTCATTTTCATTATTGCGTTTTTTTGCACAATACAATATAATAATTTTAGATTTTATTTATGCAAAAAGACGAAAGGATATACATATGAAGCACAAAAAAGACTGGTATAAAGATCTGGTGATCTACCAGATTTACCCAAGAAGTTTTAAAGATGGCAACAATGATGGAATCGGTGATCTGAAGGGAATGATTGAGAAGCTAGATTATCTGAAGGAGCTTGGCATCAATGCAGTATGGATGTCTCCTGTCTATGCTTCTCCGAATGTGGATAACGGTTACGATATTTCTGATTACTTCGCGATCATGGAAGAATTTGGAACTATGGAAGACTGGGATGCTTCCGCGACGGTGCGCATGAACGAGGCATCGCCATTATCATGGATCTGGTTCTGAACCATTCTTCAGATAAACATAAATGGTTCCGGGAATCAAAGAAATCCCGCAATAATCCTTACAGTGATTACTATATCTGGCGTGATCCTGCACCGGACGGAGGCGCACCCAACTGCTGGATGTCCGTATTTGGCGGAAGTGCCTGGGAATATGTTCCTGAACGTGGACAATACTATCTCCATTTCTTTGCTAAAGAACAACCGGATCTGAACTGGGATAATCCGGAAACTAAAGAGAAAATTTTTGATATTATCCGTTTCTGGAATGAGAAAGGTGTTGACGGATATCGCATTGATGCCATCAGTTATCTTGACAAAGGACTGGACGGACGTGCAGATATGAATGAACCCATTGGTACTGTAGCGTGTGTAAATCTGGAGGGAACCCACCGCTACATCCGTGAAATGGTTGCAGAAACAATGACTCCCGACAATCTGATGAGTGTAGGAGAAGTTAATATCAACAATGAACAGGATGCCATCAACTATTCCAGCGCAGCAAGCAAAGAATTTAACATGGCTATTCCATTTGTTCCTCCGATTGTTGAAATCCAGACATGGTCACCAGAGAAAATGAAACATGATCTTAAGAAAGATTATGAAATCCTGAAAAAAGATGGATGGTGGGCAAGATTTTTAAGTAATCACGACAAACCGCGTCAGGTTTCCCTTTACGGAAATGACAGAGAATTCTGGTCAGAATCTGCAAAAATGCTGGCATGTTATCTGCACACACTTCCCGGTACCCCCTTTGTTTTCCAAGGCGAAGAATTGGGAATGACCAATGTTGCCTTCCCATCTATCGATGATTACAATGACATTGATACCCGCAATTATTATAAAACCATGATCGAACAGGGAGCTTCTCCTGAAGAAGCACTGGCAGAATCCAGAAGTATCAGCCGTGATAATGCAAGAACGCCTATGCAGTGGAACGACAGTCCAAACGGCGGATTTTCTGAGCATACTCCGTGGCTGGGTGTCAATCCAAACTACAAACTCATTAACGCAGAAAGCCAGATGAATGATGACGCTTCTGTTTTCAGATTCTACCAGAATCTCATCGCACTACGCAAAAAACACCCGATAATGGCTCATGGAGATTTCAAACTCTGCTGCCCGGAAGAGGGACCGATTATTGCCTACACCAGAAGCTGGCAAAACGAGACATGGCTGGCAGTGCATAATTTCTCTGCATCCATGCAGAAATTCCATTATGGCGCTGAAGATATTGAATTACCGTGCAACACTCCCGTAATCATTTCCAATTACGGAGAAAATGAAGTTGAATACGGAATTGGAACACTTGTACTCAAACCTTACGAAACTGTTGTGTTCCAGTTACATTAAGCAACTTCATCAATACAGACAGTAAAAAGCAGAACCATTGGACAACTATCCCTCAATGGTTCTGCTGCTTCTACAGCACATCATCCTCTACACCCTCTAGTCAAACGGATATTCGCAATCCGCTTCGCTACTTCTCATAACCAAGTCAGCTTTCTTAACTCCCGTCAAAGAGATTTCTATTTTATCTGTATTTGTCTTCCGGAATATAATAAACTTCCTTTCCTGCCTTTCTGAGATTATCTGCAATCTTATCCAAATTAATTCCTGTAAATCTTGGTATTGCTGCTTCCAACAGGTAAAGCGGTCTCTTTTGTGGAAATTTTTGTTCTATTTCCTTTGAAATCTGAATAATGTTTCCCTGACTTAGAACATAGTCAGTAAATCTTGTGTTCCATACATTTTTCAGGTTATTGACTGGCAGACGTTTCAGAGAGCTGGTGCAGCCGCCCGGGGTAAATAGTAAGATATCACATTCTTTATGTGCAAGATTCCTGATTTCCTGTATAAAATAGGGTTCTTGAATTTCAGATGGTTTGACTGCATGCATATTTCTGTTTGTATTTATTTTTTTACATAACGATTCCTCTGATTCCATACTTTCCAAACTATGAGACTTCTTTTCATTTAACTCATCAATTTCAATATTCCATCTGTCAAAAATCATTTTCAATTCTTCTAATGGTGTAGCCAGTCTTTTTACAAGTGGTCCTCTGTACAGAATTTCCACTGGTACTTTACATTGAATTTTCTTTTTTTCTCTTTGAAAATCCCACATTGTCAGAACTTCCATACAGGAAGAATATATAATCACTCCTCTAATTCCTTCTGTATTTGCTGCCAGCTCTACTGCCTCCCATATTTTCTTTCCCTGTTTTCCCAGACTGTACTCTACAGAAGATATTTGACAAAGAAATAAACGATCCAATGAATTGATTCTTGCCGCTGAATCATACAGGCCTATCAGACATGCAGGAGTACCGGCTGCTACAAGTGCGATTCCCGGGACTTTCAGAATTTTTTCCGGTAGCGTTTCCATTGAACAGGTATCCTCATCCAATGTTCTCTCAATTTCAAAACCTCTCATAATTTATCCAATTTCCTGCTCAGTTCCATACCAAATTTTTCTATCTCATCTACATTTAATGGAATGGGAAGTACTTCCTCTGCTTTATTTTGTGATCTGCTTACGCTTCTCTCATCTGTCCTGCAAATATCTTCTGAAAGTCTGCAAAACGCTTTCCAATTTTCACTGTCTGGAGCTGACATATTTTGAGTATAAATCTCTTTTCTGAAATCAGCCAGCTTCAGTTCTTTACTTCTCTGACAATTGCTGACATTCTTCCTTTGACTCGGTTTGTAAACTCCTCTGCTATACATTCTTCTTCCTGCTCGCGAATATGATTAAATACAAAGCCTCCCAGCAGATTCCTTTCATCTGAATAGTTCACAACACCCTTTAATATATTATTCGCAGCATATAAAGACATAAAATCCGCAGAAGATACAATATAAACTCTATCTACATATCCCTGTCTCATTGGCACGGAAAATCCGCCACATACCACATCTCCCAGAACATCATAAATAATTACATCCCAGTCTTCCTCAAGCACTCCGATACGTTCCAGTTCTTTCATGGCAGTAATGATTCCCATACCTGCACATCCGTTTCCAGCTTCCGGACACCGGATTCCACACACCAGACACCGGATTCTGATCTGTACACCAGATCCTCTCTCTCCGGATAATCTTTTTCTTCAAGTACCTCAAGAACTGTTTTTATCCGTTCTTTACACAAAAGTCTGGTAGAATCTGCCTTGGGGTCACATCCTATATGCAGAACCTTTTTCCCCTGCATAGCCAGTAATGCAGATACATTAGAAGCAATCGTTGATTTCCCAATCCCACCTTTACCATAAAAAGCAACTCTTCTGGTTTTCATTGTTCTGCTACCACACAAACCTTTCTTCCAACTTCTGGAATATATACAATTCGGGTTTTTACCTGATAAAGTTCCTCAAGTTTCTTTTCTGTAATAATTTCTTCTGTCTTTCCTACTTTCAATGTTCCATCCCTGCCAAGAATAGCTGTTTTTCCGCCTATCATCATTGCATGATCTGGCATATGGGTTGTCATAATAACCGTATAGTCTTTCTTAGAAAGATTTTTTATCTTATGGACCATACGGAGCTGATTTCCATAATCAAGATGATTGGTCGGTTCATCAAACATAATAATCTCCGGCTGCTGTGCAATAGCACGTCCGATCAGTGCCTGCTGTCGTTCTCCGCCGCTGATCTGTGTATATGCTTTATCAGCAAGCTTTTCAATTCCCAGTTCCCGTATAACTTCATCCACGATCGCATAGTCATTTTCCGATGGCTTTTCCAGCATTCCCAGATGCGGAGCCCTTCCCATTACTATAAAATCTCTCACTGAATAGTCATATACCGGAGCATGGTTCTGCGGTACATAACCAATCAGCTGTGCAGCTTTTTTCAGACTCATATCATGAATAGAGGCTCCATTTACCAGAATCTTTCCGGAATAAGGTTCCAAAATATTTGCCAGACAATTTAAAAGCGTTGATTTTCCTGCACCATTGGCGCCAAGAATTGTGAGAATTTCTCCCTTTTCCATCTGGAGATTTACATTATGAAAAATAGGTTTTGCATTTTTACTATATCGAAATGATAAATCCTGTACATCTAATATCATGATAATTTCATCCTTTGTCTGGCAAGTATAATAATATAAAATGGTGCACCAATAATTCCTGTCAGAATACTCAGCGGAAGTTCTACACTTGTCAAAGCTCTTGCCAGAGTATCAATGACTACCATAAAAATAGCTCCCATTAAAATACTGGCGGGAATCACTTTCGTATTATCCGGACCTGTAAGCATTCGTGCAAAATGCGGAATCACAAGTCCGATCCATCCAATCGTTCCACTGATACATACTGCAGATGCAGTCAGTAATGTCGCACAGATTATAATAAAGTTTCGAACAATTGTAACTGAAACGCCCAGTGTCTTTGCTTCTCTGTCTCCCAGTGAAAGAATATTAATCCTCCATCTGAGGAGAAAAATAATCACTGATGCTGCAACAATCACCGGTCCTACAGTAAACAAATCTTTCGGCAATACCTTTGTCAGGCTGCCCAACTGCCAGTAAGTAATAGACTGCAGTTCTGTCTCCGGATCTGCAACATATTTGATGATTCCCATTACAGAATCCATGATCCCTTTGACAATGATTCCTGACAATACCAGCATCGTCATATTCGTATTCTTTATCAGGCGTGGAATAAATAAAGTAAGTCCAACTGCCAAAATCCCCGCCACAAATGCCATTGCCTGCACACCAAATGAATTTAAATGTAACAAAATTGCCACTGATGCACCTACACATGCACCAGAAGAAACACCCAGGAGATCCGGCGCAACCAGCGGATTCTTAAATACTCCCTGATAAGCAGCTCCTGATAAGGATAATGCACTGCCAACTAACACTGCTCCTATAATACGCGGAAGGCGTAGTGTAAATACTACGCCTTCTGCCGTGTTGCTCCATGTCTTTGTCACATTTACAAATCGGGATGCAAGTATCTTGGTCACTTCCGGAACAGAAACGCTGTATTGTCCTGCACACAACGCAGTGACAAATGTAGCTGCCAACAGTATGATCAGTCCGGTAATCAGTATTCCATACTCTGCTTTTTTATGTTTTTTGTTATCCTTCAATGTAATTGTCTCTTTTCTGTTTATTTATTTAAATCCAGTCTCAAAAGGCTGTCCAACTGCTCATCACTGAGCTCATATCCATAATAATCTTTATAGAAATCGCTGATTTCTGTTCTGATATCATAATCAGAAAAGATTTCCGGCTGTACAATGGATGCTGTCCATTTCATATAAAGTGGTTTTTCAAATGCATTTGGCGGAGCCCAGCGGTATAATCCACATGGAACTTTATAAACCTTATGGTTTTTAACAGCACTCACGTTACTCCAATCCTGTCCTTCCAGTTTGTTCTCATAGAAATCTTCCGGAGTTACATCATCGAAATTACTGATAAAAATAATCTCCGGATCATATTCTAGGATTGTTTCCATTGAAGGTTCTGTAATGTCTTCAGGAAGTGTGAAATTCTGTCCACCTTCAAGTGTTGTAATATAAGTATTAATCCCACCTGTATAACAGGTCATCTCATGTACATTCTGGAAATGAAGAACTCTTGCATTTCATCCTCTGATAAAGCAGCAACCTCATCTGCCTTGCTGTTGAAATAATCCATAGTTTCATCATACCAGTCTGTTGCCTGTTTTGCACGATCCTCACAGTTTAATGCATCTCCCAGCATAGTAACCAGATTTTTCAGGCCGTCCATATCTTTTGCAGAAGACACAAGTACACATGGAATTCCCAATGCCTTTAACTGCTCTGCCTGTCAGTCTCTGAATCCCAGTTCAGTACTAAATCCACATCTGCATCTGCAAGAGCTTCTACATTTACTGAAAAGTCATCATTTACCATTGTAGTATCTACATCTTCCAGTTCCGGAGCCAGATCTTTCAAAATAGACATTTCCCATCCTGAATATGCTGCCGGTGGAATAGATACCATATTCTCTGCATTTCCCTGTAATGCATAAACCATATTTGGCAGAACCATTGCTGGAACTGCAATTCTCTTCGGATGTGCAGGCACTTCTACTTCTGCTCCGGTGGCGTCTACAACTGTTCTGGTTTCCTCCTCTCCAGATGTTTTGTCAGCTGCAAATACGCTGATTCCTGTAAGCGAGGAAACAGCTACTGCTGTCGACAGTAACATGGCAAGAAACTTTGATCTTTTTTTCATTCCTTATCTCCTTATCTGTAAAATAAAAAAGCACCCTTTTCATCACAAAAAAGGGCTCAAAAAACTTATCTGCAGCTCACCCTTTTTAATGACTCGTTAAATCGGGGTTCCGGCAAAATATCCAAGTATCCTGGCTTGACTTCTTCACATTCATATACTTCCCGGAAATCCCAGTGTATTTTTATGAATGCTCCATCCTACAGTGGCGGCACCGCTCCGGCATTTGACCGGATTCCATAAAATATTCTGCTTTAATTGTCTGTTCTACTATATCATGCAGATTAATCGATTACAAGAAACATTTCTTACTTTAATTTAATATAATTTCTATTGCCAGCAATCAATTTTTCTGATAGCATAATTCACAGAAAGGAAGTTTTTATCTATGACATTGCAAAATCTGAAATATATGCTGGAAATTTCCAACAGTCATTCATTTTCCAAAGCAGCAAAAAATCTCTTTGTTTCTCAGTCTACACTTTCTGCTGCTGTAAAAGAGCTGGATCTGATCTGGGTATTACTATTTTTAAACGGACAAATCGTGGCGTTTCCCTTACCTACGATGGAGAAGACTTTATTAAATATGCCAAAGAAATTGTAGAACAGTCTCAGTATCTTGAGCAGCGCTACCATGCAAGGAAATCGCTGCCTATGCGTTTTTCAGTATCCTGTCAGCATCTTCCATCTGCAGTGCGGGCCTTTACTAGCTTTTTAGCAGAAATTAACTCTCCAACCTATGATATTGCAATCCGCGAATGCGATACTAATTCAGTTATCCATGACGTAGCAGGAAGAAAAAGTGAACTGGGAGTTGTAGCAATACACGAACCTCATATGCGCAGCATGCAGACTTTATTTTCTTCTTATGATATTGAATTTCATGAAATTAAAAGTGTCAAAAATTATGTGTTTCTCCGTTTTGGTCATCCACTGGCTTCTCTTCCTGTCCTTTCTATAAAGGATCTGGAAAAATATCCTTTCGTTACTTACGACCAAGAATTGGAAACTTCCCATTTCTCAGAAGAACCGCTGTTTTACAAGCTTTTAAATAAAAATGTCCATGTCAGTGACCGCTGCACAAAGATTGCTCTTGTTCGAAAAACAGACTGTTTCAGTATTGGTCCGGATCTTCCTAACAGTAACGCAGATGCATTTCATAAGGGGATGGGAAATATTATCGCAAAGTCTCTGGAAAATGATATCGGACTGCTTCATATTGGTTACCTGACTATTGCTCAAATACCTTTAAGTAGTCTTGGTCAGTTATACCTGGAATATCTCTCAAAGGATATTGATACTCTGGAAATTCTTGGCACATCCATGGAAGATCATTAAAAATATTCTCCTCTTTGTACGAGATGGAATAATCTTATATAAATCAAGCCTTCAAAAACATGATTCCAGAGTATACCTCTTGTCAGGAGGATGCTCTGGAATTCCTTTATTTGACTACCATTACTTTGCATTTCTTTTTGTAAAATGCAATACCGTACTTCAAAATATGCTCTACTCCCTCTTCCAGCAGTTGCTCCTCGTATCGTCTGTCTTCTATCTGTTTTAATGCGTCTTCACTGACAGCTTCCAGATTCCCTGTTTCGGCATATTTTATTTCTATAATGATTCCAGTTTCCTGATCTTCTGTTTCTATCAAATATCACTGTATCCATCACCCGATTCTTTATTTGATGACACACTCCAGTTCTGCTGAAATCCAAGAATTCCAAGTAAAATCCCATGATAAAAATTCTCTTTCATCTGTTTTTTTACAAAGGTATCCCGAATACTGATGGTCCTTTTCAGATAATTGTTCAAACTTTGTTCTACCACTTCGGAATTTCCATCTTTTAGTGCATTACAGAATTTTTCAAGTGCTTCTCCATTCTCAGAAACAGTTTTCTTAAAATATTCCATAATCTGTGTCAGAAAAATATTACGTATTTCCATATTAGGATGGTAAGCATGAACGTATTTGCATCTTTTCTTTCAGTCTGTGTGAGATACCCGTAGTAAAAAGAACACTCCATAGGTTTCAATCGAGCATACATTATCCTGATATGTCAGTTCCTGATGAATCTCCTTTACAATTGTTTCTCCTGCTATCAGTTTCTCAATTTCCTTTCTGACCGTTCCCTTATCAGTCTCCTGAATAAAGCGTTTCACCGCTTCATTACTACTGGTATCAGACCAGTAATGCTGTGCTGCGCCAGATTATTTATACGCAATTCGTCACAATAATTTATCATATCCCAGGGACAGTAAACCTCTACATTTCCAAACCGATATCCGTCATACCACATTTTTATTTCATCATAATGCTCAGAAAGTTCATAATATTCCAATATATTCTTTACGTCACTGTCCGTAAATCCAAAATATTCATCAAACTGTACATCTGCCACTGACAAAACTTTCAGATTATTTAATCCTGTAAAAATACTCTCCTTTGAGATACGCATGCAGCCTGTAAGCACAGCAAACTTCAGACTGTCATTTGTTTTTAATGCATTTTCAAACAAGTTACGGATCAGCAGAGTCATTGAATTGTAATATCCTAATTCAAATGCTTTCGCCAGAGGCACATCATATTCATCAATCAATAAGATAACTTTCTGACCATGATGTTTCTCCAGAAGTTCTGACAGAATCCTCAGACTACTACACAGAACAGATTCCTTCATATCCGGCAGAAGCAATGATTTGAACGCATCCTTATCATATTTTGTCAAACGTTCACTTTCCAGTAAATACTGGAATCTACGCGCCTCACCATTTACAATCTGTATTGCCATATCACAGGCTTTTTCATAAGTTTGCGCGCTGATACTCTTCAGGGAAATAAAAATCACAGGGAACTTTCCCATGTATTGTTCGCAAAGATAAACTTCTCTGGAAATTCTTGTTCCTTTAAAGCAGTTCTTATCACCGTTTAATTCAAAGAATGCTTCAGCATACTCATATTCAGTGTTTTACCAAATCTTCTCGGACGTGTAAACAGATTCACCTCCGCCCAATTATCCAGAAGTTCTTTGATAAGCATCGTTTTGTCTACATAGTAGAAATCTTCCGCCTGAAGCTTTGCAAAATTTTCTATTCCTATTGGAAGTTTCTTTTTAATTTGTTTCAATAGACACACTTCCCTTTATATTTGATATATTAAACTCTAACTTTTATAAAGTGTAACATATTGCTATTGAATTCGTCTATCAAAATTTCTTTACATCCCATAATGTTTCTATTAATATCCCATCGTCTATTCATCCTTACAATACAACTGTAATTGTACTATTTTCTGCATTTAATAATAGTACCATATTGGAGCAAAATAGAGATTGCCAGCAATTTAACCACTGACAATCTCTATTTTTTATTTTATCAATCAGATCACTCTGAAATCTCAACAATTATTCATATAACAGAATGTCACTCTTTAGCAGTTTAACAGAGAAATCTTTCATCCAATCGGCTCGAAGTCTACAGCTCCATGTTTACACAGTGGGCAGATATAATCTTCCGGAAGTTCATCACCTTCGTAGATATATCCGCAGACTTTACATACAAATCCTTTC
>ENA-OQIM01000940-OQIM01000940.1-human-gut-metagenome-genome-assembly--contig:-NODE-940-length-10650-cov-1.430676_pt1 | contig 10650 bp, 16 predicted proteins | sample MGYA00242579_ERZ504744 | MGnify/ENA primary metagenome ERZ504744 (study PRJEB26092, sample SAMD00036441) | human gut metagenome | host: Homo sapiens | study: EMG produced TPA metagenomics assembly of...
ATGCTTCGGCTGTAGGGGAAGTGAATGTGGTTACCAAGATGAAAGCGACTCATGCAGTGATTGGAGGTGAAGGAATGGTGGAGTAATCTATCCTGAAAGCCATTACGGACGCGATGCATTGGTGGGAATTGCTTTATTCCTGAGCCATTTGGCACACGAAGGAAGAAGTCAGTGAACTGCGTGCTACTTATCCTCCTTATTTCATTGCCAAGAATCGCATTGATCTGACTCCGGAAACGGATGTGGACGCTATTTTGGCCAAAATAAAGGAACTGTATAAGGATGAAGAGATAAACGACATAGACGGTGTGAAAATCGATTTCCCAGACAAGTGGGTACATTTGCGTAAGAGTAATACTGAACCTATTATCCGTGTTTATTCTGAGGCTGCAACCATGGAAGCGGCAGATGAAATAGGCCAGAAGATAATGGATGTGGTTTATAGCTTGGCGAAATAAATACATTATTAATAGATAAATTAGCCGTATTGAATGAGATTATATTTCGTTTGATACGGCATTGTTTTTTATCAGATAGAAATAAATACTATGAGAAAAAGCCTTTTATTTGTTTGGGCCTGTATGGGGCTGGTTTGTTTGGTGAGTGCTTGTAAGACATCGGTTAAAAGTAAAGAATGGAAGCTGGTATGGGTGGAGAATTTGATCAAAAAAACAGTTTTGACGAATCGGTATGGACTAAGATACCTCGCGGAACATCCGATTGGAACAACTATATGTCTTATTATGATTCATGTTATGCTATGCAGGATGGAAATCTGATACTTCGTGGAATAGCCAATCATACTCAAAAAATGATACGGCTCCTTATCTGACGGGAGGTGTCTATACCAAAGGAAAGAAATTGTTTACAGGGGGAAGAGTGGAGATACGTGCTAAATTGCAAGCCGCTAAGGGGGCATGGCCGGCTATATGGATGCTTCCCGAAAAAGCGGAGTGGCCCAAAGGAGGTGAGATTGATATTATGGAACGGTTGAATCATGATCGTATTGCTTATCAGACTACCCATTCTTACTATACACATGTCTTAGGTATAAAGGATAATCCGCCTCACGGAGGTATTAATAAGATAAATCCTGAGGAATACAATATCTATTCGGTAGATATTTATCCGGATAGCCTGGTGTTTGCTGTCAATCATCGTCATACCTATACTTATCCGCGCATTGATACGGACAAGGAAGGGCAGTTCCCTTTCTATCAACCTTACTATTTATTGATAGATATGCAGTTGGGCGGTTCATGGGTTGGCGCTGTGGACCCGAAAGAATTACCTGTGGAAATGTGGGTGGACTGGGTGAAGTATTACGAGAAACGCTGAATGCTGTTTGTCGGGAAACGGGGGGCTGTTCAATGTTGAACAGCCCCCCGTTATGTTTAATTATAAGGTAAATAGGCCTGGATGTAACATCATCAAAGAAAAATGTTACAGGCGGAGCACGTCTGTTCTGCCTGTAAAGATGCGTGTATCATTGTGATTACAGGAATCATAAAGCTTTGTGTACTTTTGTTTCGTCTGGAATAAGATTCTAAAGATTGGAGCAGGGACAACATTTTGTTTAGCTCATTTTTGTTTTCAATAGGCATAAAGTAATTCCAGCCAATGGATGGAATTACTTTTTATGGAAGATATTTTAATGTAATAACCATGAATACACAAAGTCAAAAAGTTTCGATGGCCGAGAAAATCGGTTACAGCCTGGGGGATTGCTCGGGCTAATCTGGTCTTCCAGATGATGATGATTTATCAGACAAAGTTTTATACGGACATATTCGGTCTGGAAGGTGCCATTGCCGGTACGGTGATGTTGGTGGCGCGTATCACGGATGCCTTTGTCGATCCTACAGTGGGGTTATTGAGTGACCGCACCAAGACACGTTTCGGAAAATATCGTCCGTGGGTGCTTTGGACTGCGTTGCCTTTCATGGTTTTCTATGTGTTGGCTTTCTATAATCCGGCATTGAAGATAAAGGGCTGGTAGCATTGTAGCTACGCTGTCTTATACCTTGCTGATGAGCCTTTATTCTTTTAACAATACGCCGTATGCTTCTTTGGGCGGAGTGATGTCCGGTGATATAAAGGAACGTACCAGTATCACTTCCATTCGTTTTGTGGCGGCTACCATTGCCCAGTTTGTGGTGCAGGGACTTACGCTCCCTTTGGTAAGCAAGTTTTCGGATGGTGGAGACAAAGCGCATGGCTGGTTATGTACCATCTCTTTGTTCGCTTGTATCGGGTTCGTTTTTCTGGTCATTACTTTCTTTTCAACTCGTGAGCGCATAGAGCCGCCTGCCAGTCAAAAGACAGATACGCGTCAGGATATAAAGGATGTGTTTGGAAGCGTTCCTTGGCGGGCTATGTTCATACTTACGCTTTTCATTTTTATTACGCTTGCCATGTGGGGTAGTGCCATGAACTATTATTTTGAGAATTATGTGGATGCCGGAGCATTGTATGCCTTTCTTGACCGTCTGGGACTGGTGGCAATGGAAACGGATGGCAGCGCGGGGTATGCTGTGTTGAATGCTTTCGGCTGGTAGTCAATTCTTCCGATAAGGCATACGAGGTAGGATTTGGAGTGTTTAATATGTTGGGAGCACTTGTCCAGTTCTTTGGGGTGATTCTCTTGTCCGGCTTTTGGCAAACCGTTATGGTAAGAAACGCGTTTTTATCGTTTGCCTCTCACTTACGGCCATTTTTACAGCTTTGTTCTATTTCCCGGGAAAAGCGGATGTGGAAACGATGTTTGTACTGAATTTCCTGAAGAGTTTGGCATACGCGCCGACTGTACCTTTGTTGTGGGCGATGATTGCGGATGTAGCCGACTATTCAGAATATAAAAATTACCGTCGCGCCACAGGCTTTGTGTTTGCTGGTGTAGTTTTTGCCTTGAAGGCCGGGCTGGGTATCGGTGGGGCCATCCTGGGGTTTCTGCTTTCAGGATTTGGGTATGTGTCCGGTATCGGGGCAGAGCAAAGCGGTACGGCTATAAGGGGGATTGTACTTTCCTCCAGTCTGATTCCGGCTATGATATTTGGAATGGGAGTAGCTGCCTTATGCTTCTATCCTATTACAAAAAAATACAACGAACAGATGCAGGCGGAACTTGCTGACCGTCGCAGTAAGGCCGGTTATTAATGAAAAAGAACAAGTTATTTACCTTAAAAACTTTGTAATATGAAAATAAGATATGTAACATTATTGGCTGCCATTGCCGGATTAATGGCCGCTTGCGGCAATGACCGGAAGGCCGGTATGCAGCCGGATCCTTCGCTGAAGGAAGCAGCTTCGGGCAAGTTTCTGATGGGGGTAGCGTTGAATGTACGTCAGGCAGCAGGTCAGGATACTTGCGCCTCGAAAGTGGTAAAACGTCATTTTAATTCCATTGTGGCCGAGAATTGCATGAAATGCGAAGTGATTCATCCGGAGGAAGACCATTTTGATTTTACGGAAGCGGACCGGTTGGTTCGTTTTGGCGAGGAGAACGATATGGCTGTTATCGGGCATTGCCTTATCTGGCATTCACAGCTGGCACCTTGGTTCTGTGTGGACGAACAAGGAAAAACAGTAAGTGCCGACATCTTGAAGGAGCGTATAAAAAAACATATCCAGACTATTGTGACGCACTATAAAGGGCGTATAAAGGGCTGGGGATGTGTTGAATGAAGCCATTGAATCGGACGGCTCCTGGCGTAAATCTCCTTTTTACGAGATATTAGGCGAAGAGTACATCCCGCTTATTTTTCAGTATGCTCATGAGGCAGATCCGGAAGCCGAACTTTACTATAATGATTATGGCATGGACGGGAAGGCTAAGCGTGACAAAGTAGTCGAATTGGTAAAGATGCTGAAAGACCGTGGACTGCGCATCGACGCGGTAGGTATGCAGGGACACATGGGAATGGATTATCCGTCAGTGTCGATTGAAGCAGTATACTGGCATTTGCAGCTGCCGGAGTAAAGGTGATGGTAACCGAATGGGATATGAGTGCATTGCCCACGACACGGATGGGAGCCAATATTTCGGACACGGTGTCTTATAAACAATCCCTGAATCCCTATCCCGACGGTTTGCCCGACTCTGTGTCTGTGGCATGGAATAACCGGATGAAGGAATTTTTCGGTCTTTTCCTGAAACATTCGAATATCATTACCCGTGTGACGGCGTGGGGGGTGACGGACGGTGACTCATGGAAGAATAATTTCCCTGTGCCCGGACGTGTGGATTATCCTTTATTGTTCGACCGTGATTGCCGGCCGAAACCTTTTGTGGAAGAACTGATTGGAAAACAGAACATTTAATAACGTAACGATATGGAAAAGAAATTCAGATACTTGGTGCCTGGAGACTATATGGCAGATCCTGCCGTACATGTTTTTGACGGAAAGCTTTACATTTATCCTTCTCATGACGCGAGAGCGGAGTGGAGGAGAATGACAATGGTGATCATTTTGACATGTGTGACTATCATGTCTTTTCTACAGAAGATGTGATGAACGGAACAGTGACCGATCACGGAGTCGTACTGAAAGTTTCGGATATCCCTTGGGCCGGGCGTCAGTTGTGGGATTGTGATGTGGCTCGTAAAAACGGGAACTATTATATGTATTTTCCATTGAAAGACCGGAACGACATCTTCCGTATCGGCGTGGCGGTGAGCGATTGCCCCGAAGGGCCGTTCATTCCCCAGCCCGATCCCATGCGTGGAAGCTACAGTATAGATCCGGCGGTATTTGATGATGGTAATGGGAACTATTATATGTATTTCGGCGGTTTATGGGGCGGCAGCTTCAGCGTTATCGCAACAACAAGGCATTGGAGTGTGCGGCTTTTCCGGCTGATGGTGAACCGGCTTTGCCTTCACGTGTGGTGAAACTTTCGGACGATATGCTTCAGTTTGCCGAAGAGCCGCGGCCTTTGGTTATTCTGGATGAACACGGATATCCGTTGACTGCCGGTGACAATGCGCGCCGCTTTTTCGAGGCTTCATGGATGCACAAGTATAACGGGAAATATTATTTTTCTTATTCTACGGGAGACACTCATCTGCTTTGCTATGCCACAGGAGATAATCCGTATGGTCCGTTCACTTATCAAGGGGTTATTTTGCAGCCTGTGGTAGGTTGGACTACTCATCATGCCATTGTAGAATACAAAGGAAAATGGTATCTGTTTCACCACGATTGTGTCCCTTCGGGGGGAACCACTTGGTTGCGCAGCCTGAAGGTGTGCGAATTGGAGTACGATGCGGAAGGGAAAATAAAGACCATAGAATCTGTCTAAAAATAAATCAGTGATACATCATCCGGACAGATTGGACCGGTTGCTTTGCCGGGTATTGTCCAAACAGACCGTTTGCAGAGATTCCGTTCGTCGTCCGGGACTTACAAACGGTCTTTTTATATCCGTGTTCTTCAATTACAGTATCTGGTGGCGTAATTATAATTTGTTGTAATATAGTATGTTATGTATGTATTGTAACGCAAATAAAGATTCATGTAACACGTTTGAAGCAAGATGTAACTCTACGAAAGATGCGTGTATCATGCAGAGAATTTATATTCGGCGACACTTTCTATATTTGCGTCTGAAATCCGTAAAGGAATTGGTCAATTATAATACTAGAAAGACAATGAAACAAAAACAAAAGCTGAAAAGATGGTCGGGCGTGCTGATCGCTTTAGGGGTGTTGGGCTCCTCCTTTACCTCATGTAGTTCGATCAAGAAAGGAAATGATTTGCCAGTTGTAGGAAAGTCTGTCGCTCTTTTCGATTACTTTAATTATAAAGGTGAGGATGATGTCTATATTTCCAATCCGCTTCCGGGAGATGATTATTTTTATAATCCCATTCTGCCGGGATGGTATTCCGATCCCAGCATTTGCACCAATGGCGAAGGCGATTATTTTCTGGCTGTTTCCACCTTTACTTATTATCCGGGTGTGCCTCTTTTCCACAGCAAAGACTTGGTGAACTGGAAGCAGGTAGGACATATCTTGAATCGTCCTTCTCAATTAGTCAACATGGAGGGGCAACACGTAAGCGGAGGAATTTTTGCTCCGGCCATATCCTACAACCCGCATAACAAGACTTATTATATGGTTACTACCAATGTAGGGGCCGGAAACTTCTTTGTGAAGACACAAGATCCTTTTGGCGAATGGTCTGATCCTATTATGTTGCCCGAAGTGACAGGCATTGATCCCTCTTTCTTTTTCGATGAAGATGGGAAGGCCTACCTTGTCAATAATGATGACGCGCCGGACAACAAGCCCGAATACAGTGGACATCGTACCATCGTGTGCAGGAATTTGATGTGAATGCGGACAAGACGGTGGGGCCGCGCAAGATTCTGGTGAACAAGGGAGCTCGTCCGGAGGACAAGCCCATCTGGATTGAAGGTCCGCACCTTTATAAAATAAACGGGAACTACTTCCTGATGTCTGCCGAGGGTGGAACAGCCGGATGGCATTCGGAAGTAATTTTCCGTGGTGATTCTCCGACGGGCAAATTCATACCGTGGAAGAACAACCTATTCTGACCCAGCGTCAGCTGGATGCGGAGCGTCCCAATCCGGTGACGTGCGCCGGACATGCCGACTTGGTTCAAACCCGGGAAGGGGATTGGTGGGCAGTCTTTCTGGCTTGCCGTCCCATAAACAACACGTTCGAGAATTTAGGACGTGAGACTTTTATGATGCCCGTCAAGTGGAGTGAGGATGGTTTCCCCTATATGACGCAGGGGGATGATCTAGTGCCAGTCATTGTCCGCCGCGAAGGAGTGAAGCGTGACGAATCTGCCACCTTCGGAAACTTTGAAATGAATGACGGTTTCGACGGACAAACATTGGGTATGGAATGGATGACTTTGCGTGCTCCTGCTACCGGACTTTACTCGCTTCCCAGACTCCGGGTTATCTCACTTTGAAATGTGATTCAGTCAGTGCTTCCGAAAAGAAGGTGCCGGCTTTTATATGCCGCCGGTTGCAGCATCATAAGTTCGAATGCAGCACGCGTATGTTGTTCTGTCCGCAGAGCAAGGCGGAGCAAGCGGCATATTATTGTTCAAGGACGAAAAGCATCAATATTTCCTGGCTGTAGGCAGGGATGACCAAGGTGAATGTATTTCCCTCAGGCAGATAGGCGATGGGGAAGTAAGATGCTGGCTTCCGTTCGCTTGGACGACGGAGGAGTGCTTACCGACCTGAAGGTGGTTTCGCGCGGAACACATTATGATTTCTACTATGCTCGCCAGGAAGGTGTGTGGAACGTGTTGTGCAGGAACGTGGACGCCGGGTATCTGTCAACGGCCACTGCCGGAGGCTTTACCGGAACAACGATAGGCATGTATGCCACCTTAAAATAAATGACTATTTGATTTTTTGTATAACTTAAATTAATGTATTAATGAAAAATGCTATGAATTTTAGGCCGGTGGGGCTGATGCTTCTGTTCTGTCTCATTCCTCTGTGGGCATTTGCACAGAGCGTGATGGTAAAAGGTGTAGTAAAGGACACAAGTGGTGAAGCTATCATCGGAGCCAGTGTCTTGGAAAAAGGCACTACCAACGGTACGATTACCGATTTTGATGGTAACTTTGCATTGAATGTATCGAAAAACGCCGTGTTGGTGGTGAGTTTTGTCGGTTACAAGAACGAGGAAATCCCGGTAGCGGGAAAGAGTTCTTTAAAGATTACATTTGAAGGAAGATTCAAAGCTTTGGAAGAAGTGGTAGTGATTGGTTACGGTAGCGCCCGCAAGAGTGACGTGACCGGATCTATTGCATCGGTAGGCGGAGAGAAGCTGCGTGAGATGCCTGCCACCAATATTACATACGCTTTGCAGAACCGCGTGGCAGGTGTGGATATGGCTCAGACTTCTTCCGCACCGGGCGCTTCCATGCAGATTCGTATTCGTGGTACCCGTTCGTTGAACGCCAGTAACGACCCGTTGGTAGTATTAGACGGAATCCCCTTTATGGGTAATTTGTCCGATATCAATCCCGGAGATATCAAGAGCATGGATATCTTGAAGGATGCATCCTCTACTGCTATCTACGGTTCGCGCGGTGCCAATGGTGTTATCCTGATCACTACACACAAAGGTGCACAGGGTAGTCCCGCCCGGTTTACTTACAATGGGTATGCAGGTATGAAGAAAGTATTCTCCAAATATCCCATGATGAACGGCAGCAAGTTTGCCGAAATGCGTAAACTGGCAGGCAAGTTCGAGAATTCGGTGGACGAGTCGGACGATGTGGATACTGACTGGCAGGACTTGATGTTCCGAGACGGTTATGTAAACAGCCACGATGTCAGCGTGTCCGGTGGTACCAACGGTGGAGGCTACAGCTTTGGCGCGGCTTACTATAAGGATCAGGGTGTCATTCCTACTCAGAACTATACCCGTTACTCTCTGCGTGGTTCTTTCGATCAGGGTGTGGGAAAATATTTCCGCTTCGGACTGGTGAACAATACCAACTATAACGTCACCAAAGGTTCCAATATCGGACTGTATGGTGTGCTTGCCATGTCTCCTATCGCTAACCCCTATAATGCGGACGGCACATTGAAACGTACCGTGAAATACAACAGTAGGATGAGTCATTTGTATTGACCAGAGGCGTTGTGGAAGAATTGGAAGACAGTTGGCTGAGCAAGACCGAAGGCTTCGGTACGTACAACAACCTGTTTGCCGAAGTGAAATGCCCGTGGGTGGAAGGTTTGAAATACCGTGTCAACCTGGGTTTGAACTATCGTTCTACTAAAGGTGGATCGTTCACCGGCGAAGGCATCAACAGCACTACGGCCGACACTCCGTCTACCGCTTCGCTGAACCACTCGGAAACAACCAACTGGACTGTGGAGAACCTGCTGACTTACGACCGTACTTTCGGAAAACACCAGCTGAACGTTGTCGGTATGTACTCTGCCGAACAGACTGTCTATACACGTTCGGACGTTGCCGGACGGGATATTCCTGCCGAATATTTCCAATTCTACAACATCGGGCGTGCGGAAGGCACCATTACGGTGAACCCCGACAACTGGAACTATCAGAAGAGCGGTCTGATGTCTTGGATGGGCCGTGTGATGTACACTTACGACAATCGCTATATGTTGATGGCGACTGTACGTGCCGACGCTTCTTCACGTTTGGCAAAGGGACACCAATGGCACACTTATCCCGCCGTATCGGCAGGATGGAACATTCGTCAGGAAGAGTTTATGGACGAGGTGGACTGGATAGATATCCTGAAACTGCGTGTAGGTTACGGACAGACCTCCAACCAGGCTGTTGATCCTTACAAGACCTGGGGACGCTTGGCAACCCGTCTTATAACTTCGGTCCTACCGGCTATGTCACCGGTTACTATGTATCCGAACTGCCTAATGCCGAATTGGGGTGGGAATATTCTTCTACATGGAACTTCGGTCTGGACTTCACCTTGCTGAGAGGACGCCTGTCCGGTACATTTGAGTATTACATTCAGAAAACCACCGACTTACTGCAAAGCGTAAGCCTTCCTTCCACTTCGGGAGTAAGCAGCTATATGGCTAATGTGGGAAAGACGGAAAACAAAGGTTTTGAATTTACCTTGAACGGAACGATTCTGGACAACCATAACGGATGGACATGGGAGGCAAGCCTCAACCTGTCTGCCAACCGTAACAAACTGACCGAACTGGCTTCGGGCTCCAAAGATGATAAAGCGAACAACTGGTTTGTAGGACATCCCATCGACTGTATCTACGACTATGAAAAAGTAGGCTTATGGAACAGTGATGATCCCGATTTCCAATACTTGGACATTCTGGAGCCGGGTGGCAATGAAGGTATGATCAAAGTGAAATATACCGGTGATCGTGATGCCAGCGGCAAGCCGACTCGCGCCATTGGTCCCGAAGACCGTCAGATTATCAGCTTGGAACCTAAATTCCAAGGAGGTTCAGCACTCGCGTGGCCTATAAAGGCTTCGACTTGAACGTTATCACCGCCTTCCGTTGCGGAGGCAAGCTGATCAGTACGCTGCACCACAGCAACGGTTACCTGAATATGCTGACCGGTCGTCGCGGACAAGTGGATGTAGACTACTGGACACCGGAGAACAAGGGTGCCAAGTACCGAAACCGGGTGGTATCCAGAGTGGTGACAATCCGAAATACGGAAGCACATTGGGTTATTTTGACTCTTCTTACTGGAAAGTGCGCAACATCACGTTGGGCTACAACTTCGAGAAGCAGGCTTGGCTGACCCGCATGGGCGTACAGAGCCTGCGTGCTTACCTGTCCGTACAGAATCCGTTCATCATCTGTTCTCCTTTCCATAAAGAAACCGGACTGGATCCCGAAACCAACTCTTACGGTAACGAGAATGTAGCTGTGACAGAAGGTATTCAGAAACGATGGAAAAAATCTTTCTGCCTCATGGAAAGACCAGCAAGCTCCCGCAAAGAAAAAGCCACCTACAAAGCTTAAGAATCCAAAGCTTTCAAACCTTTTGAAAATGTATGTAAAAATGTATGGACTTCCTGCCTACAACGAAATGGATCCTACATGGTTTGTTGCCATCACATATTCCTTTATTTTCGGAGCTATGTTCGGTGACGTCGGCCAGGGACTGATCCTTTTCC
>ENA-OQIM01000941-OQIM01000941.1-human-gut-metagenome-genome-assembly--contig:-NODE-941-length-10641-cov-1.663687_pt1 | contig 10641 bp, 10 predicted proteins | sample MGYA00242579_ERZ504744 | MGnify/ENA primary metagenome ERZ504744 (study PRJEB26092, sample SAMD00036441) | human gut metagenome | host: Homo sapiens | study: EMG produced TPA metagenomics assembly of...
CTACGCCCTCTCACGGCGCCAACACCGGTTCAAATCCGGTTGGGGGTACGACGAACAACTCCTTGGAGTTGCTACGCCAAGCCAAATTGGGATGTGGTGTAATTGGCAACACAGCTGATTCTGGTTCAGCCATTCTTGGTTCGAGTCCAGGCATCCCAGCCAATGACCCTCGCGGAATGCGAGGGTTTTTTGTTTTCAGGGAAGTAGCCGCTTGAAAAGCGACTTCCCTGCATATGAGTGCGCATAAGAGCGCTAAGAGCGCATACGTGTGTATGAAAGTACGAGAACGAAGGAGATCGAAGTATGTCCGCTGGGCAGCAGGCTGTACCGGCAAACAACGCCAACAATGCAAGCAATGAAGGCGCTCAGAAGAAGCACATGTCTAAGGCGGCCGTCGCCATTATCGCCGTGGTGGTCGTGGCCATTATCGTCGTGGCCGGTGTGTTCGGCTTCCGCGCCTACTCCGATGCTCAGTACAACAATGCAGTCGCCGCTTGCGCCGCCGCTTCCGAAAATGTGCGCAACGCCACTAATGACTACAACAACTTGGTCAATGGCGATGCTTCCGAAGCTGCTGCGCTCACCAAGAAGGATGTAAAGGATGCCTCCACGCTGGACGCCCTCAACAAGGAACTGAGCGTGGAACTGCCGGTATACGAAGGCTGCGTAGCTGACGACACTGCCGGCTTCAAGTCCGCTACTGCGAAGCTCAACGAGCAGGCTGATTGGTACAAGGCTTATACTCAATCGCTGCAGAAGGCTGTGGATGCCGTGAACGCTTCCAAGAAGTAAGCGAGCACAGCCTCACCATTGTCGTCAAAGCCGTCTTGCGGTTGCGCAAGGCGGCTTTTGCTATTTTGCTCAATCGGCTTGCTGCTGTAATGCTGCTGCATTGATTGCGTCGAATGCAGGTAAATTCGTCTTACTTTTTTTTTTTGCGCAGTTTTTCCCTGCGCGTGTCGCGATGATGCGAATATAGATGTGAAGGTTAACAACGTAGTCGTTTATTGGGTTTTGTGATTTCACTCACGTTGTAATTCAATGTCAAATATGTGGCGATTCTCCGTATTTGCTGAGATTGCTATTAAGAATAGCTTCTTGTAAAGTGTCTTATCGTAATTGCGAATGCGTATTCTTCAATGAAGAAGGCATCTGCTTCACCTCGAAGAAGAGATTAAGGAAAATATAGTTAATGAAAAAGAAGAAGACTATATCGGCTGCGCTGGCAACAGCGTTAGCCTTAACCTGCATGGGCAGCGGGGGAGGTACTGCGTTCGCAGTGCCCCTGTCTGATGCCTGACTTGCAGACTTTGGCAAGTCAGATTCAGCAAATCAACGATACTTCTGATTCTGCAACTGCTTCCGAGACTCCTTCCGCACAAGCCGATGCGGTTGAAGGCTGGACTATTGATTCCAACATCGCTCAGGGCGGCGAAATCCTGGAGATGGCAAACGGTTGGCTGCACCTCAAGTCCACTGCCTCTAACGGTAATGCGGCAGCGAACCCCAGCTCCAGCAACAACTGGCCGGCAGTAGCCGTATGGGGCACAGATTACGACTTCTCCAAGGCCGGCTCCTTCCACGCCACCATCAAATCCCCGCAGGAAGGCTCCGCCAACCGCTTCGGCTTCTACCTGGCTACAACGACCCGGGCAGCGGCCTGTTCATCGGCTACGATTCGGACGGCTGGTTCTGGCAGACCTACACCGGTGGCGGTAGCGGCAGCTGGTACAGCGGTGCTCGTATCGCTGCTCCGAGCGCCAACGAAGAGCACGACATTCGGGTCTCCTGGACCGACGCCAAGGTCGCCACACTGACCGTGGATGGCCAGAAGCATTCGATGTCGATTACTCCGCAATGACGAACCTCTCCAACAAGCTTGCCATCAAGGCCGGCTCCTGGAAGGGGCTGAACCAGGTCACCGACGTGTACATCAAGGACTTCCCGGAGGTTGTCGAAGCCGCCAAGCACGCGGTTTCCGGCAAGGTTGTGGACGCTGGAGGCGCTGCCATTGAAGGCGCAACAGTGCGTTTGGATAAGACCAAGGTGAAGACCGGTGCAGATGGCACCTTCTCCTTCGCCGACATTGAAGAAGGCGAACACACGCTTTCGATTGCCAAGGAAGGCTATGAGGACGTCTCCCAGCAGGTGGCGGTCTCCGGCGCGGACCTTGCCATCGATCCCATCACCCTGAACAAAACCGTTCAGGTCGCCTCCGAAACGCTGAAGACCAAGAAGATGGAAGTTCAGATTAAGAAGAACTTCCCCTCTGTGCTGCAGTACACGATGACCGACGGCAAGGTGATGTACGGCCAAACCAAGGATGTGCGCACCGTTGAGATCAACGGCACCAACATCGAACTGACCGACGATGACGTGACCTTCAAGAAGGTTTCCGATACCGAAGCCACCTACACGCTGAAGGTCAAGGATGAGGCCAAGAAGATTGACGCGGTGATCACCGTTCAGATCACGGTCAAGGCCAACCAGCTGCACCTCAACGTCACCAAGATCAAGAACAACCTGTCCGAAGGCATTCCTGAGGGCAACGGTGTGGAGGAGAACGCCATCCAGACGCTGTCCTTCCCGAACCAGAGTCTCGTTTCCGTGCGTTCCAGCCAGGAAAATGCCCAATTCACTGGTGCTCGTATGTCTTCCAACACGCAGAAGCCTGGCGATACCAACTTCGCAGTGACCGAAGATACTAACGTCACCGATAGCGACTACACCTACGGCTTCATCTCCGGTGCTGGCCTGAGTGCCGGCCTGTGGAGCAACTCCGAGCACGATGGCACCTATGTGGCGGCTCCTGTGCGCGGCGGCAGCCAGAACACGCGTGTCTACGCCACCACCCAGCAGACTGGTGACGCCACCTCCCTGGGCCTGGCCAGCGCTCCGTGGTACTACCACCGCACGGTCACCGATTCCAAGGGCAAGAAGTACACCGTGGCCGAAACCGCTCTGCCGCAGATGGCCGTGGCCATCGCCGGCGACGAGAACGAAGACGGTGCCGTCAACTGGCAGGATGGCGCAATCGCCTACCGCGACATCATGAACAACCCGTACAAGTCCGAGGAAGTTCCCGAACTGGTGGCATGGCGTATCGCATGAACTTCGGCTCCCAGGCGCAGAACCCGTTCCTCACCACGCTTGACAACGTCAAGAAGGTGGCCTTGAACACCGACGCCTCGGCCAGTCCGTGCTGCTCAAGGGCTACGGCAATGAAGGCCACGACTCCGGCCACCCGGACTACGGCGATATCGGCCAGCGTCTCGGCGGCGCCGACGACATGAACACCATGATGGAAGAGGGCTCCAAGTATGGCGCTCGCTTCGGTGTGCACGTCAACGCCTCCGAAATGTATCCGGAAGCCAAGGCCTTCAGCGAGGACATGGTGCGCCGCAACTCTGCAGGCGGCCTGAGCTACGGCTGGAACTGGCTTGATCAGGGTGTCGGCATCGACGGCATCTACGATCTGGCATCCGGTTCTCGTGTAAGCCGTTTCGCTGACCTCAGCAAGGAAGTCGGCGACAACATGGACTTCATCTACCTCGATGTGTGGGGCAACCTGACTTCTTCCGGTTCGGAAGATTCTTGGGAAACCCGCAAGATGAGCAAGATGATCAACGACAACGGCTGGCGTATGACCACCGAATGGGGTTCCGGCAACGAGTACGACTCCACCTTCCAGCACTGGGCAGCTGATCTGACCTACGGCGGCTACACCTCCAAGGGCGAGAACTCCGAAGTGATGCGCTTCCTGCGCAACCACCAGAAGGACAGCTGGGTTGGCGACTACCCGCAATACGGCGGCGCTGCCAACGCCCCGCTGCTCGGCGGCTACAACATGAAGGACTTCGAAGGCTGGCAGGGCCGCAACGACTATGCCGCCTACATCAAGAACCTGTACACCCATGATGTGTCCACTAAGTTCATCCAGCACTTCAAGGTGACCCGCTGGGTCAACAACCCGCTGCTGACCGCCGACAATGGCAATGCCGCTGCCGTGTCCGACCCGAACACGAACAACGGCAACGAGCAGATTACCCTGAAGGATTCCAACGGCAACGTTGTAGTAGTCTCCCGTGGTTCCAACGACACCTCTAGCGCAGCCTACCGCCAGCGCACCATCACCTTCAACGACGTGAAGGTCGCATCCGGTGTGGTCTCCGCAGGCGATGGCAGCGCCACTGGCGACGAGTCCTACCTGCTGCCGTGGATGTGGGATTCCTTCACCGGCAAGCTGGTCAAGGATTCCGAGCAGAAGCTCTACCACTGGAACACCAAGGGCGGCACCACCACCTGGACGCTGCCGGACAGCTGGAAGAACCTCTCCAGCGTAAAGGTGTACCAGCTCACCGATCAGGGCAAGACCAACGAGCAGACCGTTGCCGTCTCCGGCGGCGAGGTGACGCTACCGCTGATGCCGAAACCCCGTACGTGGTGTACAAGGGCGAAGCCAAGCAGATCCAGGTCAACTGGAGCGAAGGCATGCATGTGTAGACGCCGGCTTCAACGGCGGCTCCAACACCCTCACCGACAACTGGACCGTCAGCGGCTCCGGCAAGGCCGAAGTTGAAGGCGACAACAACGCCATGCTGCGCCTGACCGGCAAGGTCGATGTCTCCCAGCGTCTGACCGATCTCAAGGCTGGCCAGAAGTACGCGCTGTATGTTGCGTCGACAACCGCTCCACCGACGATGCATCCGTCACCGTAACCAGCGGCGGCAAGGTGCTGGCCACCAACTCCACCGGCAAGTCCATCGCCAAGAACTACATCAAGGCATACGGCCACAACACGAACAGCAATACGGAAAATGGCTCCAGCTACTTCCAGAACATGTACGTGTTCTTCACCGCGCCTGAGAACGGCGATGCACGGTAACCCTGTCTCACAAGAGCACCGACGGAGCACACACCTACTTCGACGATGTGCGCATCGTGGAGAACCAGTACTCCGGCATCACCTATGAGAAGGACGGCACGCTGAAGTCCCTCACCAACGGATTCGAAAACAACGCCCAGGGCATCTGGCCGTTCGTGGTCTCCGGTTCCGAAGGCGTTGAGGACAACCGCATCCACCTCTCCGAGCTGCATGCTCCGTTCACGCAGGCCGGTTGGGATGTCAAGAAGATGGACGATGTGCTCGATGGCACTTGGTCTGTGAAGGTTAACGGCCTGACCCAGAAGGCACGCTGGTCTACCAGACGATCCCGCAGAACGTGAAGTTCGAGCGGGTGCCAAGTACAAGGTGAGCTTCGACTACCAGTCCGGTTCCGATGACATCTACGCCATCGCTGTGGGCCAGGGTGAATACTCTGCCGGCAGCGTGAAGCTGACCAACCTGAAGAAGGCTCTGGGTGAGACCGGCAAGGCCGAGTTCGAGCTGACCGGTGGCGTCAACGGCGATTCCTGTTCGGTATTTACTCGACCGCAACCGCACCTGATCTGCAGGGTTCCACCGGCAATGCACAGGACTTCGGCGGATACAAGGACTTCGTGCTCGACAACCTGAAGATCGAGCGCATCGAGTCCCAGACCCGCACCAAGGCCGAAGCGCAGGACAAGGTCAAGGAAATCCGCGGCAAGTACGATTCCAAGCGTGCTGAGCTCTCCGATGCCGCATGGCAGCAGTATCAGGACACCTTGGTCAAGGCTCGCGTGCTCATCAACAAGAATGGCGCAACCGCTGAGGACTTCACCAAGGCATACGACATTCTCGTGGCCCTCGACGAGTACATGAAGACCGCTCCCGGCAACGAGAGCAGCGACAAGTACGACGTGGCAGCTGACGGCTCCGATGAGCTGGGTGGCTACACCGTGGCCACGGGCAGCGAAGAGCCTACCGCAGGCCTGCCGAGCGAAGGCCCGGCCGATCTGGCACAGGATGGCAACGACAGCACCCACTGGCACACCAGCTGGAGCGAGAACGCAGTCGGCAACGGCACCGCATGGTATCAGTTCAACCTCAACGAACCGACCACCATCAACGGCCTGCGCTACCTGCCGCGCTCCGGAGGTATGAACGCCAACGGCAAGATCAAGGCTACAAGATCACGCTCACTCTGGCGGATGGCACCACCAAGGATGTCGTCACCGATGCTGAGTTCTCCACCACCACCATGTGGCAGAAGGCCAGCTTCGACGCCGTCGAGAATGTGACCGCCGTACGCTTGACCGTCCTGTCTTCCGCAGGCCAGAGCGACTCCCAGGCCAACAAGTTCGCATCCGCTGCCGAACTGCGTTTGACCACGGACCGCGAGGTTGAGGAAGAGACTGTCGCTCCGGACAAGACCGACCTCAACGACACCATCGCCAAGGCTAACGGTCTTAAGGAATCCGACTACACGGCTGAAAGCTGGACTGCTCTGGTCAAGGCCCGCGAAGCTGCACAGGCCGTGGCGGATAACGATAAGGCCACCGCTTACGATGTGGCTCTGGCGCTGACGAACCTCGAATCCGCTATCGCTGGTCTCGAGAAGACCGGTGAGGAGCCTGGCCCAGGCCCGGTTGAGGTGAACAAGACCGACCTGCAGACTGCAGTGAACAAGGCAAGCAAGCTCGAGAAGGCCGATTACACGACCAACTCGTGGGAAGCTTTCGCCGAGGCACTGAAGGCTGCACAGCAGGTGCTCGACAACAAGAACGCCACCCAGCAGGATGTGGATACCGCACTGAGCGCTCTTCAGGACGCCATCTCCAAGCTGGAAGCTGCCACCGAGCCGAAGCCGAATCCGGAACCGGGCGTGGTGGACAAGGCTGCTCTGAACGCGACCATCAACAAGGCCGCCGCCATCAACCTGGGTCTCTACACCGACGACTCCGCCAACGCTCTGCGCGCCGCGCTGAAGAAGGCCCGTGAGTCTCCGACAACAGCAACGCCACGCAGAAGCAGGTCGACGCAGCTCGCGAGGCTCTCGAGAAGGCAATTGCCGGCTTGGTGAAGCGTACCGCTGCCAAGGGTGATGGCAATGTCGTCTCCAACACGGGTGCCAATGTCGTCACGATTGCTGTGGCCGGATTGCTGCTGGCCGGTGCCGGCGCCGCAATCGCCTACCGCCGCAATCGCGAGCAGATGTGATCATGAAACCGTAAGGTTCGCGACACATAAGGAGCACTCCTTATTATCTCGCCCGGTGCCGGTCAGCAATGCCCAGCGCCGGCCGTTTTTGTATGAATCAGTGTTTTCCAGTCACCCAGCGGGCATCGGAATGCACATGGGGGATCATCATCACAATGACCGCAATCAGACAGACGATCATCACCATCAAAATAACGTCCTCATGACCGCGCGTCTGCAGCGTGGCTCCAGTCAAAGCACCGAGCGCCAAAGCCAGCATTACAATCGCGCGCCGGCCAAGTTGGACTGCTCATGACCATGCGCCGAAGTGTCAGCGATAATCCCAGTTAACGTCATCGTCAACACAGTCGTGGGCAAATCTGGCACCGAAAGCTTACGAGCAGTGGAATTCTGAATGCCCATAGCCGGTGCGAGCAGCACAATCAGCAGAATAATATGCAAATCAATATGCCGAGCAGTTGGGAAGTTCAGACTGGGCTGTGCCGTGCGGGCGATGGCTGAAGCATCAGTGCCACCCATCGACGGTTCAGGCGCAAACTGATTGAGCAGATAAATGCCGACGAGCGCAGCTGCCACAAAAGCCAGCTGGATTGACGTGGACACCAGCAGATGGCGCGCGCGGTTGGCGCCAAAGTAATGAATAATGCGTCCGCCGATGAACGCACCAATCATGAACGTGGCCAGCGTGAGCGCCGAAGTCCACCAGACGAAGCCCTGCGCGTGGGCGAATGCAAAACCAAGGAACACAATGTTGCCGGTCACATTGGCCACAAATACATGACCGAGTGCCAAGTAACTTAACGCATCCACCAGTCCGGCGACAAACGTGAGAATAACCAGAGCTGGGGAAAGCAGACCGTACCGATCATCCTTGCGGGGAATCAGTGTGCGTCCTGCTTCGGCAAGGTGTGAGGTCATGGTGGGAGAGGCTTTCCTTTGCTGTTTGGCGGTATTCAATAGCTGGCGCGCGGCCTTGCACATTATGAAGTGTGTGCCGGACGGTATATGTCAATGAGTCTGCGCTCGCATGCGGAGTGCGTGCAACAGTTCGCTATGAGTTCACCTGCGATTCGCTGAACGCGCATAGTTCGGTAACGCGATTTCGCTATATCTGGTCGTAATACCGATGAGGCTAGGAAAAGGAATGATTATGCAGTCAGATAACAGCCATCATGAAGCACATCAGAACGACCTGAACTACAGCAGTGAGTACCAGTACGATATGTATATGTATGCCGAGTACGGCATCGAGTGGTGATTGAGAGCCCGAGTGAGAATTGGACTCACGACCTCTTCCTTACCAAGGAAGTGCTCTACCACTGAGCTATCGGGGCGATGAATGTGCGCACGGCTTAGGGCCGTTGAACGGCTTGCACAACAATACACGCAATCGCGTATTACGCAAATCGACGGGTGTACGAGGAAGTATTCGGGTGCTCTAAGTTGTACACATGAGCGCAATATTGGCTATTTTGCGCTCATGTGGCATTCGGATGTGCCACGTAATCGCATTTTCGTGTTTTTATGCGCTGTTGTGGCACGAAAATTGTGGGAATTCGGTCGTCTCGGAATATGTGCCATGCCACGCCACTGCAAAAACAGTGAATGTGCACGATTGTGCACATACTTGGACCGCTGCGTATATGCATGTGGGTGCGGATAACAAAAGGGTTTTGACAAAAGCCAAAACCTGATGGCGGAGGATACGAGATTCGAACTCGTGAGGCTGTTACACCAACACGCTTTCCAAGCGTGCGCCATAGACCACTAGGCGAATCCTCCATGCACTGCAGTGCTTGCTAGAAGTAAGCTCCGTAGGCAACTCGAATAAGCTACCACAGCTTTCGGATAAATGCACATTCAGTGCCGGCTGCGGCGTGTCGCTTTGTGGACAAGGACACCAATGAGTGCCTGCGCTGATGTGCAGGTCGTTCGTACGGCGTGTGCAACAGGTGATCTCACCGGGGGATGAACCAGTGCAAATCAAAGCGACTCAAGGCAAGTCAGCAAACCCGAGGCAAACCAGAATGAACATGCGCATGCCATCGCGTGAATTATTGCCAGCCTCTTGCCGTGATGCAACATAGTGATTTTAGGCTATGAACCTTGGTGAAACAGTTGGTCATGCAATATGAGGGATGGGGAGTGGCCAGTCGCGGGGAGTTCATAATTCGGGAAGTCTCCCATCTGTGAGCGGGACAATATCGAATATTGAGACAATCTGCGGTAATAATTGATCGAAAAACAGTGCCTAATACCTCTTAAATCCTAAAAAATCAAGACTGTTCCTCAAAAAAGTTTTTCTTTATATTGAGTAGTTGGTTTTTGATTACTTAGCCGCGCAGAGAGAGGGATAGGCATGGTTCGTCGCGCCCAGGCTGCTCTTCGGTCCGTTGAACACACCAGCGTGAGGCAGCTGCGAGTTCTGGCTGCGATTGTATTTCTGTTCGCCATGGTCATCGCCACTGTGGCTCCTGCAGTCACGGCTCCGATGGCCTTCGCCGACAGCAGCACCAGCTCGTCCAGTTCATCAAGCTCGTCCAGCGTTGACTACGCCACCTGGGCCGAAGTCTCCAAGGCGATGGACAAGCAGCTGAACAGCGGTCTTAAGACGTACAAGGATGGCAACACCGCTGGCGCCACCTCCGATTTCATGGGCGCGTACAACAAGATTTACGTGGCTCCAACTTCACCGCGGTCGTGCACGACACCATTGGCGCGGACAAGCAGCTCGCCCAACAGCAGGCATTCCAAAGCGTTCAGAATCTTTCCTACACGCCTGGCAGCGACGATCAACTGGCTCAGCAGATTGATGCGTTGACCGCCGATCTTGACGCCACGGCCCAGCAGCTCGACGCCAACGCCGATCTCGCCAAGCCGAAGGCGTACGCCGAAGCGCTGCAGGCGCAGCTGGCCAAAGAGCGCAAGGAGCTCGACGCCAAGAAAAAGAAGAACCCGGGCAAGGGCAATCGTTCATGGACCGACGTGGCCAACGAAATGACCCCGATTCTCGACAATGCATACAAAGCTTACGAAAAGGGTGATGGTGCCAAGGGCGCCACGCTCGTGAACAACGCGTACTACCAGTACTACGAGAAGCTCGGCTTCGAAAAGAACGTGATGAACGCCATCAGCGGCAACCGCGTCTCGCAGGTGGAATACCAGTCAAGATGTGCCGCAAGTCCATGAACGCCGGCGCATCCCTGAAAGACACCAAGAAGCTGATCGACGACCTCAAGGCCATGCTGATCAAGGACGCCGGCATTCTTGACGGTGGTGCCGCCGATAAGGAAGACGGTTTCACCAAGCTGGTCACCAGCTCCTCCGGCCAGGCGTTCCTCGTGCTTATCCGTGAGGGTCTTGAAGCTCTGCTGGTGGTTGCAGCCATCGTCGCCTACTTGGTCAAGTCCGATAACAAGCGCTTCGTCAAGTGGATTTACTTGGGTGTGCTCGTCGGTCTGCTCGGCGCCGGCTTGGTGGCTGTGATCTTCGTGTTCGCCTTCGGCGGCTCCGGCCCGATTCAGGAGATCATGGAAGGCACCTGCGCACTGATCGCCATG
>ENA-OQIM01000942-OQIM01000942.1-human-gut-metagenome-genome-assembly--contig:-NODE-942-length-10633-cov-2.002189_pt1 | contig 10633 bp, 13 predicted proteins | sample MGYA00242579_ERZ504744 | MGnify/ENA primary metagenome ERZ504744 (study PRJEB26092, sample SAMD00036441) | human gut metagenome | host: Homo sapiens | study: EMG produced TPA metagenomics assembly of...
TTCTTTTTCGTCCCCGCATCCAGTCCCCGGAACGGCTCATCCAAAAGGAGGAAATCTGCGTCCATGCGCATGGCCCGCAGAACCGCCACCCGCTGGCGCATGCCGCCCGACAGTTCCGATACAGCCTGGTTTTCACAGCCCGAAAGGCCGAGTTCCTCCATCTCCTCCAAAAGATGGCGGAAGCTTCTTTTTTCTTTTCCAAACATGCGGCGCCTTACCGCGAGCTGGATATTGGCTGCAGCTGTCAGTTCTTCTGCCAGCCGCGGTTCCTGAAAAACCATACTTTTTCTTAAGGCTTCCAGTCCCCCGATTTTTCCGCCGTCCGCCTGCTCCAGGCCTGCCAGAATCCGCAGCAGGGTTGTCTTTCCCGCCCCGGAAGGAGCCATCAGACAGGTCACTGCTCCTTTTTTCAGTTCCATCGTAAGATTCGAAAAAATAACGTGTTCTCCATACGCTTTTTTCAGATGGCAGATTTCAATCGTATCTTCTCTCATTTCATCACCAGCATCCTTTTTTCTGCAAGATCCATTCCTTTTAAAACAGCTTTTTCGAGACAGAAGCTGACGTACACGATCGCTGCCGTCCAGGCAAAGAGTCCCGGTGTGTCGAGATATATTTTTGCCTGATACAGATGCTCTCCGATGGATCGGTTCGGAATGCCGATTACTTCTGCTGCCGTTCCGGCTTCCAGCAAAGGCCGAGGGAAAGTGAACATCCCGTCCGGATATATGGGTACAGCTGCGGCAGGATCACCCAGCGCAGCCGCACCGGCCGCGGAACCTGAAAAAACGTCTGTCATCTCCAAAAGCGCTGTGTCCAGTTCCCGCAGGCCGTTCCGCGTGTTTGTATACAGGATCGGAAATACCATCAGAAACGAAATCACAACCGAAAGATTCTTCGACGAAACCCAGATCAGGATCAGAATCACAAAAGAAGCGACCGGCACTGCTTTCACTGCTGCAACCAGCGGCGTCAGGAGTTCTTCTGCAATGGAAACCGACCGGCAAGTGCAGCTCCTGCAATTCCCACCGCCGCGCCAAGAAGGAATCCGGCTCCGATGCGTGCTCCGGAAAACAGCAGGGACTGCCAGAAGACCGGTTCTGTTACAAGCGTAAAAAGGCGTTTCAAAACAGCGGCAGGAGATGCCAGAAGGATCTCCTGCCCGACAAAAACGCTTACCGCCTGCCAGATCATAAGCCAGAACACGATCGGCCAGCGCTTCGTTTTTCTCTGTTTTTCCTTTTTTGTTTTTATTCGGAATAATAGAAGTCATCTCCTGGAAGTTCTCCTCCGACTGCCTCCGGGTTCTGGTCTTTGAGTACACCGAGATAACCGGAAAGCTTCTCTTTCATCTCATCACCAGTGATGCAGACAATGTTGCATGCCGGAAGCGCTTTCTTTGCGACTGCCTCCGGAACAATGTCATAATCCCCGATCAGTTTTGCCGCCTCATCCGTGTTTTCGGTTACGTAGGATACGGATGCCTGGTAAGCTTCCATGAAGTCTGCAACTGCTTCCGGATGCTCCTTGGCAAAGGCAGTGCGCACAACGGTAACACCTGTCACCAGTGTGCCCGCTGTTCCTTCGGACTTCTGGATTTTGTTCCATTCTTCGGTCAGGTCAAGTGCGGTGCGCAGCGTTTCTTTTTTCGTCTGTGCCGTCGTTACAAACGGCTGCGGCAGCATGGCGATTCCATCGGCATCTTCTGCAAGTGCTGCCACGCACTCGGCGTGTTCGCTCTTCCACTCGATCGTTACGTCCTCACCCGGTACGAGGCCGTTCTTTTCGAGGATATAATTCAAAGCATACTCCGGAGTTGCACCTTTGCCGCCCGCATAAATGGTTCTGCCTTTCAGATCCGCAATAGAATGTACGGTATCGCCGTCCTCAACGATATAAAGGACACCGAGCGTATTGACTGCGAGCACCTGCACGCCGCCGTTTGTCTTGTTGTAGAGTACGCTTGCAAGGTTCGCCGGAACCGCGGCGATATCCACCTCTCCCTGTACCAGTTTTGCGCTGACCTCATCCGGGGCAGCGGCAAGTTCAAACGTGTCCGCAGGTGACTCTTTGCTGTCGTTATCGCTCATCATTTTTACCATTCCCATGCCGGTCGGTCCTTTTAATGCAAGCACATGGACCAGTGTCTCATCTTCTGTTTCCGATGCCGCTGTGCTGCTCTCTGTCTGCGTACTTTCTGATACTGTACTTTCTGATCCTGTGCTTTTTGTCCCGCTGCTCTCCGACTTTGTCTCTGTCTGGCCGCATCCTGCAAACAAAAGTACCATTGCAAGAATCGCTGCCGCAAAGCCCATCTTTCCTTTTCTTTTTCACTTTTTTTCTCCACCTTGCTGTTCTTTTTAGTCTACCAGCTTGTCCAGTTCTTTTACATATTCTGTCTGGCTGGAAATCTTGTGTTTTGCCTGCGCCGCATATTTGTTGACTGCCGCCTGCGATTTTTTGATCGACTGCATCGTGCCGGCTCCTGCCACGCATCCGCCCGGACAGGCCATGCCTTCGAGAAGATAACCGTTGTACTTTCCGGCCTTTGCCATTGTCAGCAGTTTCCGGCATTCCTTCAGACCTTCTGCATTTGCCATCTTGATTTCGCGGTCCGGGTATTTTTCACGGATTACATTTTCCACAGATTTTGCAACGCCGCCGGAGACAGCAAAGTTTCTTCCGTCCACCGATGCATCGCTGACGCCGTCCGGATCTTCCTCAAGTGCACTCACATCTACCTGGCGCGCATCGAAAATGCCCGACATCTCTTCAAACGTCAGAACGAAGTCCACCTCACTGCGGACAGACCGGCGCATGGCCTCCAGTTTTTTCGCCGCACACGGTCCGACAAAGACAACCTTCGCATTCGGATTGTGTTTCTTGATCAGACGCGCCGTCAGCGTCATCGGGGTCAGTGCCATCGAGATACAGTTAGCGTAATCCGGGAACAGTTTCTTCGCCATTACAGACCAGGCCGGACAGCAGGATGTCGCCATAAACGGCAGTTTCTCCGGAACTTCGTTCACAAAATCCTCTGCCTCCTGTGCCGCACAGAGATCCGCTCCGATCGCGACTTCAAAGACATCCGCAAAGCCGAGCTTTTTCATCGCCGCACGCAGTTTTCCAGGCGTTACTTTCGGTCCGAACTGGCCGACAAACGCCGGTGCCAGCGCTGCATAGACGCGCTCTCCCGACTGGATCGCACGGATTACCTGGAAGATCTGGGATTTGTCCGAAATAGCGCCGAACGGGCAGTTGACGAGACACTGGCCGCAGGATACACATTTCTCGTAATCGATATCCGCTTTTCCGTTCTCATCTGAACCGATGGCATCCATTCCGCAGGCTCTCGCACACGGACGCTCCTGAATGATAATAGCCTGGTATCCGCATACCTTGGCACACTGACCACATTTGACGCATTTATCCTGATCAATATAGGATCGTCCATTGGTGCGGTCCAGCGTAATGGCCTTTTTCGGACAGACTTCCACGCACGGATGTGCAAGACATCCCTGACATCCCTCCGTGATCAGAACCCGTTTTTCATGACAGGCGTTGCATGCAAATTTGATGACATTAATGAGCGGCGGTGTATAATATGTCTCCGCCTGATCCGCCAGTTTGATATTGTCCGAGATCGGGGCGTGCTCTGCCGCGCTTCTGCACGGAAGTCCCATTGCAAGGCGAAGCCGCTCTCCTACAATCGCCCGCTCCAGAAACACATCATTTCTAAAATTTCCGACCTCACCGGGAATTACACGGTAAGGAATTTCTTCGATCGTCTTTTCCACCGGGGAGTTCACGTCATACGCCATTTTTGCAACTTCCGTAAAAATGGCATGGCGGATTTCCTGAATTCTTGTTTCTACTCCTCTCATTCTTTCTTCCTCCTGCCGTATTTTCCTCCGCATCTTTTCAGTTAAAATTTTTCCGCTTTCTATTACTATACTTGATTTCGAAAGTATTGTCATCTTTTTTCCGTATTTTTGCCGAAAAAATTTCGGTCTGCACAAAAAAGAACCTGCCGTCTCTGTATCATTTCACAGAAGTGACAGGTTTCTTATTTTTACCGCTCCCAGAGATCCGGGGCGAGTTCGTCTTTTTTCATACGCTGCATCAGTTCATCCACAGCCTGTTTCGGGTTTTTGTTTTCAAACAGAACCTGATTGACTGCCTGAATGATCGGCGTTTCGATTCCGAATTTTTTCGACAGAGTAAGACCCGCTTTTGCGGAATAGACGCCCTCGACGATCATCTGAACCTCATCCATCGCCTGCTGCATCGTTCTGCCCTGGCCGATCAGGTATCCGGCTTTCCGGTTCCGGCTGTGAACGGAAGCACACGTTACAATCAGGTCGCCGATACCGGAAAGACCGTAGAAGGTTTCCGCATGGGCGCCCATCGCCGTGCCGAGCCGTGCAATTTCCGCGATCCCGCGGGTAATCAGAGCCGCTTTCGTATTGTCGCCGTAGCCAAGACCATCCGCCGTTCCGGCTGCCAGTGCGATGACATTTTTCAGAGCTCCGCCAAGTTCAATTCCCGTGATGTCCGGGCTTGTGTAAACGCGGAAGACCGGGCTCATGAACACATTCTGCACATACAGTGCGCTCTCGCGGTCATGCGCGCCGACAACGATCGTGGTCGGCAGGCCGCGGCCGACCTCCTCTGCATGGCTCGGTCCGGAGAGAACAACGACATTCGTTCCCGGCACTTCCTCCTCGATGATCTGAGACATCGTCATCAGGGTATCGGCTTCCACGCCTTTTGCCACATTGACGATGAGCTGGCCGTCCGGAATATCCGCCGCATACTTTTTACATGTGGTTCGCACGTACGGGGATGCTTTTGCCATCACAAGGATGTCCTGTCCGGAAAGGGAGCCGCGCACATCGCAGGTGAACTTCATTTCATCCGGCAGTTTTACGCCGGAAGCTTCGTCAGATGCTCTCTGTGTTCCTTTAAGCTCTCAATTTCCTTTTCATTTTCCGAGCAGATCGTCACGTCATGCCCGTTGTTGCAGAGCAGGAGGCCGAGGGCGGTTCCCCAGCTTCCTGCTCCGATGATACTAATCTTTGCCATATTTTATTTCTCCGACTTTTTGGATAAATACGTTTTCCGCTCTGTTCCCGCGATGAGGCGCTTGATGTTTGCACGGTGCTCCCAGAAGGCAAGCACGGCAAGAAGTGCGATCACCACGTACATCTCATAGAGATACGGCGGTTCCAGCGCAAAGCAGCCCGCCTGTCCCATGATAACGGCCATCGCAAAAAAGACAACGTAAACCATCATGGAACCGAGGGAAACATAGTGTGTTACTGCAAGATTCAGGAAAAACAGCGCTGCACAGACCAGCGTGATTCTCCAGTCAAACGAGATAATCAGACCCGCGGTCGCAGCGATTCCTTTTCCGCCGCGGAAGCCTAAGTAAAACGGGAAGTTGTGGCCGAGAATCGTTCCAGCCGCAGCATACACCGTCAGCAGTTTCAGCAGTTCCGGGTGCGATGCACCGAAGATCAGGCGTACCGTCAGGACCGCCAGAATGCATTTGATACAGTCGCCGGCAAGCGTGATGGCGCCTGCTTTTTTCCCTAAGTCCGGAGCGCGTTGGTCGTTCCTGCGTTTCCGCTGCCGTGTTCCCGGATATCAATTCCCTTCGTCCTTCCATAAATATATGAGGTCTGAAAAAGGCCAAATGCGTATCCGATCAAAAGGCATATGATCCGTACCATAACTCTTTACTGCTCCTTCTCTTTTCGTTCTCTGATGATGAATTTCAGCGGTGTGCCGCGGAAGCCGAACGACTCTCTGATTTTATTCTCCAGATATCGAACATAGGAGAAATGCATCAGTTCTTTGTCGTTGACGAAAATAACAAATGTCGGCGGTTTGACCGAAACCTGTGTCATGTAGTAGATTTTCAGTCGTTTTCCACGGTCTGACGGCGGCTGCTGCATTGCCATTGCCTCGGTCAGAATCTCGTTCAGGACACCGGTCTGTACGCGCAGGTTCTGGTACTGCAGAACCATGTCGATCGTCTCGAACAGCTTCGGAAGACGCTGTCCTGTCTTCGCAGAGATGAACAAAAGCTCTGCGTACGGCATGTAAGCCAATGTATTTCTTACTTTTTCGGTAAAGCGGTAGATCGTCTTGTCATCTTTTTCCAAGGCATCCCATTTATTTACCGCAATGATCATACCTTTTCCACGCTCATGGGCGATACCGGCAATTTTGGCATCCTGCTCGGTGACGCCTCGGTTGCATCGATCAGAAGAACAACGACATCTGCGCGCTCTACGGCAGATACTGTACGGATGATGCTGTACCGCTCCAGCTCCTCTTTGATCTTGTTTTTCTTTCGAAGGCCTGCGGTATCGATGAAATATATTCATTTCCATTGTGCATGATCGTGGTATCGATCGCATCGCGCGTCGTTCCGGCGATGTCGGATACGATGACACGGTTCGAGCCCAGCAGTTTGTTGACCAGAGAGGATTTTCCGACGTTCGGTTTTCCAACAATGGCGATGCGCGGAATCTCGCTCTCCTCCTCGTTTTCCATCTCCGGATCAAAGTATCCTGTCACCTCATCGAGCATATCGCCGATGCCGAGCTTTCCGGATGCGGAAATGGCGCGCGGCTCTCCGATGCCGAGGTTATAGAATTCATAAACATCCATCATCTGACGGTCGAAGTTGTCGACTTTGTTGACCACCAGCACAACCGGCTTGCGGCTTCTTCTGAGCATATCAGCTACTTTTGCATCGGCATCTACAAGGCCCTGACGGACGTCAGTGATGAAGATGATGACATTTGCGGTATCAATGGCGATCTGCGCCTGGTCTCTCATCTGGGAGAGAATGATATCTTTGGATTCCGGCTCAATACCGCCGGTGTCTACCAGCGTAAATTTGTGGTTCAGCCACTCCACGTCGGCATAAATACGGTCACGGGTTACACCGGTGTGTCTTTTACAATCGAAATATTGTCTCCGGCTAATACATTAAACAGGGTGGATTTACCCACGTTCGGCCGGCCCACAATTGCTACAATCGGCTTGCTCATACATTGTTCTCCTTCTGTGTATCGTCTCCTGGTTTTCCTCCACAACGGCTTTCACCAGGTCGCTGCCCGGCTCATCGATAATCTGTACCGGTGTTTTCAGGCGCTCTTCCACCTCTTCCACCGTCACATCGTCGAGAAAGACGTTTTTTCCCGAACGGAGCATGTTGCACGGAAGCAGCAGGCAGTCGCCAAGATCTCTTCCCTCTAACTGCTCCATCAGATCCTTTCCGGTAATCAGACCGGATACAGTAATGGATTCTCCAAAGAAATAGTTGATAATCGTGACAACCTCCGCCTGTACATTCGGATATTTTTCACGAATTTTCTGCATGTGTTTTTCCAACGACGGCGCCGCAGCTTTTCCGGTCGCAATCGTTACATGGCGGTGACGGTCGTCCCCTTCTCGTTTCGAAAGTTCTTCCGCAACCTCGTCTTCCAGAAGCCGGAGCATTCCCACTCCGTTTTCCAGCTGGATATAGCCATCGTAATTTTCCTCCTCCGGGATCGGCTCTCCCGCCAGCAGATACCATTCATCACCAGCATGGATAAAGTGAAGTCCCCACTGTTCATACAGCTTTTTCTGCCATTTGTGAATCGTGGCAAGAACTTCTTTTGCATCCTCCTGGTAAACGGTTCCAGAGGCGCCAGTCCGTCGCGGTACTTCGAAAGTCCGACCGGCACAACCGAAACACTTTTCAGATGCGGCAGATATTTTGACAGATCCGAAATACTGCGCTCCAGCTCTGCGCCGTCGTTGTATCCCTTGCAGAGCACAATCTGTCCATTCATCTCGATTCCCGCCTCGTAAAGGCGCTGGACCTTCGGAAAGATATTGCCCGCAAAACGGTTATGCAGCATTTTGCAGCGGAGCTCCGGGTTCGTTGTCTGGAACGAAATATTGATCGGTGCCAGATGGTAGCGGATAATCCGGTCGATATCGTGGTCGCTCATGTTGGTCAGTGTAATATAATTTCCCTGCAGGAAGGACAGACGTGAATCGTCATCCTTAAAATACAAGGTGGGACGCATTCCCGGCGGCATTTGATCGATGAAGCAGAAAATGCAGTTGTTGCTGCAGGAACGGTACTGATCCATGAATTCGTTCTCGAATATGATGCCGATTTCCTCGTCATACTCTTTTTCGATTTCCAGATCCCATTCCTCGCCGTCCTTTTTCCGGATCGTGAGTTCCAGATACGTGTCGTTGGTCTCCCCGATGGTCACGGCAAGCACCACCGGCTTCAGGCGCTGACCGTGGCAGTCCGGACACTCCACGCCAGACATAAAGCTGCCGATCTCCTCCTTCATCCACTCGCTGCTCGTCTCGCGGAAGCGGCGCTCCAGATTTTCCACGATGCCCTCGAAGGTGTTGTAGTACACCCCGCTGCCGAACTCGTTGGTGCGGTGCATCTCGATCTTTTCACCGTTGGTGCCGTAGAGCAGGGCATTCACCGCCTCGGTGCTCATCTCCTTGATGGGCGTATCCAGCGTAAAGCCGTATTTTTTGCCAAGACCAAGGTAGTACATCTCGCTCACCGACCTTCGGCGTAGTACCAGCGCTGGCCTTGATGGCACCCTCCGGATGGAAGGCTGCGGTTGGGCAGGATGCGATCCTCATCCACCGCATAAGGTGCCAAGGCCGGTGCATTTTTCGCAGGCACCAGCGGGTTATTGAAGGAGAAGAGCCTGGGCGACAGGTCGCTGATGGAAATGCCGTGCTCCGGGCAGGCAAAGTTCTGGCTGAAGGTCATGCACTCGCCGCCGATAACGTCCACCTCGGCTACGCCGCCGGTGAGCGCCAGCGCCGTTTCCAGCGAATCCGCCAGACGGCTGCGGATGCCCTTGCGCAAGGCAAGACGGTCCACCACGATCTCCACCGTATGCTTGATGTTCTTTTCCAGACTGATCTCCTCGTCCAGATCATACAAGTTGCCGTCGATTTTCACGCGGGCGTAACCGGCGCGGCGGGCGGCGTCCAGCTCCTTTTGCTGAGTGCTGCGCTGGCGTACCACGGGGGCTAAAATCTGGAACTTGGTGCCCTCCTCCAGCTTGAGGACGGCATCCACCATCTCGTCCACGGTCTGCTGGCTGATGACCCGCCCGCAAACCGGGCAATGCGGCACGCCGATGCGGGCGTACAGCAGGCGCAGATAATCGTAAATTTCAGTCACAGTGCCCACGGTAGAGCGGGGGTTGTGGCTGGTGGTCTTTTGGTCGATGGAGATAGCCGGTGAAAGACCGGTGATCTCGTCCACGTCCGGCTTATCCATCCGGCCCAGAAACATCCGGGCATAGCTGGAAAGGCTTTCCACATAGCGGCGCTGACCGTCGGCGTAGATAGTATCGAAGGCCAGACTGGACTTGCCCGAACCGGAAAGGCCGGTCATAACAATCAGCTTTTCCCGCGGGAGGGTCAGGTTAATATTTTTCAGGTTGTGCTCGCGGGCACCCTTGATAATGATCTTATCGTTTGCCAAGGTATTTTCTCCCTTTTCGTTGTGTCTGTGCATGGTTCTGTTTGCGCTCGGTCTCGGCGGCGGAGTCCACGGTAGGGTTCTCGCCCCGGCGCAGGCGGTCGATCTGATCCCGCAGGAAGGCTGCGTGCTCAATTCCAGCAGCTTCGCGGCTTCCTTCATCTCCCGGGTCAGGCGCTCAATGGCAGCTTCCCGCTCCATTTTGCCCATGCGGCGGGTGTTGCGCTTGGCGTTTTCGGCCTTATCGCTAATCTCGATGCTGTCCGCAATGGCTTTTACGATGGTCTTGGGCACGATGCCGTGTTCCTCATTATAAGCCATCTGGATGGCACGACGGCGCTCGGTCTCGGTGATGGCGCGCTCCATGCTGTCGGTCACCACATCGGCGTACATGATGACCATGCCCTCCGCGTTGCGGGCAGCGCGGCCGATGGTCTGGATCAGGCTGGTCTCGCTGCGCAGAAAGCCCTCCTTGTCGGCATCCAGAATGGCCACAAGGCTCACCTCCGGCAGATCCAGCCCCTCGCGCAGCAGGTTGATGCCCACCACCACGTCGATGCTGCCCAAACGCAGATCCTTGATGATCTCCATCCGCTCAAAGGTATCCACCTCGTGGTGCATATACTTGACCTTGATCCCCTGCTCGGTGAGGTAATCGGTGAGATCCTCAGCCATCTTTTTGGTCAGGGTGGTCACAAGCACCCGCTCCTGCCGCTGGATACGGGCATTGATCTCGCCCAGCAGGTCCACCACCTGCCTTCCACCGGGCGCACCGAGATGACTGGGTCTAAAAGACCCGTGGGACGGATGACCTGCTGCGCCACCTGCGAGCTGTTCCGGCGCTCGTACTCGCCGGGGGTGGCGGAGACAAAGATCATCTGGTTGAGCTTGGACTCCACCTCCTCAAATTTCAGGGGGCGGTTATCAAAGGCGGACGGCAAACGGAAACCGTATTCCACCAGCGTTTTTTGCGGGCGTAGTCGCCGCCGTACATGGCGCGCACCTGCGGCAGGGTGACGTGGCTCTCGTCCACGAAGAGCAGAAAATCCTCCGGGAAATAATCCAGCAGGGTGGTGGGCATACTGCCCGGCG
>ENA-OQIM01000943-OQIM01000943.1-human-gut-metagenome-genome-assembly--contig:-NODE-943-length-10631-cov-1.277704_pt1 | contig 10631 bp, 10 predicted proteins | sample MGYA00242579_ERZ504744 | MGnify/ENA primary metagenome ERZ504744 (study PRJEB26092, sample SAMD00036441) | human gut metagenome | host: Homo sapiens | study: EMG produced TPA metagenomics assembly of...
GCCTTATAAATGTAGTTAATTCCATAAGTTTACAGACTTTATAAACTATCTCAACTCTTATTAATCATGTTACAGGTAGCACTTTTGAATATCCAACAATATACTGGGATGAAATTTATAAATCAAGGTGGGTAACAAATTGGAAAATTCTGACTTTATAAGAGGACTTTTCATTTTGATACCCACATGGATTTACAGAGTTCAGATGCTGTTCTTATTAAATATCCTATTCAGACCATGTTTGAGAGCAGGGAATTTACTATTAATTCTCACTTCATACCTAATGATTTAAAACCTTTCGTTATCTTTGCACCAATTCCAATAATCTAAAGAGATAGGGAGTTGGAAGGACATATTTAACGAAAGGTGTTATTGAAATTATCTTCTACTGACAAATTCTCGCAAAATTTGAAATGGAGTGAAGATGATAGCAGTAGCACCCACACTTGGATATATACCTACCTTATGTTTGTAAGGTTTCTATATGCCCTTTGGTGTGGGTCGCTATTGTTTTATCTACTCCAAAGGCAATGCGAGAAGCCCGTCAGTAAGATAAAGCAAATAGTGTTCCCACATCTTTTTTATTTAATAACTGCTCTTCCATAGGGAACAGGTGGGCATAGTTAATTTAGTAATGAAAACTATTAGATTATTGGCAACCACATTGTTAATCACATCAAGCATGGGATTCAGTTCCTGTGGGGAAGATGAATTAGAATCCGCTCCTACCACAAGTCTTGATACTGAAACCATTTACGATAAAACAGATAAACTGTTTGCTGAATATATAGAGGATTATTCCAATATTAAATGCAGAAGCGGCTTAAAAGGAGAAAGTGCTGTTTTATTGTCAGGATTGAAAGACAATCATTTATGGTTCAGTGAATATGATGCAGTTTCCAAACAACTTAAATCTGAATGGACTGATATAGAGAAAACTGATACTATATTGAATATTTACAAAGGATATGGAGAATATGAAACAATTAAGCTCAATTATGTTGTACCAGCATTCTATAAAAAGACAAGTACAGGAGATATTGTTACATTGAAACTGAATGGCTATAACCAAACCGTATTTACTTTCAATAAGCAGTCAAAGCGTACAGAATTGCAGTCTGACTATCAGAAAAATGTTGTAGCTAATGATTGGTACGCTGAATCTGTCTTTATTGGCAACTGTTGCTATTCCAATGAGGGTGAAATCATCTATGAAGCTAAGGAAGCTCCACGATTTGAAAATGGAGAGATAGATGCCTTACTTGTTTCTTATGAAGAGGGAATAGAATGTAAAGGCAAATATATAAGCAAGTACAGCTATAAGGATTCTAAGACAGTTTGGAGTACCTATATTGAACCGCCTTTTGAAATAGCTCCTGACGCAAAGATTAGTTATACTCTATTGGACAACAGCACTAATGTTTGGCAATACAAATGCGAAGTTATGTTTTACGATGGAAGTAAAAATGAATTTACTTTCAAGATTGATATACATAATGGTAAAATCATCAATAACATTACAGGCATTACATTGAATGAGACTTCTAAGGAGTTGGATATTATTGATAAGTTCCAACTGATAGCCACTATTGAACCAGCAAATGCAACCAATAAAAATATAATTTGGAGCAGCTCTAATGAAGAAATAGCAACAGTTAATCAGAAAGGATTAGTAACAGCCAAATCCATAGGAGAGACAACAATTACTGCAACCACAGAGGAAGGTAACTTTACAGCATCAGCTACTATTACTGTGAAGATGAAGCAGGATATTAGTGCTTATATTGAAACAAAAGTAGTCGCTAACGGTAGTAATTCAATGGGACAGTTTTGGGGAGTGCTTGATTGCACAATAACCAACAACAGTGCATATCCAATCGTACTTACTAAGATAGAAATCTTTAGTGGAGAAAGAACCATATTTGAAAAGCATTACGACAATCAGATTATAAATCCCAAGCAAAGCCACTTGGAGGGAGCGACAGGTTTACCTGCCATTTACTCTCCAACGGTCAAATGGACTTATACATATAATGGAATTGAATACACAACATCTAAAACTTACGAGAAATGAAAACATTAAGATTTTTAGGAATGACCTTGTTAATGGTCATGTTGGCTGTAAACTTTACAGCATGTAGTGATGATGAAGATGAACCAAACTCTCCCTTAGTCGGCACATGGGTAGGTGGAGAAGTCGGCTTCGACTTTGAAGAAACACTTACCTTTAACAACAATGGGACAGGACAATGGGATGAAGATTCATTCAATTACACAACCAATTCCAATAAAGTAGTAATTGATTATGGAGACGGAGACCCTGAAACTTGGACTTATTCTATATCTTCAAATACACTTAACATGACAGCAGAAGATGGTGTAGAATATCGTTTCACCAAGAAATAATCAAGTAAACAATAAGAATGGAGCAGCATTTGAGGAAACTCTTATGCTGCTTCTCTTTTATTAGTTACTACATTTCTAAAGAATACTTCCCATATAGCCCCCATCCACTAAAATGTTGCAGCAAGTACGATTGCGAAAACAAAGCATCAAATATCACAATAGCATTGGTCGTTAAGAGTGGAATTATTATATTTGCAATATGGTGTCAAACCATAAAGAGATTATAAACTTTATTATTAATCATTCTTGTTTTGTTGACTACAAAGTCAACCATAAAGTCAACCAATAGTAAAAGAGAATCCTACAACACTGATAATCAAAGATTATTACGCTATATAGTACGCGTCTGGGGGGCGTGTGGTCGCTGGTTCGAATCCAGTCACCCCGACTGGAAGAAAGCATTGATAATCTGATGATTGTCAATGCTTTTTGCTTTTTAGACAATTCTCGTAACTATGGCAGTTTGGCGGGATGGTTGAAAACGGCTCAGTTTCTTTTTAAGATGCATCCTTCATGACCAATAAAGAAGGAAGCGCTTTAAAGACTTTTCATTGGCAGCAATCCCCACACAAGTATCATAGCTTAAAATAAGCAATCCATGAATTATCGGCAATACCAAATCCTCTATTTCAACCAAAGGATACAGATGTACCCTATTTGCATACTGCTTATTTATCTTATATATTTGTCCTACATATTCTTCACTTCCACTGCTGAAATAATATAAATGAATAAAACTCCCTCCATCTTCCAATAAACGACGCACATAAGTGAAAAGAAAACTATCCATACTTCCATTTATCAATACAGCCACTTCATCTCCATTACGATAGTCACGATTTACAAAGATAGCAACAGGACAAGAAGCATGCTCTAACACATCATCCACTTTTTTACGAAACAAACCAAAAAAAAAGAAGTCATCGACTTTTCACCGTCAGTCATAAAGCGAGGCCCTGCGCCTAACAACAAAATATCCGGTGACTCCGCTTCTACAGTGGAAATCATATCAGATACCAAATTATCAGTTACTCTATAACGCTTCTCTATATGTATATTCAAGTGCTCTGCCTGTTTATCAACAGGAATAAAACTTTCTTCAAAAAATTGCTCAACACTAGTAGGATTCACATCAGTACCCGTTGTATAATGAGCTGCAATTACCTGATGATAAGAAAGTTGTTTTCCAAAGAGTAATTTGTATACCGATAATAGCTTACCACCTGTTTCGGGACGTCCAAAGAACAAAAGCAATTTTCGTTGCAAAACCGTTTTTTGTTCTCTTACTGCAAAGCCCCATTCGACTAAATTTAATAAAGGTGTCGTCATAAAAGTCGTAACCAAAGCCATTATGATAAGAATAACAAAGATAGATGGAGGAAGTACCCCCAACTCATAACCGATATTCAATGCCACCAATTCCATCAATCCACGGGTATTCATCAAAGTACCTATGGTGAAACTATCTTTCCAAGACTCACCCACCAAACGGGAGGCCACAGCACATCCACCAAATTTTCCGACAACCGCTACAGTAATCAATAACAGGCATACACACCATAATTCCGGCGTATTAATTAATCCTATCTGTGTGCGTAATCCTGTAAAAGCAAAAAATAACGGTAGAAAAAAAACCAATGCTATATCCTCAACCTTCTCCATCATTACCTTACGGAAACCAAAATTAGAAGGCATGACTACACCCGCCATAAAAGCACCAAACAAAGCATGAATCCCCAAAATTTCCGTAATAGCCGCCGATACAATCAAAACCAAAAAAATAAAACTGACAAAGGTCTTGTTATAACTTCTTTATTGGAATAAAGTGTACCGATTTTCTTTAAAAACGGACGAACAACAACAAACATCACAGCTATATAGACAAATGTAAGAAGAACTGTATACAAAGCACCTCCCAACGTTCCTGCTTTTGTAATAGCAATGACAACCGCCAACAAACACCAAGCTGTCACATCATCATTGGCTGCAGATGCTATCGTAAGAATTCCTACAGGTTTCCGTGTCATATTCCGTTCTTGAATAATACGGGCCAAAACCGGAAAAGCGGTAATACTCATAGATATACCAATAAATAAAGCAAATGGAAGAAATGCTGTTTGCTGGGAAGCATATTCCTCATATACCCAGTAAGAAGCCAACATTCCCAAGAAGAAAGGTACCAAAATTCCTGCATGACTAATAACTAATGTTTCATTTATCTTATTTTTCAATACTCCGAAATCAACCTCCATTCCAATAACAAACATAAATAGTACCAACCCTAACTGACTGATAAGTTCCAGATTAGTCAAAGAATCCGGTTGAAACAAAAAGCCGAAAAACTCAGGATAAAGAGATCCCAGCAGGGAAGGCCCCAAGACAATTCCTGCCACTATCTCACCTATCACTCCCGGTTGCCCTATATAGCGGAAGCAGACGCAAAAATACGAACCGCAATCAATACAACTATAATTTGAATGAGTAAAATGGAAAAAGGATGCTCCAGATTATCAAGTAATATAGTTTTAAACATAGTAAAAGCATCATCACCTGCTGTCGCTGGCTTTATAGATGACAAATGCAAAAAAACGCTCACCACCTGCTATAGCGGTATAAATCAACCCTCCGAATATCAATAGCATCATCAAGTAAATAAAGTAGTTTTTACGTGCCTTTCTCATACTCGTTATACAGAAATAATATTAATGAAAATATAACAAATAAAGCTGTTAAAGAGTTCATCAACCAAAAACCTTTTTCATACCTTTGCTCTACAAATTTCATGAAGATGTCCGAACGCAAAATAATACATATCGATATGGATGCATTCTACGCATCGGTAGAACAACGTGACAACCCCGAATTATGTGGAAAACCGCTTGCTGTGGGACACGCTGAAGAACGAGGTGTGGTAGCTGCTGCCAGTTACGAAGCCCGCCGTTACGGAGTACGTTCCGCCATGTCATCACAAAAAGCCAAAAGACTTTGCCCAGAACTGATTTTTGTTCCGGGGCGAATGAATGTATATAAAACTGTATCCCAGCAGATACATGATATTTTTCATACCTATACAGATATCATAGAGCCTCTGTCACTAGACGAAGCTTTTCTGGATGTAACTGAAAATAAAGCAGGCTTTTCACTTGCTATAGATATAGCCAAAGATATTAAAAAGCGTATTCGCAAAGAATTGGGATTGATAGCTTCAGCCGGGGTCTCTTATAACAAGTTTCTAGCCAAAATAGCATCGGATTACCGCAAACCCGACGGATTATGTACAATACATCCCAACCAAGCATTGGATTTCATCGCCCACCTTCCCATCGAATCTTTTTGGGGAGTAGGTCCGGTAACAGCCAAAAAAATGCACACATTAGGGATTCATAATGGTACCCAATTACAAGCCTGCACTTTAGAAATGCTTACCCGGCAGTTTGGTAAAGCAGGTAATCTGTATTACGATTTCGCACGAGGCATTGACCTCCGTCCTGTAGAACCCATAAGAATCCGTAAGTCCGTAGGATGCGAACATACATTGGAAAAAGACATTTCTCTTCATTCTTCCGCCATCATTGAACTATATCATGTAGTTACCGAATTGCTAGAAAGACTGAAACGCACTAATTTCAGCGGTAACACACTTACTTTAAAAATAAGTTCCATGACTTTAGCCAAATAACCCGCAGCATCACTCAAAACAGTGAACTGACAAGTATGGATAAAATTCTTCCGTTAGCAAAAAAATTACTGAAAGAAATTGATTATGAAAGCCACCCCATCCGCCTTATCGGACTATCCATATCTAATCCAAAAGAAGAAAAAGAAGAAATAAAAAAACAATGGGAACAACTTTCATTGGAATTTAAAGAGTGGGATTAAGGTACTGGATAAATGAATCAATATAAGATTCCATTGTTTCAAACCCTTTCACTCCATTCTTTAATTCTAATCCATAATATATTCCCGCCAGCAAACCTGTCAATGCTCCTACCGCATCACTTGACTTACCTGAGTTTATAGCCGAAAATACGCACTCCTTATAACTATTTCCTGCCATAAACCAATTGACCACTGATTCCACCGTATCTACAACAAAGCTTCCATTACAAAGATTTTGCCTGTTAACCTCCACATCACATCTCTGCTCAGCCTGCTGTAATGCCTGTTCTTTATCTTCATATTCCAACAGGCAACGAATGAACTCAATAAAAAACCAAGTATACTTAAAGCTATAACGACTATTATGAGTGATCTTAATAAAAGAAAAAATCTCCTCTTTAGATAAAGGAGAAAAAGCCAAAACACAACACCCCATCAAACTGCGGTTGCCACTATTAGAATCCGAAGACACTCCCCTGAAATTTTTCATGATTGCTTTTTGGGTCACCTGATCAATATCAAACTCAATGTTTTCTCCTGTATACTTTCTATTGAAATACCAGTTTCTTAAATTCTGCTGATAAAGTTCCAAATTGCAACGACTGTCCAAAGCACATAATAACATCGAGGTATTCCCTGAACATTTATCTCCCCGAAGATAAGATTTTGTCCATATAGGTTTAAATGTCCCTTTTCCTTTTCCCCTGTAAGGCATTCCCAACCAATCTCCTAATATAAATCCCGTTAGTCCTGTTTTAATTCTTTTCATGGCATGTGTTAATTACAAAGCACAAAAATAATAAAAAGAGAAACAAATCCTTGCCTTCCATTGTTAAATTCATAATTAATGGGTATTGATAAGTATGTATGCTACAACTAATTTTGTTGCCAACAGAAAATGTATTACCGGGTAATAAAGAAAGGAGAACAAATGAAAAGAATCGTATTACTCCGCCATGGAGAAAGTACTTGGAACAAAGACAACCGTTTTACAGGATGGACAGATGTAGATTTAACCGAAAAAGGTATCGCTGATGCCAACCAAGCAGGTACACTCTTAAAAGAAAAAGGATTTCATTTTGATAAAGCTTACACTTCTTTTTTAAAGCGTGCAGTCAAAACATTAAACTGTGTGCTAGATAAAATGGATCAAGATTGGATACCTGTAGAGAAAAGTTGGCGTCTAAACGAGAAACATTATGGCGTATTGCAAGGATTAAACAAAAGCGAAACAGCTTCTAAATATGGAGAAGAACAAGTATTGATATGGCGCCGTAGCTTTAACGTAGCCCCCAAAGCCCTATCGGAAGACGATCCGCGCAATCCGAAAACAGATACCCGTTATAAAGAAGTTCCTGACAAAGATCTTCCACGTACTGAATCTCTGAAAGAAACAGTAGAACGTATATTACCTTATTGGAAATGCATCATTTTCCCCAATCTAGCTACAGCAAACGAACTGCTGGTAGTGGCTCATGGAAACAGCCTCAGAGGAATTATTAAATATTTGAAACACATACCGGATGAGGAAATTGTAGGCCTTAATCTACCTACCGCTATTCCGTATGTGTTCGAGTTTGATGATGACCTGAATTTGAAGAAAGACTACTTTTTGGGAGATCCGGAAGAAATAAAAAAACTAATGGAAGCAGTAGCCGATCAAGGAAAGACCACCCCCGACGGCAGGAAATAATTTTCCTGCGCTGTCCGAAACCTCCATCACAGAATGGAGAATACATCAAAATAGTGTTTTCAATAATGCATTCAAGCGCAATCATACGCCTTTATACTAGAAAGAAAACATTATGGATAAAGAATTATTAATCAATAAAAAGAAAAAAATAGTATGAGTAAAATAACAAATTTATTGGGTGACCAAGCAGCATTTTATTTAGAGCACACCTGTAGAACTATAGATAAATCATTAATCCATATCCCTTCTCCAAACACCATTGATGATACTTGGATATCATCAGACCGCAATATTCGTACCCTAAGCAGTCTTCAAGCCCTGTTAGGACACGGGCGACTTGCAAATACAGGGTATGTATCTATTCTTCCTGTAGATCAAGGCATAGAACATACAGCAGGAGCCTCATTTGCTCCCAATCCACTTTACTTTGATCCGGAAAATATTGTAAAACTCGCTATTGAGGGGGGCTGTAATGGCGTAGCCTCTACTTTCGGAGTATTAGGTTCCGTTGCTCGCAAATACGCCCACAAGATTCCTTTTATTGTCAAACTAAATCACAATGAATTATTGACTTATCCCAATTCTTACGACCAAGTGATGTTTGGCACTGTAAAAGAAGCCTGGAATATGGGGGCTGTAGCAGTAGGCGCCACTATCTATTTCGGTTCTGAACAGAGCCGCAGACAACTGGTTGAAATAGCGGAAGCTTTTGAATATGCCCACGAACTAGGCATGGCTACTATTTTATGGTGTTACTTACGTAATAATGCTTTTAAAAAAAGACGGCGTAGATTATCATGCAGCAGCGATTTGACCGGACAAGCCAATCATTTGGGAGTTACTATCAAAGCGGATATTGTAAAACAAAAATTACCGGTCAATAACGGTGGTTTTACAGCCATTAAATTTGGAAAGACAAATGATAAAGTTTATACCGATCTGACTTCAGAACATCCTATCGACCTCTGCCGCTATCAAGTAGCCAATGGATACATGGGACGTGTAGGATTAATCAACTCTGGAGGTGAATCTCATGGCAGTTCTGATCTAAAAGACGCGATAATAACAGCAATCGTTAATAAACGTGCCGGAGGCATGGGTCTCATAAGTGGACGTAAAGCCTTTCAAAAACCGATGAAAGACGGAATTGAATTGTTAAATACCATTCAAGATGTTTATTTGGATTCAAGCATCACTATAGCTTAACTTTCACTATATGTCCAAGCCGGGAACAAAACAGCCACCTTTCCATGTTCTCGCTTTTTTATACTCTCGGCTTCCTTTTTTAAGTAGCAACCTTCAAGTATTAAGATAATATTCCTACCTTTGCAATCCGATACACATTATTATATTATATAAGGTATGATGCAAAATAAAAGTAACGGCACCCGCTCAAATATATACAACGATCCAGCTCCCCTCTTCCAAGAGTATCAGCAACCGTGCATTGATTATCAACGCACTGGGAAATAGAACATTCCAACTTGAGAACCTATCTGACTGCGATGATACCCAAGTAATGATTCACGCCTTAAATGACGGCAAAAATACCATAGACATTATGGCAGCCGGAACAGCCATGCGCTTTCTTACCGCTTATTTGTCCGTCACTCCGGGAACACGGATCATCACTGGTACACAACGTATGCAACAACGTCCCATCCAGGTGTTGGTCAATGCTTTACGTGAGTTAGGAGCAGAAATAGAATACATAATCAATGACGGATATCCTCCTCTGCGTATCACCGGACACAAACTGCAGAAAGATACCATCAGCCTGCCGGGCAATATCAGTTCTCAATATATCTCAGCCTTATTGATGATTGCTCCTATACTAAGTAACGGGCTGGCCCTTACACTGACAGGAGAAATTATATCCCGCCCTTATATCAATCTTACCCTACAGTTGATGAATGACTTTGGAGCCAAAGCCAAATGGCTCAATGAATATCAACTAAAAGTTGAGCCACAACCCTACCAATCCATACCTTTCTACGTGGAAAGTGATTGGAGCGCAGCTTCATATTGGTATCAGATAGCCGCTCTTTCCAACAAAGCGGAAATCATTTTACCGGGATTATTCGAAACAAGCTATCAAGGGGACAGTAAAGTGGCTGAAATTTTCCAGTTACTAGGAATCGAAAGTATTTATGGAAATAAAATGGTAACATTGAAAAAGACCGATAAAATAGCCGAACGTCTGGATTATGATTTCATCAACCAACCAGATTTGGCACAAACATTTGTTGTCACTTGTGCGTTAATGAATATTCCCTTCCGCTTCTCAGGCTTACAAAGTTTGAAGATTAAAGAAACAGACCGTATAACAGCCTTGATAAAAGAAATGGGAAAGCTAGGATATATACTTCATGAAATAGACGATCGTATTCTGTCTTGGGAAGGTGAACGATGTGAAATGACCGCTGATGCCGCCATTGACACTTATGAGGACCACCGTATGGCTATGGCGTTCGCTCCGGTTTGTGTAGTGATGCCCGAAATCCGGATTAACAACCCACAGGTCGTTTCAAAATCCTATCCTTACTATTGGGAAGATTTAAAGAAAGCTGGTTTTATAATAGAGGAGATATAAAGTTATGCTCATACTTATTATTGGTCTGATTATTTTGGCAGGTATCGCATGGCAGTGGGA
>ENA-OQIM01000946-OQIM01000946.1-human-gut-metagenome-genome-assembly--contig:-NODE-946-length-10614-cov-1.040145_pt1 | contig 10614 bp, 16 predicted proteins | sample MGYA00242579_ERZ504744 | MGnify/ENA primary metagenome ERZ504744 (study PRJEB26092, sample SAMD00036441) | human gut metagenome | host: Homo sapiens | study: EMG produced TPA metagenomics assembly of...
AAGCATTTTCTGAGCCTGTACAAAGTAGGTACCCTGCTCTCAAATGATTCCTTTGCCATAAGTATATTTACCGTAACATCCTTGTCAAGGTGTGAAACATAGTCAATTGTATCGTCCTGAAGTGCAAACGACTTGTTTGATGTAAGGTCAAGCTCCAGGTCGGGGAATCTGTTAACAAGAAGTCCGACAATAATGTTTACAATAATTACCATAACGATAACAAGTGCCGTAATTGCCATTGCCACCGTGCCGTGTTTTGCTTTTCTTGACTTCATGAACTTTTTTGAATCCGCCCTTTTCGGACTTATTCTTCTTATTCTTTTTGGCCTTTGTATCTTCCTTTTTATCGGCTGTTTCCGCCACAGCATTGCTGTCTTGCATTTGCAGTATCTTCGGAGATAGTATTCAGGTTTTTATTTTCTTTCGCTCATTTATATTACCTCCTTAGCTCCAGCGTCTTTTTCCAGAACACGAACAGTAAAAAAATACGAACAATCCTGCCACACTCAGGAAGAATACGATATCAGGTGCGCTGAGCAGACCGTATTTGAATGAATTATAATATGTAGCAAAATCAATCTTTTCAATAATGTTCTTGATCCAGTCAATTGAAATCATACTTGTAAAGTTTTGTCATCATATAGATAACAAGGTTAACCGCCATACTTACGATTGCGGCAACAATTGTGCTTTCCGTAAGTGATGAAATGAAAATGTTAATTGCAAGCAGAGCCGCACCAAAGAGGAGAAGTCCGATGAATGTACAGAGAATAACCGACCATTCCGGAGTTGCAAAGAATGAAATTACAACCGCATAGAGAAGGAAGATTGCACTGCAAATTGCATAAAGCACAAATGCACCGAGGAACTTCCTAAAAACGACCCTTGTAAGGCTTACAGGTGCAGTAAAGAGCGCCTGATCTGTTCTCTGATACTTTTCATCTGCAAAAGATTTCATTGTTATAATCGGAATTATAAACAGAATAATCAAAAGCATATTGCCGTATACATAGCTTAAACTTGCCGAGTTGTACACAATACAGTAGTTGTAGAAAAACACACCCGAAAAGAAGAAGTAAGCGGCAAGAACAACATATGCAATTGCCGAATTGAAATAAGAGGAAAGCTCCCTCTTTAAAATAGCACCCATTACATATCTTCCTTTCTGCTGTCATATTTACCCGAGGTAAGCTTGAGGAACATATCCTCAAGTGTTTCATTGCCTGACTGCATATCAAGAATTACCGCACCTACTCTTACCATGCATTGTAAACATCTCTTCTGATGTCGCTTGATGTTTCGTATTCAATCATATACTTTCCGCTGCCGTCGCATTACTGCCTGTCTTTGTAACACGCTTAACAGCAGGGATTTCTTTATTGCCTCGGTAATGTCAGCGGTACTTCCCTCTGCAGTAAGTGAGAGCTTCTGACCGCCCGAAACCTGAGCAGAAAGTTCATCGGTTTTTGCATCGGCAACAATTTTGCCCTTTGAAATAACGACGATTCTATCACACACCTCGGAAACCTCGGAAAGAACATGAGATGAAAAAATTACAGTATGCTTTTTGCCGAGATTGCGGATAAGCTTTCTGATTTCGATAATCTGCTTAGGATCAAGACCTACTGTCGGCTCGTCAAGAATGATTACGGGCGGATTGCCGAGAAGCGCCTGAGCAAGACCTACACGCTGGCGATAACCTTTTGACAGATGCTTGATAATTCTGTCAGCCTGCTCCGTAATTTTTGTCAAACGCATAACCTCGTCAATGTGTTCCTTTTTCGGCAGCTTCACCTTCTTGAGATCAAACATGAACTCAAGATATTTTTTAACCGTCATATCAATGTACAAAGGCGGAATTTCGGGAAGATAACCGATTTTTGACTTTGCGTGAATCGGATCGTCAAGAATTTCGCATCCGTCAATGGTAACAGTACCGCTTGTTGATGAAAGGTAACCTGTTATCATATTCATTGTTGTGGATTTGCCCGCACCGTTAGGTCCGAGAAATCCCAGAACTTCACCTGTTTCAACAGTGAAGCTGATGTCATCAACGGCCTTTATGCTGCCATAAAATTTTGTAAGGTTTTTAACCTCGACCATGTGACTTTCACTCCTTAAAATTAATTGCGTAATTTCTGTGATTTGAATGTGCCGTACAAAAACACAGAAACGAACATTATTGATTATACTATAAAATGAGCAGTTTGTGTAGAGTTTTTCCAAATAAATCAACGCAATCTCACAAAAATTCAGTTTTTCATCACATAAAGAAATGTCTTGGGGAATTATTCACCAAAAACTCGGAACAATATTTATTGATAATGACAAAACAAAGGAAGTGTCAGTATGCAATATGTAAATGCATTCTGGGTTGGCGGACTGATCTGCGTGGCAGGTCAGATTCTCATTGACAAAACAAAACTCACTCCCGCAAGAATACTTACGGGCTTTGTTGTCGCAGGCGTAATTCTGGGGGCAATCGGACTGTACAAACCGCTTGTTGATTTTGCGGGTGCCGGCGCAAGTGTGCCGATCAGCGGATTTGGTTTTCTTATGAGCGAGGGAGTGCGAAAGGCGCTCGCTCAGGACGGCGCACTCGGAATTCTTACAGGAGGTCTTACAAGCGCCGCCGCAGGAATCTCCGCCGCAATAGTTTTCGGACTTATCGCCGCCCTGTGTACAAAATCGGGAGATAAGTAAAGGCAGTATGATATAGAAAATTATTGCACCCGGGCATAGTATTGTAATCGTTTGTGCAATCAACTGTAGGTGCGTTCATCGGATGACTGCACCTACTGATTGTTTTACAACAAAAACCGCCGTACAGATTTTTCGCTGTACGGCGGTTTAATTTATTCACCTTATTCAGTTAGAGGTAATCATATCCATTTTTGTCACACCATATTCTGTATCCAAAAATTTTATCCATGCAAATAAAATTATTATCTATGTATGTGCCACTTGTTACATCATTTCTGCGAGGACAGATATTGAAATTGCAGTAATTATACCAACGCAGAGCATCGTCAAGTGAACTTACACAACTCTGTTCGTCAATGAAAATATCATTGTTTTTAAATTCAGTCTCAAAACCTACGATATGTTTCTGAAGGTTTGTTGCAGTCGTGACCGTAATGTTTCATAATTTTTTTCATTTGTCAGCATTTTCTGCGCACCTGTAAGGTTCTCAATATGAGCAACATATTTTTGAACAAGCGTTGCATCTTCAATATTTACTTCACCGTCACCGTTCACATCACCTTTGACGGTATACGCATTGGTCATTTTGTTGTAAGATGTCATCATCTCTTTAAATGCTTTTGTAAGTTGATTACACGGAAATTCATTCTTATGTGCATAATAATAATCAAATGCGTCACCAAGATTTTTTAACTTTTCCTGAAAATCATTCCATTCATTTCTGTAATACCAATTATTATAATTTTCTTCTTTTCAAAAGCATTTTTATATGTAGCCTCTGCATACTCAATATTTACAAGCGGTGCATCGTAATACATATCATAAACCTGTTTTAGTGCAACAGTATATTCATCTGCCGATAAACCGTCAGTATCATACACTTCTCTTGCGTTGTCCATTATTGACGGCCAAACTCCATCATATATCACTGCACAATCCAACCAAATATCTTTATTCAACTTCAATATGTAACCTAGCTTTTCCTGCTGAATTTCAGCGTCTGTTTTTTCAACAGCAGATGCATTAAAGCCAAATGCTGTAACAGACATAACTCCTACAAGTAATATTGCTAATATCTTTTTCATTAGTTAGTCCCCCTTGTTATATTTAATGCCATTTTCTGAATCAATGTTGCATCAATTATGTCAATATCACCATTTCTATCAACATCACCCAAAATGACGATCCTAAACTTAGTTAAGTTAATTAGAACATATCGTTAATTTAATTAATTTTATTTTTATTGCAATTTAAAATAGAGCTTTATAACTAACACTATTATAGCATAATTAAATAAGTATTGATAGTTTTTTATTATTTATGTTATAGATTTCATGATGATTTTTGTGCATTTTGTCAAATTAACAAAACCGCCGTACAGATTTTCGACTGTATGGCGGTAATGTTTAAAGATATTTAATTTTATTATTCAGCGTTAATCTGAACTTCTTCGGGATTTTCAGAAATATCGCCTTTCTTTTTTCTGCGTTTTTTGATGATATATGTCCATACGCAGAGGAACGCAAAGGTTGCGGCACATATGATTGTCACGGTCAAGCCTATTGCAAATCCCTTTGGATAATACTCAAGCTTGATTGTATGCTCGCCCTTGTCAAGATTGAATGCAACAAGTGCGTTGCCGACAGGAGTAATTGTTACTTCCTTGCCGTCAACATATGCCTTCCAGCCTTCTTCATACGGAACAGAGGTGTAGAACAATCCGTTTTCCTGTGCATTGATTGTTCCCTCCATAGAACTGCCTGTAAGCTTTGTTGTTGTCATTACGCTCTTTGAAAGCTTATTGTAACCTTCTTCAAAGACATCCTGATTCAGAACATCAACAAATACCATTGCAGAACCCGACTGTCCCTGCTGGAGATTTGAATAAACGGAAATCTTGTCGCCCTTTTTGCATTGACCGATGCAGGCAATGTAGCTTCTGCCCATACCGTAGGTCTTGCTCTGGGCAACATCGTTAATCATAACGGTAACATCGTCACCGCCCGAAATATCCGCATACATAAGATACAAGCCGTCCTTAGGTGCTTCGTAATTCCACTTTACATGCGGAGTAACTGTTGTATCGGTACAGCTGAATGAATATCGTCCGTAACCTGTCTTATTTACGGGGAACTGATTGTAGTCTGTGTGTCCCTGTGAAACAACATCAAGCGGAGTGTAAACATCATTCTTAATACCTGTTGCAAGTTTGAAAAATTCATTCTGTTTGTCAAACGGATTGAATTGATCTTCGTTTTCATCAACCTGCCAGCTTGCAAGTGCGGAGTTTGTCATAAAGCCCATCGGCAGATAATGATTGTTCTGCAAAAGCTTTACATTACCGACACCGTAAACCTCTGTAAGGTCATAGGTGTTCATATAGATATTGTCACGGGCAATAAGATATTTAAGATTCATAAAGAGGTTTGTAACCGGTGAACCCTCGGCATAGGTGTAGCGGTTACCGCTCTTCCAACCCATCATACCAGAGTTTTCAAACAGCACGGTCATATCAACATTAGCCATTGAGTTGAACATCGAAGTCCGTTGTAGTGGTTGAGAGCCGCATCGTTAAGCGTCTGAGTTGATGTCATCTCCGCTCTCCACATTTCGGTTGTGTTGCTTTCAAGGCTGTCCATATAGTCAATTACCTGTGCAGTATTCTCCTCGCCTCTCGGATAATCGTAAGTACCCGTTACAGTTGTTGTCTTAACACCGATATAACCTGCGGCGGCACTCTCGCCTATTATGATTACGCCGAATACAATCAAAAAGAACCTGTTTCGGAACAATTCTCTTTGTATAGAGGAAAAGCAGAACGCAGATTACAGCCGCAATAACTGCCGTGCCGACAAGCGCATAAGTCTCCTGTGTGCCGATACCGAAGATTATAACAAGCGCAACAAAAAGTGCGGCAAGAATAACATCCCAGCAAGAGCTTGATTCAAGGAGCATAAAAGCTCTGAATGCCATAACAACAAGTACAAAGCTGATAAGATAGCTGAAACGGTACGGAATCATATTTGTAAAGTGGAAACCGTGCCAGATGTAGTCAAGCTGTCTGATGATACAGCTGATAATCATAAAACCGATAAGGCAGCCGTCAACGATTTTCTCTTTGAGCGAAATTTTCTTGCTTGTGAAGAAAAGAATTCCGAGTACAAGAGAAAGTGTACCGCAGGCAATGTTAGGCAATGCGTCCGCCTCTTTAATTGCAGGAGCGGCAAATGTTATGAAATTGGAAAGAATCTTTCTGATTGCCTCAAGCACACCCATAAGGTCGTTTGTTGAACCTATGTTGATTGCAAAGGTTGTCGGAAAAGTTGCCCCCGATGCGTTTGTGTTTTGCAGACCGAAGAACGCCGGCAACAGGAAAAACGCAGTAAGTCCGATTGCAATCAATGAGTAGATGCCTGTGCGAAGAATATTTGTTGCAAACTTTTTGATGCCGTCCCATTTTACAATGTTGTATGCAATAAATGACAACAGTACAAAAATGCAGGCGAACAAACCTATATAATAGTTAGTCAAAAGTGAAAGTGCAAGCGAAACTATGTAAAGTCTGAACTTGCCCTCTGTGAAGAGCTTTACTGTGCCAAGAGCAACAAGCGGTGTGATACAAACCGTATCAAGCCAGATTGTGTTCCAATAGTAGCCCATAAAAGAATGCACAAAAGCCGAAACTGCATCCGAAAATCACAAGAGAAAAATCATTCTTCTTAAAAAGACTGCGTAAGAAGATTGCCATAAACATACTTGCACATGCGACCTTGATTACAACAGAGAACATCAAAAATTCTCTCAGCCATTCACTCGGCAAAAATACCGTAAGAAAATTCAGCGGCTCATAAGGTAGTATGACATAAGTGCAAAGTAGTCTTCACACCTCCGCCCTGCGTCCATGACCAGAACAGCGATTCGCCGTGTTTAAGTTTTTCCTGCATATCCGCAAGGAACGGATAATACTATGCCACAGGTCGGTTACGAGAATCTGATTGTCACCGAACGGCGAAACCTTCATAACTCCGAAAGCGGCTGTCATAAGCACAAACGGTATGACAAAAGCCAAAACGATAAACATGTTTTTTGAGAAAAAGCCTTTGCCGTTGCTCTTGTTATTCAGCGTAACAGGCTCAGCCTTCTTCCTTTTCTTTACAGCGGGCATAATTTGACCTCCGAAATATTTTATAATTGTTTTCCGATATGCACAAAAATGCAATCGGGTACAAGTAATCCATTCTATTTTAACGCTTTTCGTGTGTGATGTAAATAAAAAACATAAAAATCTTAAAAAAAATAGACTTTTGGCGTTAGCTTTGTTATAATCTAAGTGCGGATAATCTCCACCTCTTTGAGGTCGGAGATTATCTTTGGAATTTAGTGTGAGTTTCACTCCCTCTAAATTCCACGGAGCTTTTCGCTCCTTCGCACTGATTGCAATCTGTCGCAAGCTCTGCTCCTTGCGAGCAAAGCATTGCTTGCTCTGATTTAAATCTAAGTGAAACTATTTACAGACAAAGCAGATTATCATTCAGATAAAAACAAGTGCTACTGTTCTACCCCTATGCGGTGATTTAACTTTATAAAAGGTGATGTAAAAAATGAAAACCATAGACTTAGTTGTTCCCTGCTATAATGAAGAAGCGGGACTTGAGCATTTTGTGCTTGAAACAAACAAGGTTATCAACTCTCTGCCCGAGTATTCTTTCAGATACATACTTGTAAATGAACGGCAGTAAGGACAGGACCTATCTCATTATGAAAAAGCTTGCGAAAACTTTTAACAATATCAAGTATATTTCGTTCTCACGAAATTTGGAAAAGAGGCGGCAATGTATGCCGGACTCAAGCATACAACGGCTGACTATGTTGTTGTTATGGACGCCGACCTTCAGCATCCTCCGCAGTTGTTTCCTCAGATGATTCAGGCTGTTGAACATGAGGGTTACGACTGCTGTGCGACAAAAGCGTGCCGACCGTGAGGGCGAAAGCAAGTTCAGAGGAATTTTTTCAAAACTGTTCTTCAAGCTTTCAAATAGGCTTACAGATGTAAAAATGCCCTACGGTGCAATGGACTTCCGTATGATGAGCCGTCAGATGGTTGACTCAATCCTTGAACTCAGCGAAGTTCAAAGATTTTCAAGGGCATTTTCTCATGGGTTGGCTTCAATACAAAATGGATTGCCTACAAAACAGTTGACCGTCAGCTCGGTCAGACAACATGGAAATTCTCAAGTCTGTTCAAATATGCAATTGAGGGAATCACAAGCTTTTCGGTTGCACCGCTCAGATTCACGGCTGTTATGGGATTTATCATCTTCGTAATTTCGCTCATATACATTATAATAACGCTGATTCAAACGCTTTTTCTCGGAATTACCACACCCGGTTATGTCACCACGCTGTGCGCAATCCTCTTTATGGGCGGAATCACCGAAATGTCAATCGGTATTCTTGGCGAATACATAGGAAAAATTTATATGGAAGCCAAGGACAGACCTATTTACATTACAAAATTCTCCAATTTTGAAGATGAAGATAACGAAGAAAAAGATGATAAGGAGATTAACGGTTAATGGGTAATTTTATAAAGCAGTTTTTTGACATTAAATTTTGGAAGTTTATACTTGTCGGAATTTTAAACACGGTTGTGGGTATGGGACTTCAATTTCTGTTCTTTAACCTCTGTGGTTGGAATGAATGGGTTTCATCGCTTATCGGCTACATCCTCGGCAGTATTTTAAGCTATTTTCTCAACAAATACTTCACATTCAAAAACAAGGACAAGGGCTGGAAACCAATCGTTAAATTTGCACTCAATATTGCAATATGCTACGGACTTGCCTACGGAATTGCAATTCGCTCATCAGTATGCTCTGTACGGCAAACAGCTGGACAATGTTCGGCTGGAGTGTTGAAAAGTTTGCAGGCAACTTCTCAATGATAGTAGGCGCATGCCTTTTTGTTGCATTCAACTACATCGGACAGCGTTTCTTCGCTTTCAAAGAAAAAAAGGAAGAAAACAATAAGTAATCCTACCCATTAAAAGTTTTCAACATTTAATAAACACCAAAAGGACTGAAAGCGGTTATCTTTCAGTCCTTTTTATATATACTATACGGCAAACCGCCGTTCCCCCATTCGTGAAGATAGATGTTAATCATCTATGCAAAATAAATACACAAGTTTAATTACGCCAAATTAAATATGTATAAACAAAGAATTTGATTGTGGCGGGTGAATAATATCCGCCCTACGAAATTTGTTGTAAAAAGGAACTCCGAAGTAGATACTTCGGAGCTGATAAGCAATATAAATTTGATTATCTCTTTGAGAACTGAGGAGCTCTACGAGCTGCTTTGAGACCGTATTTCTTACGCTCTTTCATTCTCGGATCACGAGTTAAGAAGCCTGCCTTCTTGAGTTTGCCACGGAGATTCTCTGTGTCATACTGAAGAAGAGCTCTTGAAATACCGTGACGGATAGCACCGGCCTGGCCTGTTACGCCGCCGCCTGATACTCTGCAAACGATGTCGAACTTCTCGTCTGTTTCTGTAAGAGCGAGAGGCTGTCTTACGATGAGCTTGAGTGTTTCAAGACCAAAGTAATCGTCAATGTCACGATCGTTGATTGTGATTTTGCCTGTGCCCTGATAAAGTCTTACACGAGCAACAGAACTTTTTCTTCTGCCTGTACCGTAAAAATAAGGTGTCTTATCGTACATTATCTTTTGCCTCCTTCAATTAGTCTTCAATCATTGCAGCTTCTGAGCCTGATGATTGTGTTCTGCACCCTCAAAGAGTCTTAATCTTAAAAGAGCTGCTCTGCCGAGTGTATTTTTAGGAAGCATACCCTTAACGGCAAGCTCCATAGCCTTTGTAGCTTTGTTGCCATAAGTGTATCGTAACGAGTTTCCTTAAGATGGCCGATATAGCCTGTGTGGCGCTGCCACTTCTTCTGTGTGAGCTTGTTACCTGTAAGAACAGCGTCCTTGCAGTTGATGATGATTACATGATCACCACAGTCAACATTGGGAGTAAAAGTAGCCTTGTTCTTACCTCTGAGGAGAGTAGCTGCCTGAGCTGCTACACGACCGAGTGACTTGCCGGCTGCATCAATTACATACCAGTTGCGCTCAACTTCGTTTGGTTTAGCTAAAAAAGTTGACATAACAATATCCTCCTGTATTTTTTCACTGTGAAATTGATTATATTACAATTTATGCCCATTGTCAACTACTTTTTTGAAAAATTTAATTTAAGCTTTGAACAATCTCTTAAATACGCTTGTTTACTCTCATATACTCTCATATACTCACATACTATTTTTAAAATAATTTCTGAAAATGCCGATAAATACTGAATTTTTTAAATTTTGCGCACATTTATTAAAAAAAGCAAAATTCACAATAAGTTCACAATATGAATATTTTTCCGTCAAAAACGGCTGTTATGATATAGTCACAATAAAAAAGGAGGTGAAAGAATTGAAAAACACGAAGTCGGCAGTTCTGGCCTGCGTCACAAGTCAGTACAACTGTGACAGAATTATCCGAATTGCCAAAGAAATTGCCGACAGCTCTGATTGCGAACTCAGAGTTATGAGCGTTTTAAAACCGATGTCAGACTATTCGTCAGTAAGTGATGAAATCGAGTATCTTTACCTTATTGCAAAGGAATCGGGTGCAGATATGACCGTGATGTTTTCGGATGACGCACCAAAGGTTACTGCCGAATTTGTAGGTGACAACAATGTTGAACGCATTGTAACGGGTATGCACGACGGAAAAGACAACAGCTTTCTTGTAAAGTTTAACGAGCTTTCCCCCACAACCCCCATAACCATGGTTTCAAAGGACAATATGGTTTACAGCATGGATTTTGTGCAGATCCTATTCAATAAATTTTTTTT
>ENA-OQIM01000947-OQIM01000947.1-human-gut-metagenome-genome-assembly--contig:-NODE-947-length-10609-cov-1.461267_pt1 | contig 10609 bp, 16 predicted proteins | sample MGYA00242579_ERZ504744 | MGnify/ENA primary metagenome ERZ504744 (study PRJEB26092, sample SAMD00036441) | human gut metagenome | host: Homo sapiens | study: EMG produced TPA metagenomics assembly of...
TTGAGTTCGAATCGGGTCAAAGATCCCTGTTAAAATACCCTACTACATTCCTTTCCGAAAACCTTTTGGCCACTGCCACTTCCTTTGTCCCGTGCTTTCCAGGCCTGCTCGATGATGTAGCGTGTGATCATTCATGGTTATAATCTGCGTATGCCATGATCCGTTCTGCATTCCGGTATTCCGGAAGCTGTGTCAGGGCCTCTGTGATCCGGAGACTGTTTTCCCGGATCCAGGCATTGGTATGTTCTTTTCTGACTTTGAAGATCTTTTTTCTAATTTCCTTTTTTTCTTCCATATTTTTCTCCAAGATTGGTGATGCTGCCATCCTTTTCTTTGATATCGATATTATTCAGATGCGCACGGAGATTTCCTTTCACTGCATCCAGATATTCTCTCCGAAGCTTCGCCTGTTCCACCTTTTCTTCCTCGGTAAGACCTACACTTTTCTGTTTATGTGCCAGTGCGTTGATCCTGTCGATCTTGATATTGTCCATCATAATGTTATTCTCCTTAAAGCAGTTTTTCGATATAATCAATGAGGAAGAATTCTTCCTTCTTGTTTCCTACAAATAATGTTCCACAGCTCCTGCCTTCCACGATCCTGTGGATGTTGTGGAAGTCGTTTCCGTTGGCAATGACCATGTCGGCCCCTGCCGCAGTGGCGATGATCGCAGCGGTAAGCTTGGTCGCCATTCCGCCGGTACCCACATTGCTTCCTGTGGAGGATTTGCCAAGCTTACGCATATTGTCATCCATATTTTCTACAATGTCGATAAACTGTGCATCCGGATTGGAATTGGGATCGTCTGTAAAAAGACCATCAATATCGGACATGAGGATCAGAAGATCCGCATCGATCAGTGCAGCAACCACAGAGGAAAGGGTATCGTTGTCTCCGAATTTTACCAGGTTCTGGAATTCGTAGGAGGATACCGAGTCGTTCTCATTTACAATGGGGATCACCTTTTCTGCCAGAAGCTGCTGGAAAGTATTCTGGGCATTCCTGCGGTTGGTATTGTTGACCATGGTATTCTTGGTCATCAGGATCTGTGCCACCATCTGATTGTATTCCCCGAAAAGCTTCTGATAAATGGTCATCAGCCTGGCCTGTCCCACAGCTGCACAGGCCTGCTTTTTCTCAAGCTCTGCCGGCTTTCCCTTCATACCCAGTGCAGCTGCACCTACCGCAATGGCTCCGGAGGATACCAGCACTACGTCTTTCCCCTGGTTATGAAGGTCGCTGAGTTCTCTGGCCAGGATCTCCAGCTTACGGAAATCCAGTCTTCCTGTTTCTGCGTGGATCAGTGATGATGATCCGATCTTGATAACGATGCGTTTCTTGTCTTTCAGTCGTTCCCTGTAATTTGCGTTCATGTTTTTTGTTTCTCCTGATACCTGTATATTAGTCTTACTGATAAGTAACGGAATCGATCCTGTCATTCTGTACGATCTCCACCCAGGTAGTACCCGGATTCAGGCGGATCTCCTGTTCATTTCCGTCGTAATAATGCGTGATCCCCCAGGGAGAATCCTTCTCCCAGCGGATATCGATGGCTCTGCCTCTGGTAATAAACTTGCCCTCTCCGCCGGAAATGGCATCAATATTCAGATAGCCGTTTCATCGTAGGCCGGGCAGGATGAATACTGAAGGATGATATTGTCGCAGGTAAGCGGTTCATTATCCAACTGATCCACATGTTCCTTGCCAAACTGGAATCTCTTATATTCCTTTGTCTCTTCATCGTATTCATACCACGGATGATTGTCAGTAAAATTATCCAGCTTCACAAGGCTGGCTGTGATCCCATCCGGTACAGTCTCTGTACCATCTTCTGCAAAAAGATAATGTCCGGTATATTCTTCTTTATATTCCTGGCTGTATCCCATGGCATCTATGCCTGCCTGAAGGTGACTGGCATCTGTGTAGGCATTGTGAGGTGCCTTCCTGTCTGTTGTGCGGAAAAAAGCCAGCTTGCCGATCTGGATCCCGTTGAGGTTATCGATCACATGCTGCTCCAGATAAGGCAGTGCATAGGCAGCCTGTCCGTAGTGGGCATAGATCGCATTAAATTCGTTGGCATAAAAGAGATAATAGTCACGGCAGCTGCGAACGGAACCGATTCGTTCCAACTCATCGTAATCTTCGAGAATACCCATAAGACGGGTAATATTACCTTCCACCGGCGCTTCGTAAACAACACCGGCATGTCCGATACCACTCTGGGGAGCTCCGACACTGTTGTTGCCCATCATCACGGCAACCGGTCTTCTCCGTCCAATGCTCTCCGGAACATTTTCGCCGGTAAGATAGCTCTTTACCTGGGTTTCTTCCTGCTTTTCCTCATTGGGGACAAAGCCTACCAGATCCTGCCCTGCTCCAAAAGCGGGAACAGTCTGGGCAATGCAGATGCATGCAGCTGTGATACCTGCCAGGATACCTGTCTTTTTCATTCTCATATATTACCTCCTTTTCTTAAAGCGGAAGAGTTTTCCGCTTAGCTTTTCCGTGGGACAGCCCGCAGTCATTCCGGAGCTAGCGGTTGATCCCCAGCGCCTTCAGTGCCGCTGCCTGCTTGGCTTCCATGACCTTTGCCTCATCCTCTGTCATATGATCATAGCCCAGAAGATGCAGCATACTGTGTGCCACCAGGAAACAGAATTCCCTTGTCACACTATGTCCGTATTCCTCTGCCTGGGCAAAAACCTTAAGGCACGGAGATCATGATATCTCCAAGAAGGAGTTCATCACTGTCCAGATCAAAATAGGACTCATCCTCTTCCACAACGGAATAATCCGCCGGTGTCTCAAAGGGGATCATAGGAAATGACAGCACATCCGTAGGAGCCTGGATATTCCGGAATTCCGTATTTACCCTCTTGATCTCCTCGTTGTCTGTCAGGACAAGATTGACCTGTCCGTCATAGGGACATTTTTCCATTTCAAGAACCTTGTCCGCAACCTGGGATGCAAGGGCAGCATAGTCAATGCCCAGCTCCTGATCTGTCTCATATTCGATATTTATGGTCATCTTCTGTACTCCTTATTTTTTACAGCATACCTGTCATCCTTCCTGGATTTGGCAGGCTTCTGTTTTTTTTCATAATCGTCATAGGCCTGTACGATCTGCTGTACAAGTGGATGACGTACAACATCCTTGCTGGTCAGCTGACAGAATCCGATGTCATCGATCTTCTTCAGCACCTTCATCGCTACATCCAGACCAGACGTGGCATCCTGGGAAGGTCCTTCTGGGATGCATCTCCTGTGATGATCACCTTGGAACCGAAGCCGATCCTGGTCAGGAACATCTTCATCTGGGCAGGTGTGGTATTCTGCGCCTCATCCAGGATGATGAAGGCATTATCCAGTGTACGTCCTCTCATATAGGCAAGAGGGGCAACCTCGATGAGCCCCTTCTCCATGTTTTTGGCAAAGCTGTCTGCGCCCATGATCTGATACAATGCATCATAAAGAGGACGCAGATAGGGATCGACCTTGCTCTGGAGATCGCCAGGAAGGAATCCCAGCTTCTCGCCTGCCTCAATGCGGCGTCTGGTAAGAATGATCCTGGAAACCTCCTCATTGCGAAAAGCAGTTACTGCCATAGCCATGGCAAGATAGGTTTTGCCGGTTCCGGCAGGTCCCACGCCGAACACGATCATCTTCTTACGGATCTGTTCCACATAGTCCTTCTGTCCGAGAGTCTTGGGCTTGATGGGTCTGCCCTGTATGGTATTACAGATAAAATCCTTGTCGATCTCCTCCATCACGAGCCGATCTTCTCCATGGCAAGGGAAAGTGCGTAATTCACATTCTGCTGTGTGATGGTATTGCCTCTGCCGCAAGTGTGTTCAGTTCCTCCACGATCGCCCTGGCCTGTGTGGCTCCCTCCTGGCTTCCCAGGATCTTAAGAGAACCGTCACGGAAGATCATGGTTACGTTCAGAGTACGTTCGATCAGCTTCAGATGCTCGTCAAACTGTCCGAAAATATTCGCCTGGCGGTCTGCCGGCACATCCACATATAATTCGATAATGCTGCTAGCCATCCTCTGGTGTCCTTTCTTTTGGCTGCGTCTTTTTTTCTGTGGGGCTTCTCTTCCGGTCCGTTCAATGACGGTAAGAGTGCCTCTGCTGACGCAGTCCTGGTGATTTATTTCTATTTTAACATTATTTTCAGATATTTGAACCCCTTTTTCTATTAATTTTTCTTCATAGACATAAAGCCTTTGTATGGCCTGTTTTTTTGCGGCATCCTCTGTCAGCTGCTCTTTCTGTACTTCGTACTTTCCGATCGCAGCGATCCCCAGGGTAACAGGAGAACGAAAAATCCCGATACTGAAAAGAGGTTCCCGGCTGACGAGGCGTTCCTCATTTTGTTTCAGAGGAGAGGAAAAGTCCAGAAACCAGTTTCCCAGCTGAAAAAAAAGCCTTGTTTTCTTTTTATCGGACCACACCTTTTTCTCCATGTCCAACGGAAAGGTATCGTAATAGGCAATGGTATGTCGGATGTAAATATCCGCATCTGCCTGAACATATGCATAGCGGATGACCTCCTGGCTGTCATCGGTGATGTCCACGATCCCGGAAACCAGTTCCTGGCCTTTTTTTATTTCATCCCCGGCCCTGACAAGAGGAGTTCCCTGCCGTGTGACCATGGAATCGATCACACCGTCCAGGGTTGAAAACAGACTGCAGGATTTTTCTTCCGGCTCTGCTTTTTCTCCGGCAGTTCCCTCCCGGATCTCAAAACGCAGGCCCGTTCCCGAAAATCCGGCAGACACCCAGGTGATCTCCGGAAATTCTCTTCGCAGGGAAGCTGCAAGTGCACTGCAGCTGATCTTCTTTCTGGATACTCCGAAACAGACCCCCTGCTCTTTCAGAAAGCTCATCAGCTGGGGTGTGGGATTTAAAATATTTCCCCGGATCTCAACGTTCCACACTCTGCCTGACAGAAAAAAAAGAAGGCAGAAAACTGCCAGAAACCCCGCGGGGATCATTTTTCTTCTTTTACAGAAAAGCAGAAAAAACAAAGGTCCTCTTTTTTTCAGGATGTGGATATGTACCCTGTTTTTCTCCGCAATGGCGAAATCTGCAGAAAATCCACTACCTTCATGGTGAGCTGAAGCTCTGTTTCGCCGGTACGGATGATCCTTTTCAGATCCATTTCCCTGCCTCTGCACAGATTCACAAACCGCTGGCACTGCTGCCCCTTAACCGAAACCCGCACAAAACCTGGAATCATTACTTATTTCCCTCCTCCAGCGTGATGCTTTCGATCTGCCCGCGGATACAAAGTTCAAGGGGTGGTGTAGCAGGTATCACAAGGTGTTTCCCACGGAATCACAAGTCTGCCGGAGGAGGTGAGTACCAGGATCTCTTCCTTGTATAGCTCTGGATATTCCGGTAATTTCGATCACTGCCCGGCGTTTTTCCCGTAAGTATCACCTGCACCTCCCGAAATGCCGGTTCCCCGGGAAGCTCCAGAAAAGCTGACATTTTTCTCATTAAAAAAATCCTCCGGCTTTTATCATTAATCTATGCCGGAGGATTTCTTCTTATGTATCTTTCGCTGTATCTGCTTTTTGTCTTTTATCTGCGGATCAGCACCATGGAAAACCAGAGAATGGTATTTCCACCCAGATTATATTCCATAGCTTCCTTTTCTACGATCTCACTGACTACCACGCCATAGCTTTCCAGACATGGATGCATATGCTCCGGAAAACGGCATGGTTTTCGTCCAGATAGGCACAGCGTTCACAGAAGTCACAGGATTCCGTGGAAAGCGTAAAGGTCTCATAGCCCTCTCCCTCCAGAAAATCACGTACCTTCTCTGTAAGCGCTTCGTGTTCCATTCTTGTGGAAAGCATCTCCTTCATGTTCATGATATCCGATACCTCCGCAACGCTGGAAAAGAAAACTGCTTTCGGATAGCTCCGGATCTTCTTTTCGCATTCTGACAGTTCTCCCACTGCCGGAGGACAGGCCCATGTGCTCCCATAACGTTCACATTCCTGTTTACAGATCGTACGCACACGTGACTGTACTTTAATATCCCGGTATCCAGCACACGATACTCAAAAATGGGATACTGGGAAATAAACTCATCAAATTTTTCTTTTATACTGTTCATACCTTTAAGATCTCCTGTTCTCCAAAAAAGGCTCATAACTGCTGCCTCATAGTCACCAAATGCTGGGATTTTTGATCTTTTTCAGATATCTGGCATAATTGGTAAAGCCTGGTGCCATATAACTCCACAATTCCTTCATGCAGAAAAGTACATTTCGTTCTCCGGAAAGATATTCCTGATAATCCCGGTAAAGACGGTCATGGAACTGTCGCAGCTTTTTCCGGTATTCTTCCCGATGATCCTCTCCGTCTTCTTTTTGCATAATGGCATCCAGAAGATAGGGCCTTGCGATCAGGCCTCTTCCGTACATGACGCTGTCTGCATCCGGAAATTTCTCCCGGATTTCCTGATAAGCCTCCACTGAAAAAATATCCCCGTTATATCCCAAGGAACCTTCAGCTTTTCCCTTGCCTCCTCATACAGTCCATATCTGGGGAACTCCCTTATAATGATCCTTCAGAAGGCGTGGATGGATGATCAGCTCCTTCAGCGGATATCTGCCGTAGATCTCAAGAAGCCGTTCCCAGTCTTCCTCATAATCCGTTCCCACTCTCGTTTTTATGGAAATCTCCATCCCGGTCTTTTCGAAGATCTCATCCAGAAAACGTTCCAGCTTATCCGGCTCGCCCAGGAAACCGGCACCCTTTCCCTTGGCTGTGACAGTTCCCGAGGGGCATCCCAGATTGAGATTTACTTCCCTGTGTCCGTATTCATCCCGGAAGATATGGGCTGTTTTCACAAATCCTCCGCATTGTTGGTCAGGATCTGGGGGATCACCGGAAGATCTCCGTTGGTTTCCGGTGATACCTCTTTGATCTCCTTGCTGCTGAGACGTTTATTGGGCTTGGCAGTGATGAAGGGAGTAAAGTATTTATCCATGGGATAAAAACAGTCATGATATGCATTCCGGTAGACCCAGTTGGTTACGCCCTCCATAGGTGCCAGATAATTCTTCATTGTTTATCCTCCTTCATCCGGAAATAGATCTGCTTTCTCCCTCCGCTTCCTGTGGGGATCCTGCCTGTCTCATAATTTCCCAGAGATTTGATAAAGGGGGTCAGCTTGGAATATCCGTAATTACGCACATCAAAATCCGGAAGTCGTTTCCCAAGCTGATCGCCCAGCTGTCCGGAGGAAAGCCATCCCTCTTCGTCAGAAAATTTCTCAATGATGGCATTAATGGCCTTGCGCACCCGCTTGAGATCTTTGTTCTTCCTAGAGCCGGAGCTACTCTGTTTGCTGCTGTTTCCGGATTTTTTAGCTTCTGCTGCAGTAGCCAGATCTTCCTTCTTCTCTTCCTCCTGTTGGTTGCGGTAGAGAAGATCCAGATATTTAAACTGGTTGCATGCGGAAATAAACGGCTTCGGCGTCTTCTCCTCTCCCATACCCAGGACCAGCATTCCGGATTCCCGGAGCCTTGCTGCCAGACGGGTGAAATCGCTGTCCGAAGAAACAATACAATATCCATCCACATTCCGGAATACAGAATATCCATGGCATCAATGATCATCGCCGAATCAGTGGCGTTTTTTCCGGTGGTATAGCTGTACTGCTGGATAGGAATGATGGAATCCTCCAGAAGAACCTTTTTCCAGGAGGAAAGCCGTGCACTGGTCCAGTCTCCATAGATCCGTTTGTAGGTGGCTATGCCGATGTTTGCCACTTCATCCACGATGATCTTGATGTATTTGTCTGATACATTATCTGCATCGATCAGTATTGCAATTCTTAATTCGTTGTCCATAAATCCAACCTTTTCTGTTTAATCTGTGCCGTCTCCGATGCGGATCAATGCTCCAGCATGATCTTGAGGATCTCTCTGTCTGTTTCCTTCATACCGTCTTTTCCCGATCTGTCCCACACAGCTGATGGTCTCTGCGGTTTCTTCCTGGAGAATTCCTGTATAAGGTGCATAAGACTGCCGTTCATGGCAAGATGATGCGCCAGGAAGGCTGCGTCAAGACAGGCTGCGATCTTGGCAGCACAGGAAATCTTGGCCCCATCACAGATGATTCCCGGAATATTGGCAAGGTATTCTCGATCGTTTTTTTGATCAGGGAAATATCTCCGCCTACCATATAGGTAATGGCAGCTCCGGCTGCACAGGAGGCCGATACCGCACCGCAGAAGGCAGACAGCTTCCCTATATATTGTTTCTGATAAACTGTGAGAAGATTGGAAAACACCAGAGCCTGTAGAGGCTGTAATCCGGCAGCTCCATCTCTCTTGCATAGACGATCAGCGGAACAGAGCATGCAATTCCCTGATTTCCGCTTCCGGAATTGATGACAACCGGCATATCACAGCCACCCATACGTGCCTCAGAAGCCGCTGCAGTAAGACTTCTCATTCTGGTGAGCATATCGTGAGAATAATTTTCACGGATCACGCGCCCGATACCCAGGCCGTATTTTCCGGTCATTCCCTCATGAGCAATGGCCATGTTGCTTCTGATCTGCGCATCCAAAAGCTCCTTTACATCGGAAAGCTCTACGGTATCTGCAAATTCCCGAATATCCTCCAGATTTAACAGGCCGCGGTCCGTCTCTTCCTTTTCTTCCACTGCTTTATCTGCATCAAGGAGGATCTCTCCGTTTTTGCTGATCCTGGTCACGTTGATATGGTCGTATTTGATCTCCAGGCTGACGGCATCTTCACCGGCATACATTTCGATGATAATGTGAAGGACTACCGGCGTGTCCAGAAGCTCCACCTTACAGATATCTGCCTCCAGAAGTTCCCGGCAGCGTGCCCTGCCCTTTTCATCGACTTTGGAAAGAACTTCCATATTCAGTGAGGCATCTCCTGCCACCGCCCCAAGGATCACCCCTGCAGGAATCCCCTTTAAGCCTCCTGAATTGGGAATGATCACACAACGCACATTTTTGATGATATTTCCGGAACATTTTGCTACGATACGCTCCGGCTCTTTCCCAAGGATCTCTCTTGCTCTTGCCGCACCATAGGCCAGAGCGATCGGTTCTGTACATCCCATAGCCGGGATCATCTCCTCACGGAGGATCGCCAGATAGTTTTTATATATATTTTTGTCCACTTTTTTTATTTACCTTCCCGTATTTTATGATTATTTCTTTTCCTGATATTTATGACATGCTACCATATGTCCCGGCTCCACCTGACGAAGTGCCGGGGTTTCCTGTCTGCAGCGTTCCTCACACCACGGACAGCGGTTATGGAAGCGACAGCCCCCGATAGATCTGGACTGTACTCCGGTATCCGTAACGATCTGATCCAGAGTTTTGACTCTCGGGTCCGGAACCGGTATCGAGGAGATCAGCATTTTTGTATAAGGATGCAGCGGATTGGAATAGAGCTTATCTGCATCTGCGATCTCCATGAGATTTCCAAGATAAAGCACCCCGATCTCATCACAGATCTTCTGGACCACCTGCAGCTGATGGCTGATGAACAGATAGGTCAGCCCGTATTTTTCCTGAAGATCCTGAAGCATCTGAACGATCTGGCCTGCAGGGAAACATCCAGCGCAGAAATGGGCTCATCGCAGACTACAAATTCCGGCTGTACGGAAAGTGCTCTTGCAATGGAAATCCTCTGACGCTGTCCGCCGGAGACTCATGAGGATACTTCAGAAGATCCTGCTCTTTAAGGCCAACCACGCGGATCAGTTCTTTTGCACGCTCCTTACGTTCTTTCTGCGTGTACATTTTATGGATCGCCATAGGCTCACAGATGATATCCTGCACTGTATGGCTTGGGTCCAGAGAGGAATAGGGATCCTGAAAAACGGACTGCATTTTTTTGCGGTATGGAAGCAGTTCTTTTTCCCCCATGGCTCCGATCTCTGTTCCTTCATAAAAAATCTCACCGCCTGTGGTTTATGATAACGTAGGATTGCCTTTCCGATGGTAGATTTTCCGCTTCCGGATTCTCCTACCAGACCGAAGGTTTTCCCCTTTTCAATCGAAAAGCTTACCTGATCCACAGCCTTCAGTATGCCCGGCTTAAAGGACAGAAGCTTCGGAGATTTCTGTTTAAAATATACTTTCAGATCTTTTACTTCAATTAAGGGTTTGCTCATCTCTTCTCCTCCCTTCTGTGACAAAATATCCTGTGTCCCTCTGAAGCCTCATAATATTTCGGAAGACAGGCTTCACAGGTTTTGTCCGCATATTTACAGCGATTCAGGAAGGGACACAGATCACCGTTTCCGTCCGAAAGATCTCTCTCCAGAAACTGTTCAAAGGTACCTCCCACCCGCGGCATGCTTGCGATCAGTGCCTGTGTATATGGATGTCCCGGATGAAGAAAGATTTCTTCTACAGTTCCCTCTTCCACCACGTAGCCACCACACATGACGCTACCCGTTTACAGGTCTGCGCTACAACGCCCAGATCATGGGTGATCAGGATGATGCTCATATTGTTTTTTTTCTGAAGTTCCAGAAGCATGATGAAGGATCTGCGCTGGATCGTAACATCCAGGCTGTGGTGGG
>ENA-OQIM01000948-OQIM01000948.1-human-gut-metagenome-genome-assembly--contig:-NODE-948-length-10591-cov-1.658352_pt1 | contig 10591 bp, 16 predicted proteins | sample MGYA00242579_ERZ504744 | MGnify/ENA primary metagenome ERZ504744 (study PRJEB26092, sample SAMD00036441) | human gut metagenome | host: Homo sapiens | study: EMG produced TPA metagenomics assembly of...
CATTGGCGGCGGCATCGGCCAGAGCCGCCTGTGTATGCTGCTGCTGGGCAGCGTCCACATCGGCGAGGTTCAGCCAGCGTGTGGGACAAGGCCACCCGCGAAGCCTGCGCCAAGGCCGGCATCCCGCTGCTGTAAGTATTTTTGATTTCGCTTTTTCTTTATAAAACAAGAAGGACAGCCTGCGGGCTGTCCCTTCTTGTTTTTTATATATTATTAGTTCTGCTTTTTCCAGCGGCGCATGACGCCCATGCCCAGTGCATAGGGGCCGGTGTGCACCGCAATGGTGCAGCCGATCTGCAACAGCCCTACCTCACACTGTGCGCCGGGGTACTTGGCGCGCAGGGCGGCACGGGTCTGCATCCACAGACGCTTGCCTTCGTCGGCATCGTAACCGTAGCCCACCGTAATGCGGTAGTCGTCCGGGGTGCCGCCGTGGGCATCCAGATAGTTCATCAGCTGTTCCAGTGCCTTTTCAAAGCTCTTCTGCCGGCCGCGGCTACGCCGCCGGAGAAGATCTCGCCCTCCTTGAACAGGATCATGGGCTTCAGCCCCAGCATATTGGCGGCGCGGCCGGTCACCTTGCCGATGCGCCCGCCCTTGATGAGGTAGTCCAGATCACCCACGGTGAAGAAGATCTGGTTGGTGGATTTTTCCGCTTCCAGCCAAGTCACAGTCTCGTCCAGCGTGCAGCCTGCGTCCCGCATGGCCACGGCATTTTCCACCATGGTGGATTCGGTCACGGTGGCGGCGGCAGAGTCGATGACCTCGATGCGGGCATCGGGGTAGTCCTCCAGCACCAGATCCCGGGCGTTGCGGGCGCTGCCCACGCAGCCGCTCATTTTGCCGGTGAACACCAGACACAGTACATCCCGACCCGTCTCGCGTGTGCGCGGAAGGTCTTTTCAAAGTCCTCGATGGAGGCCAGACTGGTCTGGATACCGCCGGGTTATCTACCATGAACTGATAGAAGTCCCGCACGGGGATCTCCAGCCCTTCCTTGCGGTAATGCTCGCCGTCCAGCGATACATAAAAGGGCACGACCTCGATGCCAAGCTGCTTGGCGGTGTCCAGCGTCAGGTCGCAGGCGCTGTCGGTAATGATATCAAACATCTGTGACGCTTCCTTTTCTGAAACTCAGGGGCTGCTTTTGGCGGCAGCTCAGCCGCGGTGGATGTAGGCTTCGCGCTCTGCGCCCACCGAGATATAGGTGATCTTGCAGCCACAGCCTTTTCCAGATACTCCACATAATCGCGGGTCTGCTGGGGCAGATCCTCCCACTTGCGGGCTGCGGTGATATCGCAGTGCCAGCCGGGCAGGTACTCCACCACGGGCTGTGCGGTATCCAGTGCTTCACCCATGGGGAAGCGGGTGGTGGTAGTGCCATCGGTCAGCTTGTAGGCGGTGACCATAGGGATCTTTTCCATGTAGTCCAGCACATCCAGCAGGGTCAGAGCGACCTCATCGCAGCCCTGGCAGAACACGCCGTAGCGGCTTGCCACCAGATCGATGGGACCCACGCGGCGGGGACGGCCGGTGGCTGCGCCGTACTCGTGGCCGGCCTCACGCAGAGCGTGCTTCTCTTCCTCGGTCATGGCCAGCTCGGCGGTGAAAGGGCCGTCACCCACGCAGGAGGAGTAGGCTTTCATGACACCGATGGAGTTGTGCAGCTTGTGGCCGGGGATACCGGCACCGATGGGCGCATAAGCACCGATAACATTGGAAGAGGTGGTGTAGGGGTAGATACCAAAGTCGATATCGCGCAGGGCGCCAGCTGTGCCTCAAACAGCACCTTCTTGCCGGCGGCGTCGGCATCGGCCAGATACTGACCCACATCGCAGATGTAGTCCTTGAAGATGGCGGCATACTTTTCGAGCCAGTTCCACATCTCGTCCACGCTGATGGGCGCTGCGTTGTAGCTGCCCTCCATGACCAGATTCTTGGAATCCACCATGGTGACCAGACGCTTCTTCACGGCGTCATCCAGATGCAGCAGATCGCCCATGCGCAGGGTCTTTTTCATGTACTTGTCGCCGTAAGCGTAGGCAATGCCGCGCTTGGTGGAGCCGAACTGTGCGCCGGTCTTGGACAGGCGTGCTTCCTCCAGACCATCCTGCTCCACATGATAGGGCATGGTGATGGTTGCGCGGTCGGAGATCTTCAGGTTTGCCGGGGTGATCTCAATGCCCTGCTCGCGCAGCTTATTGATCTCGCCGTCCAGATGATGCGGGTCGATGACCATGCCGTTGCCCATAACGCACACGACGTTGGAGCGCAGGATGCCGGAGGGCAGCAGGTTCAGCACGAACTTGCCGCGCTCGTTTTTAACGGTATGGCCTGCGTTGTTGCCGCCCTGATACCGTGCAACGATGTCATACTCCTGCTGATCAGGTCGACCATGCGGCCCTTGCCCTCATCGCCCCAGTTGATACCCGTAATTGCAGTAAGCATAATAAATGACCTCTTTATCCTTTTTTCAAAAGACAGCCTTTTCCGTGCACCTGCCCGGGATACGCTACCTTGGGTAAAACGCACCGGTTTGCTGCCCTTGCGGCACGCACCAATGCTATTATAGTATAGCACAGTCTGCCGCGCAAAAGGGGAAGTAGCACCTTTTTGTCGGCGTATTCCCCCCTATAAAATCCCGTTCTCAGCTGCGCTCCCCGGTCAGGTCGGTGCGGCGAGTCACCTTGTGGATGGTGCCGTCCGGCTCCTGAATGGACGTGCGCTCCAGCTGGCTGCGCAGGCTGGCCTTGATGTCGGCCAGATACTCCTGCCGCAGCGTCTGCTGCTCGGCTTTTTCGACCTCGGTCAGGCCGACGGTCTTGCTCTTTTTGGCCAGCGCATTGATGCGGGCGATCTTTTCTTCCGTCATGGGAGAACCTCCTGTATTTCATCGTAAAATATGCTATAATGTAGGCAAGACCATTATAGCAAAGGATGATACCAATGGCAACACAACGCAACTATGCCCAGCAGATGGACGCCGTGCTGGCGGGCCTTGGCGGTACCCGCCCGCGCCTTTTGCTCCACGCCTGCTGCGGCCCCTGCTCCAGTGCCGTGCTGGAGCAGCTGTGCCGGTATTTTGAGATCACGGTGCTGTACTATAACCCCAACACATGGCCGGCAGCCGAGTATTACCGCCGGGGCGAGGAGCTGCAGAAGTTCGTGGCAGCAGCCCACCCGCTGGGGGTGACCGTGGTGGAGGACACTTACGACCCGCAGCAGTTCTACACCGCCGTAGCCGGGCTGGAAAACGAGCCGGAGCGCGGCAGCCGCTGCACCGTCTGCTACCGGCTGCGGATGCGCCGCGCGGCGCAGTACGCGCGGGACAACGGCTTTGACTGGTTCACCACCACCCTGTCCATCAGCCCCACAAGGACGCCGCACGCATCAACGCCATCGGGCAGGAATTGGAGCAGAGTTCGGGGTAAAGCATCTGCCTCGGACTTCAAAAAGCACAACGCTACCTGCGCAGCCTGCAGCTTTCGGAGCAGTACGGCCTGTACCGGCAGGACTACTGCGGCTGCGAGTTCAGCGCCAAAGCAAGAGGCATTGAAGGATAACGCAAAATGATTTAAAATGCGCTGCGCGTTCGCTTTGCGCATCATCAGCGGAATCATTATTTATAATTTCGGGGTTCAGGAAAGTCTGCGGACTTTCCTGAACCCCATTTTCACAGAAAGGGTTATAGGGAGGCGGCACATCATTCCTCCGGCAGTCTTGCCACCAGCAGGGTAAAGACCACCAGACCCACGCAGGGCACGATGTTGGAAGCCATACCGGCGGCAAGCCCCGCACGCTCGGCCACGATGCCGATGACCCACGGCATCAGGATGGCGCCGCTGGAGGCCACCGGCAGCATGATGCCCATGCTGGTCACGCTGGTCATGCGGCCTGCGCTGGCCACGGCGGTGGGGTTCAGCCCGGACATGGAGATGGCAAAGGCAAACAGCAGCGCAATGGCTGCGCCTGCGTGTGCGCCATGACCAGCAGCACATAGAACACGGTGCACAGCACGCTCATGCCCACCATGGCCTTGCGGGGATTTTTTAAGGGGAACACAAAGGCGATGAGCAGACGCCCCACCAGCGTAGCGCCCCACATCACGGTGACGGTGTAGGCCGCCAGCGTGCCCGCAATGATACCGCTGCCCTTGAAGTAGGTCACCATCCAGCCGTTGACGCTCTGCTCGGCGGCGTTCTGGAAGAACAGCAGCCCGGTCAGCAGCCAGAAGCGGGCAGAGCGCAGAAAGCTCCAGTCGATGGCTTCCTTCTCGGCGCAGCTTTTACTCTTGCCGCCGCGCAGCGGGGTAAAGACGTACACCAGCCAGAGCACAAGGCCCACGGCTGCCAGCAGAAAGACCGCCAGCTCGGTGCTTACCCGCTGCCGCCGCAATGAGGAAGGGGCACAGCAGTGCGCCGCAGGCGTAGCAGCTGTGCATCAGGTTCATGCCCCGGGTGCGGTCGGCGGAGTGATCGCTGACCAGAATGGTACAGGTGTTGATAACGCTGCCCTTAGCGATGCCCACCACAAAAAAGGCCGCTGCCAGCAGCACCACTGCGCCGGTCAGCCCCATGACGGCGTAGCCCACCGCATAGCCGATGGTCAGCAGCAGCACACTGCGTTTCATGCCCAGCGCACTGGGCAGCATGCCCATCAGCAGCCCTGCCAGCAGGTTGCCCACGCTCATCAGGGAGAGCAGTGTACCGGTCATGCCGTAGGCAAAGCCGTAGCGCTCCTGCAGCAGACTGACCACCACACCTGCGCTGATGGCACAGATGCCGCTGAAGAAAAAGGTCGCAAAGCCCGCATTGCGCAGGCGCGTGTTCTGTTGTTCCATGGTGTTCCTCTCCTTGCGGAAATATCCTTTCTCTATTTAACCATTTTTTCGCATCTTTGCAACCGGATTTTCTTACAAAAAGCAGCAAAAAAACTGCCGCACAAAACGTGCAGCAGTTTTTTCTTTTATGAAAAGTATTTCTCAGTCCAGATCTTCGGCTTCCAGCACCGCAACGCCTTCGTTTTCAAAGGTCTTGCGGAGGATATCAGCCAGACCCGGGTTGGGTGCCTTGTTGTGGATGCACAGAATGATCTTACCGTTCAGGCTGGCAGCCTCCACGCCCACGGATGCACCGTCCGGCGGCACCCAGACGCCAAAATCCGTGGTGTACTGTGCCAGTTCCGGAGTGGCGGGCATGAGCGGATTGCCCAGATAGCTGAGCCAGAAATCCGAAATAGTGCCGCCGATGTACTCGCCCATCTGGAACACCCGCTGCTTGATGCGCAGGGGTGCCTTTTGCTGGTTCACCTTGTACACCCAGCCCATCTGGTCGGCCATACGGTGACGCTTGGACTCCGGCTGCAGGTCCCGCTTGATGTCTGCATCTACATCAGATACAAAATCTGCCAGGCGGGTCTGGGCTTGCAGCTGCACCGTATGCCCAAAGCTGCATACGCAGTTGTACAGCGCATTCGGCACACCGGCCACATCGCGGGTATCGGAGGAGTAGGAATACTGGATCTTCTCCTTGCCCAGATACTCCCGCATGGCCATACACAGCAGACCCATCAGAGCGCTTACCGGCTTTGCGTTGTTCGCCAGCGCTTTTTCCACAAGGCTCTGCTTGCTCAGGCACACCCGGGTGCGGCGCAGCGCACCCTCGTAGGTCTGCACCACATCCCGCTGGATGACATCGCTCCCGTACTCCACAGGCGGGTACTCTGCCAGCATGGCCTCCATATCATAGGGCGGGTCGCACACGATCTGCGGCACCGCAAAGGCCGTGCCGTAACGCAGGTTGCAGTACTGCTCCAGAATGCTGGTGAGCAGGGGCGATACCCCGTGGCCGTCCAGCAGGAAGTGATGCCAGTCAAAGTAGACGGTATCCCCTTCGCAGCTGACGCAGAACAGGTAGCCGTTCGTCTGTTCCGGGATATTGCGCATGGTGCTGCCGGGGTACACAAGGCAGGGCTCCGTATTGGGCTCCAGCCACATCTCCCGCTTTTCCTGCACCAGACGCTGCGTATAATAAGGCGCACTTGCCAAGGCCGCTGTCAGTGCCCGCTGCAAAAGGGTGATATCCACCGCATCCCGCAGCGAGAACTGGTACCGGCACTGGATCTTTTCCCGACGGAAAAAGTACATGATTCCCTGAAAGTTATATTCCGTCGAGCGCTGCTGTGTTTCCATTGGTTTTTACCCCACGTTTGCTGCCAGATAATCCACCAGATCACCCATGGTGACAAAGTTGCGCAGCTCCTTTCCGGGATGCGCAGGCCAAAGGTCTCCTCAAGATCTGCCACAATGGTCAGGATCTCCATAGAGGACAGATCCAGATCGTCCATCAGGACGCTGCTTTCGGTCACATCCTCCGGCGATACCTCTGCGACATCCTCCAGAATAGCGTGATCTGAGAAATGATTTCTGCACGTTCCATCGTATTATGCTTCCTTTCTGTTGCGTTTTACTTGCGCACCAGCTTGCCTGCGCCGTTGCGGGGCAGCGGCGTTTCGCTGAATTCCACCACGCCAATGCGCTTGTACAGCGGGACGGTGCGGTTCATCTGGGCAATAAAGTCCCGCACCGTCTGCTGGTGCTCCTTTTCACAGTATACCACAACACCTATCTTTTTGCCCAGTTCTTTTACGATACATTCCTGTACGGCAGGACATTTTTCTAACATGCCCTCCAGCTCTTCGGGCTGACGTTCTCGCCGCTGTCCAGAATGATCAGGTTCTTCTTGCGGCCGGTAATGTAGTAGTAGCCGTCCTCGTCCACCCGGGCAAGGTCGCCGGTGTGGAACCAGCCGTCCTTGTCGATGACCGCAGCGGTGGCCTCGGGGTCCTTGTAGTAGCCCAGCATGATGCTGTCGCCCCGGATGCACAGCTCTCCGTCCGGCTCGAGCTTGTAGTCCAGATAATCGTTGCCCTGTCCCACAGCGCCGATGTGCTTTGCATCCTGCGCGTAGTTGATGATGCCATCGCCGCAGGTCTCGGTAGCGCCGTAGGTCTGCACCACGAACATCCCGTTGGTGGCCATATCCAGCATCACCTGCGGGTCAAACATCGCAGAGGAGCAGATGGGCACCCACAGCTCGCCCAAGCGCTCCTTGCGGCCGCGCATCACGTCCTTGTGCAGGGAGTTCATGATCACCGGCACCACCGCCATGACCTGACTGGGCATCCGCCGGATCTCCTTATAGAAGTTGCGGATATCGCCGCTGATGTTCAGCGCCCAGCCCCCGTGTGCCCAGGAGAACAGGCAGATGAATGCGCCCAGATGGAACATGGGCAGCACCGTGTACTGGCTGACCACAAGCTCCGGGTCGTGCTTATACTCCATCATGCGCTCACCGATCTGCACATGGGCGCGCATCACGCTGAAGAAGTTGCGCTCGCTCAGCATCACGCCCTTGCTGCGGCCGGTGGTGCCGGAGGTGAACATCAGGATCATCAGGTCATCGTGGCCGATGCAGCGGGGCATCTCTGCCACCGGCTCATAAGCGCGGAAGCCGTCCATGGGGCGCAGAATGCTGCCGTAGGCGGCCTGCAGCTGCTCTTTTGTGCCGTAGTCGTCGCCGTCGGTCAGGATGGCAGCGGGGTCCACCAGCCCCAGCTCGTAGGACAGCTCGTCCCAGCTCTTATGCTGGTTGAGCAGTACCAGCACGCCGCCCGCCAGAATGATGCCGAAGGTGTTCACGGCATACTCGTAGCAGTTCTTGTTCAGCAGACAGATCTTTTTGCCCTTGATATCCGGGATGGTGCTCTGGAAGTAGCTGACCGCACGGCGGATGTCCCGCGCGTAGTCCTTATAATGGACTGCGGTCACCTCGTCCGTTTCCTTATCATAAAAGCGGAGCGCCACACGCTCCGAAAAACGCTGTTCCATATTCAGGGTGACCAGATCATACACGTTGTCCAATACCTTGATCATTGTATTTTCCTCCTGCGTTGTTATTTCATCCTGCGGCAGTGCGCTGTACTGTGCTCAGTATACAATATTTTCCAATGCAATGCAATACTTCTGCAACATTTAATTTCTCACTTTGACAACTTTCAATTGCATATCTTGGGATACGCCCCGGCCAAATTCTACCTTTCGTTGCAATCCGCCGGTTTTCGTGCTACAATTTTTAGCGCAAAATACCAGTTCCGGTATGGTGCAGACTGCAAAACAAAATTGACAGTCTCTATAAAAAGCATTATACTAGCCATATATCATGGCAATGCTGTATAAAAACTGATCATTTGCGCGTATCCGGCTTTTTTCTCGAGGGGGTATTGGCCCGGCGCAGGGAAGGAATCTTTCATGGAAACAACCAAGCCCCGCACTGTCAACTCCATCGGGATGTTTGATATGCTCAAGGGCGCTGGGATGCTGGCCATCGTGCTGGGACACACTGCGGAGCTTTACCCACTCCAGCTGGAGGGCGGCCTGTCGCTGACGGCCTTTGTCGGCTTTATCTACCGCGAAACGCTGATGGCGGCCTTTTTTATTGCCAGCGGCTACGGCTTCCGCAAGCGCTCCATCAGCAAGTGCATCCACCAGCAGCTCAAAAGCCTGCTCAAGCCCTTTTGCTACACTGCGGTGTTCACCACGGTGCTGCACTTCATCATTCATTATAAAACCTTTCACTATCTGCCCGGCTCCATGACTGAGAGCATCAAGGTGGCGGGCGGCTTTCTGCTGGGTCTGCCCCATACTGCCACCTACTTCGGGCAGGAGTTCTTTTCCTGTGGGCCCATGTGGTATCTGCTGGCGCTGTTGATGGGCTGGATCTTACTGGACGTTATCCTGAACATCTTCCCGAGCGTACATCCCTTGGGCGGTGGGCGGTGCCGCCTGCTGGCTGGGGTGCCAGCCTTGTATGGGAGCTGCCCTTCTGCCTGATCCAGGGCGCGGTGATCACGCCGTACCTGTACCTTGGCTACCTTGCCAAACGGCAGCATTGGCTGGATCAGCCTTTGTCCCGCCGGATGTCCTGCATCCTGTGGGCAGCCGTACTGCTGATCCCGGCAGCCGCCCTTGCCACCCGCCGCACCGACTGTGTATCCATGGCCGAGTGGTCGCTGGGCCCCATCAGCATCCTGCTGGACGGCCTTGCCGGTCTGCTGTTTATCCGGCTGTTTTTGCGCTGGAGCCAGCGCCGCAACCCGCTGGTGCGCTTTTTCGAGGCCATTGGCCGCCGTTCTCTGTACATCTTCTGCGTACATACGGTGGAGCTGATCGCCATTCCGTGGTATCTGTTCGCCGCCAAATACGCCGACCGCCCTGTTTTGGGCATCAGCCTGCAATACATCCTTTCGCTGGGCTCCATCTGGCTGATCTGCGCCCTGCTGCAGCGGCGGCGGGATCTGATCATCAAGTTGTTCCCCGCCCGGCGGCGCACCCCTCAGGTACATTACGCCCCGCGGCACTGATTTTTCTGAATGTTTTGGCTGCGGCGGTGCAGCTGTTATAGGATAAAGGAAGAGGAGGATCCCGTTATGAACCACGATGCCCCCATGACCCTGCTGCCATGCAGGCGCACATTGCCGAGCTGGAGCAGCAGCTCAAGCTTTCGGACGAGGGTGTTTCCCAGCTGGCGCAGCGGTGTCTGGAGCTGGAGCAGCAGCTGCTGGCTTGCCAGACCGAGCTTGCCAAGCACAGCGCCGAGGCTGAGAATATCACCCTTACCCTGCCGCAGCTGTTCTACGACACCGGCAGCGGCTTTTCGCCCCGGGAATGCCTGACTGCCACCGAGGATGTCTACAACGAACTGACCACGAGTCTCGGTCACCTTTGTCCTGCCGGAGGACGCACGCGCCATCCGGCTGGACCCCGGCGAGCTGGCCTGCTGCATCACCGACCTTGCCATCTCGGACGAGCGCATCAGCTCCAGTCGGTCAACGGCCTTCTGCTGCAGGAGGACAGCCTGCTGTTTTTGGACGTAGACCCCAACCTTTCGCTGCACTGCACCACCGGCTTTGGTGCCGGCATGAAGTTTGCGGTGAACTATCACTACTACCGCTGGGACGTTTTCTGCACGAGCAGCCCGGCAAGTCTCTGCTGCGGGCGCTGAACGACCTGAAGCTTGAGAACGCCGCTGCCGCGCAGGAGGCAGAGGAAGTATTGCAGGCCAGCCGCGCCGAGTGTATGCGGCTGAACCAGCAGCTGCTGACCTTGCAGGCATCCAGCACGAATATCAGGTTTCGCTGGAAACGATGCGCGCCAGCAGCAGCTGGCGGCTGACCGCCCCGCTGCGCAGACTGCTGAACCTAGTGCGCGGTCACTGAGCCCGCCCGATATTCTGCCCGGAGGAGTTGGATCATGTACACCAGTTACAGTACCCTGCAGCGCAAGCAATTGTGCAAGCAGGTCTATACCGATACCCAGAGCACCTATCTTCTGGTCTACGCGCCGGGGCGTCACAAGGCGCTGCAAGCGGCGCTGCAAAACCAGCTGCACCGCAAGTTCCGTCTGGTGACCCGGCTTGAGGACGAGCTGACCCCCGATGTAGCCGGGGTGCTGCTGGTAAGCGAAGATGTGGAGTGCACCCCCACCGCCCTGACTTATTTTGCCGCCGCCTGCGGGAGGGCGCAGACCTTGCGG
>ENA-OQIM01000949-OQIM01000949.1-human-gut-metagenome-genome-assembly--contig:-NODE-949-length-10581-cov-1.521045_pt1 | contig 10581 bp, 22 predicted proteins | sample MGYA00242579_ERZ504744 | MGnify/ENA primary metagenome ERZ504744 (study PRJEB26092, sample SAMD00036441) | human gut metagenome | host: Homo sapiens | study: EMG produced TPA metagenomics assembly of...
CATGGCGGGGTCGTACTCCTCGTCCAGCATCTCCAGCATGGTCTCAGCGTCATCGTACAGACTGCAGCTTTCAAGTCAGGTTCGAGCTACCTTCAGGTCGCCCACTTCGTCAAAGACCTTCTTGCTCAGTTCTGTATCATCATAAAAGCCGGGGCGGGACATGGTGTGCTCCAGCTCCTGCACGCGCTTGCGGCTTGCTTCAATGGCCAGTGCTTCCTCCAGGTCCTTAACGGCTTGGCGTGCTCGGCCAACTGCACTTTCAGTTCATCAGTCGTGATCATTTTCTAAGTTCCTCTCGTTCAAGGGTTTACATCATAACAATAATGTCCCCGGCAGGGTGCAAAACGCACGCGCAGCGCGCATTTTCTGCTCCGCCAAAAGACACAGTTTATACACAGATACTTCATTAGTATACCGAGAATCTGTGATAAAGTAAAGAGGAAAAATACTATCTTGCCGGATTTTTAAAGATTTTCACCTTTTCTTTTCATACCCGGGGGAGTATAATACCAGTATGATCGATTTCACAGGAGGATATCATGCCGAAATATTATGGCTGTCCCTGTGAGGGCTGCGGCAAGCCGCTGACCCTTCAGGACGACATCGTGGTCTGCCCGGACTGCGGTGCACCCTATCACCGCACCTGTTACGAGAAAATGGGTCTGTGCATCCACGCCCCTGCCCATGGCGCAGGCTATGAATGGAAGTTTCCTTATCAGGATGCGCAGCTGCGCACCTGTCCCACCTGCGGGGAGCGCACCCTGCGCAGCGAGAATGTCTGCCGCTGCTGCGGCGCTGCCCTGCCCCCTGAGAGCGCAGAACAGCCCAACGACCGTGCTGCCGCCAGCGCCGAGCAGAACCGGGATTTTGATTACAGCAGGATGTACCGGGACGAAATGTACCGTAATTTTACCGAGAAGGTCGTTGACCCGGTGCACCGCAATGTGCGCGCCGCCTTTGGCAAGGATGAACTGATCGACGGCGTCCCCTATCAGGACTGGGTGGATTTTATCGGCACAGCCGCGCCGGTCTACCTGAACGATTACAGCCAGATGCAGCTGCGTCACTCCAAGATCTCCATGAGTTTTTCAGCGCTGCTGTTCGGCCCGTTCTACTTTTTCTACCGCAAGGCGTGGAAGCCCTGCCTTCGGCTTTCTGGCCGCAGAACTGCTGCTGTTCATTCCCACCTTAATCAGTATGATGCAGACCACCGGCAGCCCCCTGACCGCCGGGATCAGCGCCTCTATGCTGGTAGTGTTGAGCCGCGTCATGTCCCTTCTCAGTTTTGCACTGATGCTGGTGCGGGGGCTGTATGGCAAGTGGCTCTACCGCCGCAGCGCAGCGGCACGCATCCGCCGCATCCGTGCCGAGTTCCCGGACCCGGAGCAGCGCCGCGCCGTGCTGAACGCACAGGGCGGTGTCAGCTTTGCAGCCTGCATCGGAGCGTTCATCCTGCTGATGCTAGTAGGCAGCCTTTGCTCCATGCTGCTGGGGCCGGACCTGAACGCACTGGTAGGCACCTTTATCTGATAACGGTTCATGCAGGATGGGGATCCTGCTGAAAAGCGCGGTTCACCGTGCATAAAATGAGAACATGGGAGAATCATTATGAAAAAAGTCACCAAAGCCGTTATTCCGGCTGCGGGTCTTGGCACCCGCGTACTGCCCGCTACCAAGGCAATGCCCAAGGGAATGCTGCCCATCGTGGATAAGCCCGCCATCCAGTATCTGGTGGAGGAGGCCGTCCGCTCCGGCATTACCGATATCCTGATCATTCTGGGCCGCAACCAGAGCATTATTGAGGATCATTTTGACCGCAGCCCCGAGCTGGAGGAAAAGCTGGCAAAGCCCGGCAAGGAAAAGATGCTGGAGGAGTGTCTGGGCATCGCCAATATGGCCAACATCCTGTTTGTGCGCCAGAAGGAGACGCTGGGTCTGGGCCACGCAGTCAACACCGCCAAGGCCTTTACCGGCGATGATCCCTTTGTGGTCATTTATGGCGATGACGTGATCTGGGGCGAGGATCCGGTCTGCGCCCAGCTGATCCGCGCTACGAGGAGTTCGGCCGTCCGGTTGCCGGCGTGTCCGCTGTGCCTTGGGAGGACGTGAGCCGCTATTGCAGCTTAAAGACCACCCCTATCCACGACAACTACTTCTTTGTGGACGATATGATCGAGAAGCCCAAGAAGGGGCAGGAGTTCAGCAACTATTCCATTCTGGGTCGTGTGCTGCTGACCCCGGAGATCTACGAGATCCTTGCCCACACCAAGCCCGGTGCCGGTGGCGAGATCCAGCTGACCGATGCATGGCAGAGTATGCCCGTACCCGCGGCGGCATGACCGCCGTGGAATTCACCGGCAAGCACTACGATATGGGCAACAAGCTCAAGGTCGTGGAGGCTCAGGTGGAACTGGCCTTGCAGCACCCTGAGATCGGCGAGGAGTTCCGCGCCTACCTGAAGGAGTTCTGCAAGACGCTGTAAATTATATACTGCGTAAACAATAAAAACGGGGCTGTTGCACGAAACTATGTGCAGCGGCCCCGTTTTTTGCCTATATTCAGATAAAAAGGGGTTCAGAAACGCCCGCAGGCGTTTCTGAACCCTAAACATGAAAATTAAATTCCTGATTTAGTTTGCCTGACTGGGATGCGGCACGGGCGGGCGCTTGGTGAACATGGCCTTGAGTGCAGCGGGGTAGCCACGCTGGACACCACGATCAGCAGGATCACAGCGGTAAAGTAGACCGGGTCTACCACACCGATGGCCAAGCCCTTCTGTGCCACGATCAGTGCCACCTCGCCGCGGGTCATCATACCGACGCGACCTTCAGGGAATCGTCCCAGTTGAAGCGGCAGATCTTTGCTGCCAGACCGCAGCCGATGATCTTGGTGATCAGTGCCACAACCACGAAGCAGACGCAGAAGAGTAAAATCTCCGGGGTCAGGCGCTGATATCGGTCTTGAGGCCGATGGAGGCAAAGAAGATCGGCGCAAAGATAACGTAGTTGCTGATATCCACCCGGCGCTCTACATAGGGTGCGTCATCCATGGTGCACAGCACGATACCTGCAATGTAAGCGCCGGTGATATCGCGATGCCGAAGTATTCCTCTGCGATGTAGCCATGGCAAAGCAGAAGGCCATGCTCACGATGGTGATACGCTGGGTATGGGGGTTGCGCTGATCCACATTTCATGGCGTAGTGTACCACAAGGCCAACGCCCAGTGCGGTGGCAAAGAACAGCAGAGTGTTGAACAGCACCTTGCCCAGACCCGTACCGGTGCCGCTGCTGGCGCCCAGCACACAGGTGAGCACCACGATGCCGATGACATCATCAATGACAGCGGCACTGACGATAGTCGTGCCCAAAAAACTCTTCAGGTGCCCAAGCTCCTGCAAGGTCGCCACCGTGATGGACACACTGGTAGCGGTCATAATGGTGCCGATGAACAGCGCCCGGTAGAACTCCGGGCTGCCAACTGCGGCAAAGCCGTAGAACGCACCATATAATAAGGTGCCGCCCACCAGAGGCACAGCCACGCCAACGGTAGCGATCAGGGTGGCGATGGGGCCTGCCTTGATCAGCTCTTTCAGGTTGGTGCCGAGCCGGTGGTGAACATGAGCATCACAACGCCGATCTCTGCAAAGATGGAGATGGAGTCGCTGATCTGCACCAGGTTCAGCACACAGGGGCCGATGAGCAGGCCGGCGATGATCTCACCCACACCTGCGGAGCCTTGCACTTGCGCGCCACCAGTCCGAAGAATTTCGCGCTCAGGATTATGATTGCCAGATCTCGAAACAACGAATACATGGATTATCCTCCTTTAATTTTTCCCGCTTCCCTGCCACTGCCGGAGCCCCGGCCCTGCCATATTGCAGGGAAAGCGTTTACATTATAGTCCTTTTTACCAAAAAATGCAAAACATTTTTTATCGTTCTTTTTGTCAAAAAAGCTTGACAGAAGTAAAGAAGCTTGCTATAATAAATTGCTGTCTGAACAGACACACCACACAGCCGCGATACCGCAGCCTGTGTACCCTTGGCCTTGCAGATCCGCAGGCCCTCAAGTCCAAAAGGAGGTGCTACAAAAAATGGCAAAGTACGAAACCATGCTGATTACCAGCGCCGCTCTCGATGAGGAGGCTTCCGCCGCTCTGGTGGGTAAGTTCAAGTCCCTGATCGAGGCTAACGGTACGATCGATTCTATCGACGAGTGGGGCAAGCGCCGTCTGGCCTACCCCATCAACGACGAGGAAGAGGGCGTCTACACCGTGATCAACTTCACCAGCGAGCCCAGCTTCCCCGCTGAGCTGGACCGTGTGTACAAGATCACTGAAGGCGTTATGCGCAGCCTGATCATTGCTCACGAGGAGTAATTCTTCTGTGACAGAAAGGGAAACCGTACTATGTTGAATGTTGTTGCTATCATGGGTCGCCTTGCGCGTGACCCTGAAATGCGTCAGACCACTACCGGCAAGAATGTCGCTTCGTTCCGCATTGCCTGCGACCGCGGGCGCCGCGATGCCAATGGGCAGAGCGTGGCGGACTGGATCGATGTGGTTGCATGGGATCGGCAGGCCGAATTCGTCTGCCGCTATTTCCAGAAAGGTTCCCTGATCGTTGTGGACGGCCGTTTGCAGTCCCGTCAGTATCAGGATAAGACCGGCGCAAACCGCACTGCCGTTGAAGTGGTTGCCAACAACATCAACTTGCAGGCCCCAAGAGCAGCAATGCAGGTGACGGAAACGGCTATCAGAATGCCGCTCCGTCCTACCAGAACGCAGCGCCTGCCCGTCCGGCTGCTGTGGAGGCAGCTCCCAGCTACTCTGCCGGCAATGCCGACGACTTCGCCGTCATTGATGACAGCGATGACCTGCCGTTCTGACACGAAACGGTCTATCCGTTAAAAATCCAATAGGAGGTAATAAGCAATGGCTTTTGAAAGAACCGAAGGCTCTCGCCCCGCACGCCCCATGCGTCGCGGCCGCAAGAAGGTTTGCAGCTTCTGTGTCGATCGCATCGACACCATCGATTACAAGGACGTGCCCCGTCTGCGTAAGTACGTCTCTGAGCGTGCTAAGATCATTCCCCGCCGTGTGACCGGCACCTGCGCTTATCATCAGCGCGCACTGACCACCGCCATCAAGCGTGCTCGTCACGTTGCTCTGATGCCCTACGTCAGCGACTAATCTTTAAAAAACCAACCCGATCAAAATAATCAGCAATCAGCAAAGCGCTCTCACCGATGACAAGGTGAGAGCGCTTTTTTGCTTGCGTTAGATATACTGTTCACACCAATGTTTTACCTTCTCCCCACCTGCGAGCGGTCAGCCCGTCGGTAGAAAGAAATGTTACGTTTTTCTTTTCCCGGAACCATTCCCGTTTCAGCGGCAGAAGGTGGTTCAGGTAATACGCAAAGAATTCCCGGGAACGGGTGGTATCTCCCGCTTTACGGGCACGCAGGACGGCTTCGGAAGCGTCCAGAAACAGAATGTGCTCCGGCATACAAGCCTGCACCGCTGCAAGCTCCGGGGCCAAAGCCTGCCGGATCGCTTCGATCTTCCACTCCAGCCCCCTGCTTTTGGGGTAGTTCAAGGTGTAGAACTCAATCTCCTCCGCGCCGAAATCCATCACGGCGTGGGGGTATTTTTTGCTTTCTGCCCGCGGCGCAGCTCATTGCGCAAAAAAGCCGTTGGATCTCCAGATAGTCCGCATAGCTGTTCTTATTCAACCCACGCTGCTTTATCTCTGCAAGGACGGCAGCGTTGTCCTCAAAACAAACCTGTACCTGTTGGCAGTGCTGTTCCAGATAGCGGGCTGCCGTGGTCTTTCCCACTGCCATGCAACCCTGTAAGGATAAGATCATAACATTTTGCCCCCTCTCCTTTTTTCACATAGTATAGCACATTCAGCTGTGTACCGGGAAGCGTTTTTCGCGCAAAAAGTTACAAACCGGTACGATTGTCCCGGTTGTTTATGACTTGTACCGGGAATTATCGGTATTTTCAGATTTGCTGCTTTGCGCGCAAATCAAACTGCACAAATGCGAGGGTCGGCATTGCACACCTTGTACAAAGTTGTATCACACTTATTGATTTTTTATACAGAATGTGCCATACTAATGTCGCTGGGAACGTTCCCGACAACGTTCCCGAAACACTTTCAGAAAGTGAGGCCCGCCGACATGGCAAACCTGACCATCAAGGACATCGCACGGATCAGCGGTTGCTCTGTCAGCACCATCTCCCGTGTGATCAACGACAGGCCGGATGTCCGCCCGGAGACCAAGGAGCACGTTCTGAAGGTGATGCGGGAGGCCGGGTTTGTGCCCAACACCAACGCCCGACAGCTGAAGATTCAGCAGTCCCGCAGCCTTGTGTTTGTGGTAAAGGGCACCCGGAACATCTTCTTTTCTGATTTTCTGGTGCAGCTCCAGCGCGCCGCCACCCTGTACGGATACAACGGCATCGTCTCTTACTTGGACGAGAACGCCAACGAGATCGACGCCGCCGAAAAGATCCTGCGGGAGATCAAGCCCAAAGGCATCATCTTCTTGGGCGGCAGCGTAGCCAACTTCCAGCGGGGCTTTGACCGTATCAATGTTCCCTCGGTGCTCACCACGCTGGTCACGGACGAGCTGGACTTCCCCAACCTTTCCATGGTGGGCGTAGATGACCGGGCAGCGGCCTATACCGCTGTGGACTACCTGATCCGGCAGGGGCACCGCAAGATCGCCGTTTTAGGCGGTCCGGTGACCAGCTACCCCAGTCTGATGCGCCGTCAGGGCGCACAGCAGGCCATGGAGGATGCGGGCATTGTGTTCAACGACAAGCTGTACGGCCTGTCCAACTACGATTTCGAATCCGCCTACCACGCCATGAACAGTCTGCTGGCCCGACGGGCAGAGTTCACCGCCCTCTTCGCCATGAGCGATGTCATCGCCTTTGGCGCCATCCGGGCGCTGGTAAGCGCCGGGTTGCGGGTACCGGAGGATGTTTCGGTGATCGGCTTTGACGGTATCACGATGTCCCGCTACTGTGTACCGGTGATGACCACCATCGTCCAGCCCAGCGAGCAGATCGCACTGCAAAGCATCGAGCTGCTGGTGCGGCAGATCGAGCATGGCTCCCCCCGCCCAGACCGTGACCCTGCAGCCGGAGTTGCAGCAGGGCGAAAGCGTAAGGGCAATTTAAATTTTGTATTCCTCCGTCGAAGGACGGAGAGTATATAGTTGATCTGTAATTTTAATAAGAAGGAGAACTTATTATGAAAAAGATGATCACTCGTCGTAACTTCCTGAAGGCCGCTGGCGTTTCTGCCGCTGCTCTGGGTCTGGCTGCCTGCGGCGGCTCTTCCAGCAGCACCGCTTCCTCTGCTGCCAGTTCTACCGCTGCTTCCAGCACCGCTGCAAAGGCAGACGGCAAGGTCTACTACCTGAACTTCAAGCCCGAGCAGGATCAGGATTGGCAGGATCTGGCCGCTGAGTACACCAAGGAGACCGGCGTGCCTGTGACCGTTGTCACCGCTGCTTCCGGCCAGTACGAGACCACCCTGATGAGCGAGATGGAGAAGAGCGAGGCTCCCACCCTGTTCCAGGTGAACGGCCCTGTTGGTCTGGCAAACTGGAAGGATTACTGCTACGACCTGTCCGGCAGCCAGCTGTACGGCGAGCTGACCAGCGATTCCTTTGCACTGAAGGACGGCGATGCTGTTACCAGCATTGCATACGTCATTGAGACCTACGGCATCATCTACAACAAGGAACTGCTGACCGCTGCCGGTTACAAGCAGGAGGACATCAAGGGCTTTGCCGACCTGAAGAAGGTCGCTGATGACATTCAGGCTCGTAAGGCTGAGCTGGGCGTGGACGGTGCTTTCACCTCCGCTGGCATGGACGGTTCTTCTGACTGGCGCTTCAAGACCCATCTGGCAAACCTGCCCATCTACTACGAGTACAAGGCAGACGGCATCAGCTCCACCGACGCTATCAAGGGCACCTACCTCGACAACTACAAGCAGATCTGGGATCTGTACATCACCGATTCCACCTGCGATCCCACGCTGCTGGCTTCCAAGACCGGCAACGATGCGTGGCAGAGTTTGTTGGTAAAAAGGCTGTCTTCTATCAGAACGGCACCTGGGCTTACAGCGACGTGAAGGATCTGGGCGACGACAATCTGGGTATGCTGCCCATCTATATCGGCGCTGAGGGCGAGGAGAACCAGGGCCTGTGCACCGGTTCCGAGAACTTCTGGTGCGTGAACAACACCTCTTCTGACGAGGACATTCAGGCCACTTTGGACTTCCTGTACTGGTGTGTCACCTCCGAGACCGGCACCAGCGCAATGGCTGATGATATGGGCTTTGTCATCCCCTTCAAGGCTGCAAAGGATTCCACCAACCCCCTGATCGCCATTGCAAACGACTACGTTGCAGCTGGCAAGACCAGTGTTGACTGGTGCTTCTCCACCATGCCTTCCGAGGAGTGGAAGAATGGTGTTGGTTCTGCTCTGACCGCTTACGCAGCAGGCACCGGCGATTGGAACGCCGTTGTCACTGCCTTCGTTGATGCTGGGCCAAGGAGTACAAGCTGGCTAACGGCTAAGCGATTCTGACTTTCCCCTTTTATTTGTGTAAACCGTAATGGGAGGCGGGCGAGCTGTTCGCCCGCTCCCTTTGTTTGGAGGTATATCATGCAAAAGGCCATCAGCAAATATTGGCCGGTGTTCGTGCTTCCTACGCTGATCGCGTTCATCATCGGCTTTATCTGCCCTTTATCTGGGGCATCTTCCTTTCCTTCCAGCGCTTCACCACCGTGAGCAAGACCACCTTTGTGGGCATCCAGAACTATATTTCCGTGTTCCAGGATTCCACCTTCCTGCACGCTTTCGGCTTTACGGCAGCGTTCACTGTGGTCTCCACCGTGCTCATCAATGTCTGCGCCTTTGCCATTGCAATCGTGCTGACCCGCGGCATCAAGGCACCAACATCTTCCGTACCGTCTACTTTATGCCCAACCTGATCGGCGGCATCCTGCTGGGCTACATCTGGCAGATCCTGCTCAACGGCGTGCTGGCAAACCTGCAAAAGCCCCTGCTGGCACTGGATGCCAAGGCCGGTTTCGTCGGTCTGGTCATTCTGATGTGCTGGCAGCAGATCGGTTATATGATGATCATCTACGTTGCCGGTCTGCAGAGCGTGCCGGTGACTGATCGAGGCTGCCAAGATCGACGGTGCTTCTGACCGCGAGATCCTGTTCAAGATCAAGCTGCCCATGGTCATGCCCAGCATCACCATCTGCACCTTCCTGACCCTGACCAACAGCTTCAAGCTGTTCGACCAGAACGTGGCTCTGACCGCAGGCGAACCCGCCAACGCCAGTGAAATGCTGGCACTGAACATCTACAACACCTTCTACGGCCGCTCCGGTGCGCAGTGGAAGGGCATTGGTCAGGCAAAGGCTGTTGTGTTCTTCCTGATCGTGGTGGTCATCTCGCTGATCCAGCTCCACTTTACCCGCTCTAAGGAGGTGCAGCAGTAATGTCGAAACAGAAAAGAACCTGGGATGTCATCCTTGTTGTTGTAATGGTTCTCCTCTGCCTGCTGTGGATCTACCCCATCGTGCTGATCCTGCTGAACAGCTTGAAAACCGAGGGCAGCTTTACCACCTCTACGGTGTTCCGTCTGCCCACCGCCGAAACCTTTGCCGGACTGCGCAACTACGTTTACGGCGTGACCAAGATGGACTTTCTCTCCAGCATGGGCTACAGCTTCTGATTACTATCACCAGCGTGGTGCTGATCCTGCTGTGCTGCTCCATGACTGTTGGTACCTGACCCGCGTAAACAACAAGCTGAGCAAGTTCATGAACCTGCTGATCGTGTTCTCCATGGTCGTTCCCTTCCAGATGGTCATGTTCACCCTGTCCAAAACTGCTGACCGTCTGAACCTGAACAACCCTTGGAACATCTGCATCATCTATCTGGGCTTCGGCGCCGGTCTGGCCGTGTTCATGTTTACCGGCTTTATGAAGAGCGTGCCCATGGAGATCGAGGAAGCAGCCATGATCGACGGCTGCAACCCCATCCAGATCTTCTTCAAGGTCGTGTTCCCCATCCTGAAGCCTACCATGATCTCCACTGCTATTCTGGAGACCATGTGGGTCTGGAACGACTACCTGCTGCCCACGCTGGTGCTGGATATCAAGAAGTACCGCACCATCCCATGGCGATCCAGTATTTCCGCGGCGGCTACGGCCGTGTGGAGCTGGCTCCCATGATGGCCTGCATCATCATTGCTATCATCCCATTATTATCCTCTACATGACCTGCCAGAAGTACATCATCGAGGGTGTCGTGGCCGGTGCTGTAAAGGGCTAAGGAGGTGCACGTTATGCGTGCAAGCGGCATTTTGATGCCGGTGTTCAGCCTGCCGGGGCCTTTTGGTATCGGTACGCTGGGCAGTGAAGCGACCGCATTCGTTGATTTTCTGGCGAGGCAAAGCAGACTTATTGGCAGATCCTGCCCATCGGCCCTACCGGCTATGGCGACAGTCCCTACCAGAGCTTTTCCGCCTTTG
>ENA-OQIM01000950-OQIM01000950.1-human-gut-metagenome-genome-assembly--contig:-NODE-950-length-10580-cov-2.583660_pt1 | contig 10580 bp, 21 predicted proteins | sample MGYA00242579_ERZ504744 | MGnify/ENA primary metagenome ERZ504744 (study PRJEB26092, sample SAMD00036441) | human gut metagenome | host: Homo sapiens | study: EMG produced TPA metagenomics assembly of...
CATCGAGCTCAGGATCGAATTGAAATCAGACGGCGCAGGTCATGGGCGCTCCCAACAAACAATCAACGGTATCGCGACAAAAAAAAGAGGGGTACGCGAACGATACCCCTCGAATATAGCCTATGCAGACGGATTGTCTACTCAGCGGTCTCCTCAGCAGGAGCCTCCTCGACGGCCTCGACCTTCTTGGGAGCAGCGGCCTTCTTGGGGGCCGGAGCAGCTTCTTGGCCTTAGGCGTGCAAGGCTCGGTGACGAGCTCCATGATAACGATAGGAGCGTTGTCGCCCTTACGGTTGCCGAGCTTCATGATGCGGGTGTAACCGCCGTTGCGGTCCTGCCACATGCCCTGGGCAGCCTTGTCGAAGATCTCGGCAACGAGCTGCTTATCGCCGAGCTTGGCGATGGCCAGACGACGAGAGTGCAGGTCGCCCTTCTTGGCCCAGGTGATGATCGGATCGACGACCGAACGCAGCGCCTTAGCGCGGGTCTCGGTGGTCTTGATGCGGTCGTTCTCGAAGAGGGCCTTGGCCAGGCTCTTCTTCATGGCCTTGGTGTGGCTCGCATCGGTGGCGAGCTTCAGGCCCTTCTTAACGTTGTGACGCATGGTCTAGTTCTCCTCAAATATGCGAAGCATTAAGCCTTCAGGCTCAGGCCCATGGACTCAAGCTTGTCCTTCACTTCCTCGATCGACTTAACACCGAAGTTACGGATGTTAAGCAGATCGTTCTCCGAGAACTCAACGAGCTGACGGACCGAGTGAATGCTGGCGCGCTTAAGGCAGTTGTAGGAACGGACGGAAAGGTCCAGATCCTCGATCTGCTTGTCCAGCTCGGCGTTGTCGTTGGTGACCTCGGGAGCGAAGATCGAAGCCTCCTCCTCGACCTCGGGGGTCTCGGCAAGGTTCATAAAGGCAGCCATATGCTGGTTGATGATATTGGCAGCCTGGACCACGGCGTCGCGCGGAGCGATGGAGCCGTTGGTCTCGATCTCGAGGACAAGGCGGTCGTAGTCGGTGTGCTGACCGACACGGCAAGCCTCAACGAGCTTGGCGCAACGGGACACCGGCGAGTACAGCGAGTCGACGTGGATCACACCGATGGGATCGTTGTCGCGCTTGTTAGCCTCGCCAGAGACATAGCCGCGGCCATAGCCGATGCGCATGCTCATGGTGAGATGGCCACCCTCGGTAAGCGTAGCGATGTGCTGCTCGGGGTTGACCAGCTCAAACTCGGACGGAATAAAGAAGTCCGCACCGGTGACCTCGCAGGGGCCGTCAACCGAGATGGTGGCGGTCGCCTCGTCGGTCGTGCCGAGAGCCTGAAGACAAGACCCTTGACATTCAGGACGATGTCGGTGACATCCTCGACCATGTTAGGGATGGTCATGAACTCGTGCTGTGCACCATCGATCTGAATAGCCTCGACGGCGGCACCCTCGAGCGAGGACAGAAGTACGCGACGAAGGGAGTTACCCAGCGTATCGCCGTAGCCACGCTCGAGCGGCTCGACGGAGACACGAGCAGACGTCTCGTTGATCTCTTCGACCTGAACCTGAGCCTAATGAATTCTGACATGTATTACCTCCAGCCTCAGCAGCCCGGATGGACTACTTAGAGTAGAGCTCGACGATGAGCTGCTCGTTGATATCACCGCTGATCTGCTCACGCGTCGGCAGAGCGAGCACGTTACCAGACAGCTTCTCGATATCGACCTCGAGCCAGCCAGGGACCTCAAAGCGCTCGGAGGAAATCAGAGCCTCCTTGATGGGGAGGAGGTCACGGAACTTCTCGCCGACAGCGACGACGTCGCCGGCCTTGACGCGGTAGGACGGAATATCCACGCGCTTGCCGTTCACGGTGAAGTGACCGTGACGGACGGACTGACGAGCCTCTTTGCGGGTGCGGGCGAAGCCAAGACGGAAGACGACGTTGTCAAGGCGAGACTCAAGGATGATCATGAGGTTCTCACCGGTGACGCCGTTCATCTTACGGGCCTTGTTGAAGTAGCCGTGGAACTGCTTCTCCAGAACGCCATAGATGAACTTGACCTTCTGCTTCTCGCGCAGCTGCATGCCGTACTCAGATTCCTTGCGACGGCGCTTGGGCTGACGGATAGATTCCTTCTTGCTGCTGTAACCGAGCTCAGCGGGATCGATCCGAGCTGACGGCAGCGCTTAAGAACAGGAGTCCTGTCGATTGCCATATTGATACGATCCTTTCAGTTACACGCGGCGACGCTTCTTGGGGCGGCAGCGTTGTGCGGAATGGGGGTCTTGTCCTGGATGCTCGAGACCTCGAGGCCAGCAGCCTGGAGGGAGCGAATGGCGGTCTCACGACCGGAGCCGGGGCCCTTGACGAAGACGGAAACCTTCTTCATACCGTGCTCCATGGCCTGCTTGGCAGCAGCCTCGGCAGCCATCTGGGCAGCGAACGGCGTGGACTTACGGGAGCCCTTGAAGCCCACCTGGCCAGCCGACTTCCAGGAAATGACGTTGCCTGGGGATCGGTGATCGAAACGATCGTGTTGTTGAACGTAGAACGAATGTGAGCCTGGCCCACGGAAATGTTCTTACGGTCCGCGCGCTTCAGACGGGCAGCGCGAACGTTCTTCTTAGCAGTAGCCATCTATCTAGCGCTCCTTATTTCTTCTTCTTAGCACCGATCTGACGCTTCGGGCTTGCGGGTACGAGCGTTAGTGTGGGTGCGCTGGCCGCGGACCGGGAGGCCCTTGCGGTGACGAAGGCCGCGGTTGCAGCCGATGTCCATAAGGCGCTTGACGTTCTGGTTGCGCTCACGGCGGAGGTCGCCCTCAACCATGATCTGGTTCTTATCGATATAATCACGGATGGCGTTAACCTCATCCTCGGTGAGGTCCTTAACACGCGTATCCACGTTAACGTTGCACTCGACGCAGATCTTCGTCGCAGTGGTGCGGCCGATGCCGTAAATGTAGGTCAGACCGATCTCAACGCGCTTCTCACGCGGGAGGTCGACACCATTAATACGGGCCAACGTAGTCTCCTCTCTTAACCCTGACGCTGCTTATGACGGGGGTTCTCGCAAATGACGAGGACCCTGCATGGCGCCTAATGATTTTGCACTTATCGCACATCTTCTTGACCGAAGGACGTACCTTCATCGTTCTTCCTTTCGGTAGCGCTCAAACTACTTCCCTACTATCTACTCGCCCCAGCCGCAGGCGTTAAAACTATGGCTGGTCTTCACACACAATCCGACCGTAGGTTGAGCTAAGCCTGCAGCCGGAAATGGAGTGCGTGTATGCGTGCCGCTATTTGTAGCGATAGGTGATGCGGCCGCGGGTCAGGTCGTACGGGGAAAGCTCCACGACAACCCTGTCACCGGGGAGAATACGGATGTAATTCATTCGGATCTTGCCAGAAATGTTGCACAGAACCGAATGACCGTTCTCGAGCTCGACCTTAAACATGGCGTTGGGCAGCGGTTCCTTTACCGTACCCTCGAGCTCAATTGCGTCTTCCTTCTTCACAAGCAATCATCTTTCTCTAGAAAACGACAGCGATTGAGTATTCTACAATACGCATGCACGTATCGTAATATCTTCGTAATGGCTCCACAACTAAGCGGAACTTGTTACTTTACAGAAATGTAGATGCCGACGTATTTGAACGGGACCCCTACATTTCACCGCCCTGCAAGGAACACCAAGCACCTTGGGCATCCGTGGTGAGAATCACCGGTCCGTCATTGGTAATGGCGACGGTGTTCTCGTAGTGCGCGGCGGGCAGGTGGTCGTTGGTCGTGACGATCCAACCGTCGGAGCCCGTGCTCACATGGTTGGAACCCATCGTAACCATCGGCTCGATGGCAATGACCATGCCAGCTGGAGGCGAACGCCTCTCCCCTTCTTTCCATAGTTAGGAACGTTGGGGTCCTCGTGCATCACACGGCCAATGCCATGGCCCACATAGTCGCGAAGCACGCCGTAACCGTGAGACTCGGCGAGAGACTGAACGGCATAACCGACGTCCCCGATATGGTTACCGGGAATAGCCTGCTCGATGGCAGCCTTAAGGCAATCGCGCGTGACCTCGCACAGGGCCTTGGCCTCGGGCGTAGGGGTGCCGACGAAAAACGTCCAAGCGTTATCGCCAACCCAACCGTCGACAACGGCTCCCGTATCGATGGAGATGATATCGCCATCGCGCAGGATCATGTCGGGGTTGGGAATACCGTGGACCACGGCATCGTTAATCGATGCGCAAATGGTACCGGGGAACCCGCCGTAACCCTTAAAGGCCGGGGTGCCGCCATGCATACGGATAATCTGCTCCGCGAGCTGATCGAGCTCAAAGGTCGAAACACCAGGGCGCACCATGGCTCCAACGTGGCGGAGCGCCATCTTAGATAGCGCTCCTGCTTCTTCATCTGCTCGATTTGCGTTGCAGACTTAATCTTGATCATAGACCAAGAGCCTCTTTGACATCCCCGTACACGGTCTCGCGAGCCTGGTCACCGTTGACCGACTTGAGCAGACCCTGGCCACGATAGTAGTCGACGAGCGGGCTCGTGGACTTCTCGTAGACGTCGAGACGGTTCTTGATGGTCTCGGGCTTGTCGTCGTCGCGCTGATACATCTCGCCGGCGCACTTGGGGCAGGTAGCATCGGCAGCGGTGCCGGTGTAACCGCAGGCGCGGCAGGTGCGACGCGAAGACAGACGATCGATGATGACCTCGGGGCCACGTCGACCAGAAGGGCGCAGTCGATCTCGCGACCCATGGCGGAGAGCTCGGAATCGAGCGTCACAGCCTGGGCGGTGTTGCGCGGGAAGCCGTCGAGGATGAAGCCCTGCTGGGCGTCATCGGCAGCAAGGCGCTCCTTGACAAGGTCGATCACGAGCTGGTCGGGAACAAGCTCGCCAGCGTCCATGTACTTCTTAGCCTGAATACCAAGCTCGGTGCCACCCTTGACGGCAGCACGCAGCAGGTCGCCCGTGGAAATGTGAGCGACGCCAAACTCGGCGACGAGCTCCTGTGCGACGGTGCCCTTACCGGCACCCGGAGCTCCGAGCAATACGAGGTTCATGAGCAATCCTCCTCTAGCCTATTTAAAGAATCCATCGTAATCATACATCTTGATCTGCCTTCGAGCTTATCGACCGTGTCGAGCACGACGCCGACCATGATGAGGATGGACGTGCCGCCAAATGCCTGGATCAGATGGTTACCCGTGAAGGAGAAGATGATCGAAGGCACGATGGCGATGAGCGCCAAAAAGACAGCGCTGGGAAGCGTGATCTTGTTGAGCGCGTTCTTGATGTAGGCCGCGGTAGCCCTACCCGGACGGACGCCCGGAATAAAGCCGCCCTGCTTCTTAAGGTTGTCGGCCGTGTCATCGGGGTTGAACACCATGGAGGTGTAGAAGTACGCGAAGAACACGATGAGGACAACATTAAGCACCCAGTTGAGCCAACCGGTCGAAAGCGCAGAGGCAACTGCCTGAATCCAGCCGATGCCGGGGAAGAACACGGCAATCTGAGCCGGGAAGTACAGCAGCGCCGAAGCGAAGATGATCGGCACGACACCCGCGGTATTGACCTTGATGGGCAGGTAGGTGGTCTGGCCACCCATCATGCGACGGCCCACGACGCGCTTAGCGTAGGAGACCGGGATGCGGCGCTGGCCGCGCTCAAGAAAAACAATCAGCGGGATAACCAGCAGGATGATGGCGCAGATGATCACCATGGTGATGATGCCACCGGCATTACCCTCGGTGCTGGAGAAGATCGCCTGCGGCAGCCGGCCATGATGTTCGCAAAGATGATCAGGACATGCCATTGCCGATACCGCGCTGGGTGATGAGCTCACCAATCCACATGATCAGCATGGCGCCCGCAGTGAGCGTGCCGACGATCATGAGGTCGAAGATGATCTCGGGAGCGCCAGCGCCATTAAAGCTGATGCCGAAGCTCTTAAAGAGGAAGAGGTAACCCACGGAGTTGAGGATTGCCAGAGCAAGGTGAGGTAACGCGAATACTGCGTAATCTTGGTCTGACCGACCTCGCCCTCGCGGGCAAGCTCATGCAGGAAGGCACAACGGCCTGGAGCATCTGGAGGATGATCGAGCTGGTGATGTAAGGCATGATGCCCAGCGAAAACACCGACACATAGCTCAATGCGCCGCCAGAGAAAAGATTCAGGAGGGCCATAGCACCTGCGGCGACCGAATTGTTATCGGTCGAGAAAAGGCCCAGCATCCCCTGGAAGGGAATGCCGGGCACAGGAACGTGCGCACCAATGCGGTACACGACGAGCATAGCTATGGTAAAAAGAATCTTTTCGCGCAATTCTTTGATGCGGAAAGCATTCTTAAGACCATTTAGCACGGCAGCTCGACCTTTCCGCCGGCGGCCTCGATCTTGGCCTGCGCAGAAGCGCTGACCTTGTCGACCTTGACCGTGAACTTCTTGGTGAGCTCACCATTGCCGAGCACCTTGACGGGCTCGAACTCGCTCTTGGTGATGCGAGCGGCCTTAAGAGCGGCACCGTCGATTACAGCGCCGTCCTCGAACTTACGCTCGAGACGCTCAACGTTAACAGCGGTGTACTCGATACGACGGGGGTTGCGGAAGCCCGGAAGCTTGGGCAGGCGCATAGCCAGCGGAGTCTGGCCACCCTCGAAGCCGGCACCCTTGGTGCCACCAGAGCGGGAACCCTGGCCCTTCTGGCCGCGGCCAGAAGTGGTGCCGTGACCCGAAGAATTGCCACGGCCGACGCGCTTACGGTTCTTGGTGGAACCGGGCGCGGGAGTAAGATCGTGAAGCTGCATTTGCTACTCCTCTACAATCTCGACAAGGTGCTTGACCTTGAAGATCATGCCGCGGACGGACTCGTTGTCAGCAATCTCGCGAACCTCGCGGATCCTGTGGAGACCGAGGGCACGGACAGTACGGACCTGGTCCTGCTTGCAACCGTTGGTGCTGCGGACCTGCTTGATCTTGATGGTGTCAGCCATGCTTAGTTCTCCTTACCGACGAACATCTCGGAGACCGTCAGGCCACGCGAGCCGCGACGTCCTCAGGGCTGGAGAGCTCCTTGAGGCCCTCGACGGCAGCTTGATGATGTTGAGGCCGTTGTCGGTACCGAGGGACTTGGACAGGACGTTCTTGATGCCAGCAAGCTCGAAGAGGGGACGCACAGCGCCGCCGGCGATAACGCCGGTACCCTCGACAGCGGGCTTGATGATGATGCGGCCGGCACCAAAGTGCCGAGAACCTCGTGCGGATGGTGCCCTGCTCGGTCACCGGCACGTGGAACATGTTCTTCTTGGCATCGAGAGACGCCTTGGAGATGGCCAGGGGCACCTCAGCGGACTTGCCCATGCCAACGCCGACGTTGCCCTTGCCGTCGCCAACGACGACGAGAGCGACGAGGCTCATGCGACGACCACCCTTGACGGTCTTCGACACGCGGTTGATGTAAACGACGCGCTCCTCGAACTCGGAGGCCTCGCGCTGCTGCTTCTGATTACGAGCCATGTGTACATACCTCCTAGAACTCGAGACCGGCGGCACGAGCACCGTCGGCGAGGGCCTTGACGCGGCCATGGTAGATACGGCCACCGCGATCGAAGGCGACCTTGGTGATGCCGGCCTCGATGGCACGCTTGCCAACGAGCTGACCGACCTTCTCCGCAGCCTCCTTGTTCGAGGTGTGGGTGCCTTGAACTCGGCCTCGAGGGTCGAGGCAGAGACGAGCGTCAGGCTAGAGCCTTGCTGTCGTCGATGATCTGGGCATAGATGTTGGCGTTAGTACGGGTCACGCGAAGACGCGGACGCTCGGAGTACCCGAGACCTTGCCGCGAACACGACGCTGACGACGCTTGAGGCCTTCCAGCTTCGCCTTATGCTTGTTCATACGTAAACTCCTAAAAAGGTTGATCTTGCCAGCACCTGACGGGGTGCTGGTCTTATGCGAGTGAGTCGGTTACGACTACTTGGCGGCCTTACCCAGCTTGCGGCGGATGTGCTCGCCAACGTAGTGGATACTTGCCCTTGTAAGGCTCGGGAGGACGATGGCCGCGGATCTCAGCGGCGATCTGACCGACCTGCTGCTTGTTGATACCCTTGACGTTCACGTGGGTGTTGTCGGGAACCTCGAAGGTGATGCCCTCGGGAGCCTCGACGATCACGGGGTGCGAGAAGCCCAGGGAGAACTCGAGGTTCTTGCCCTTCTGCTGCACGCGGTAACCGACGCGGCGAGCTCGAGCTTCTTCTCGAAGCCTCGGAAACGCCAACAACCATGTTGTGGATGAGGGCACGGGTGAGGCCGTGGCGGGCACGGGTCTCACGCTCGTCGTCGGGACGGGAAACGGTGAGGACGTTGTCCTCGATGTTGATAGCGAGCTTCTCAAAGACATCGAGCTCGAGCTGGCCCTTGGGGCCCTTGACGACAACGTTGTTGCCGTTGACTGCCACTTCGACTCCGGCGGGAATCTGGACAGGCTTATTACCGATACGAGACACGGTGATCTCCTTTCCTTCTACCTACCGAGCGAATTACCAGACGTAAGCGATGATCTCGCCGCCGACGTTGTGCTTGCGAGCATCGCGGTCGGTCATAACGCCATGGCTGGTGGAAATAATGGCGGTACCAAGGCCACCGCGGACGCGGGGCATGTCGGCAACGCCGGTGTACTTACGCAGGCCCGGCTTGGAAATGCGGCGGATGCCGTTGATGACCTTAGCCTTCTTGGGACCATACTTAAGCGTGATGTGCAGAGTCTTCTGGGGAACGGTGTCCTCGACATCGTAGCCCTCGATGTAGCCCTCCTCGTGCAGAACACGAGCGATCTCGACGAGCTTCTTGCTGCTCGGCATGGAGACCGTGGCCTTGTTCACAGAGTTAGCGTTACGGATGCGCGTAAGCATATCTGCGATCGGGTCTGTAAGGTTCATACAGATTCTCCTTCGTTCTTGATGAACACGTGCTCTTGGTTCTTCGCCGCCCTTAACGGCAAAGCCTAACTAGCGCGTTTTCCCTGTTCCAAACGGATGCTTGAAACGCTGGTAGTGACTTACCAGCTGGCCTTCTTAACGCCGGGAAGCTCGCCCTTGAGTGCAAGCTCGCGGAAGCAGACACGGCACAGGCCGAACTTGCGGTACACAGAGTGCGGACGGCCGCAGCGCTGGCAGCGCGTGTACTCACGAGTAGAGAACTTCTGCTTGCGATTGCACTTGACGATCATCGATGTCTTAGCCACTTATATCCTCCTCACATAGAGTATTGTTCGCCCCAAGCGCCGCCCCCTTCTGGGAACGGCGCTCATAGGGCAGGTGAACCTATTTCTTGAACGGGAAACCGAAGGCGTCCAGAAGGGCCTTGGCCTCCTCATCGGTATTGGCGGTGGTCACGAAAGTGATGTCCATACCACGCTGGTGATCGACGGAGTCGAAGTCGATCTCGGGGAAGATGAGCTGCTCGGTGACGCCCATGGAGAAGTTACCACGGCCGTCGAAGCTCTTGGCGGAGATGCCGCGGAAGTCGCGGATACGGGGAATCGCGACGGAGGTCAGACGATCGAAGAACTCCCACATACGGTCGCCACGCAGGGTAACCTTGCAGCCGATCGGCATACCAGCGCGCAGGCGGAAGGTAGCGATGGACTTGCGGGCACGGGTGATCATCGGCTGCTGGCCGGTGATGGCGCGCAGGTCGCGCACGGCACCGTCGATGGCCTTGGAATCGGTAGCGGCCTCGCCGACACCCATGTTCACGACGATCTTCTCAAACTTGGGGATCATCATGACGTTCTCGTACTGGAACTTGTCTGAAGCTGCTGCTTGACCTCGTTGTTGTACTTGGTCTTCAGACGCGGCACATACTTCTCTTCTGCCATTGTTCACTCCTTCTTGGGGTTTTAAGCACGGGGCGTGGCCACGATGGGTTGTCCTCGTGCCTCCTGGCTGCATCCGCGCCGCTCATGGCATTTCGCGGTTTGGACTCGACACAGCAGGAGCCGACAAAACAATCGGTACTATACGCGCATCGGGAGCGTTTTTCCAGAAAAACCTCGTCTGCCTGCACAACTCCACAACTCCCCCGCACAAACCGATCCGCATGCGACGGAGGAAAATGGCAGTTGCGGTGAAATAGGGACTGTTTGACGGCTTAACTGGCTTAAACAGCCCGCATTTCACCGCAACTTATTGATGGGGATGCGACTAGCGCTTGCGGGGGACGAGCTTGGTGCGGCGCAGGTGGATCATCTCGCAGCGATGGAGATGGCGATCTCCTCGGGGTCCTCGGCCTCGATGGCGACACCAATCGGCAGGTGCAGCCCGTCGATCTGCTCCTGCGTAAAGCCCTCCTGCTCCAGGCGGGCGCGCACAAAGGCGGTCTTGCGGCGCGAGCCCAAGCAGCCCAGATAGGCGGGTTTGGCGCGCATGGCCTGAATCACCACATCGATATCGGACTTGTGACCCGCCGTGGCGACGACCACCAGGTCGCGCGGGCCGATGGGGCACAGCTCGCTCAGGTTCTTATAATCGACCAGACGACGGTCGTAGACGCCGGGCACCCATTCGGGGGTCAACGTGCCGGG
>ENA-OQIM01000952-OQIM01000952.1-human-gut-metagenome-genome-assembly--contig:-NODE-952-length-10565-cov-1.379191_pt1 | contig 10565 bp, 17 predicted proteins | sample MGYA00242579_ERZ504744 | MGnify/ENA primary metagenome ERZ504744 (study PRJEB26092, sample SAMD00036441) | human gut metagenome | host: Homo sapiens | study: EMG produced TPA metagenomics assembly of...
AGTGTTCATTATGGCAGTACTGACAATAGATGGAAAACAGGAAACATCAGCTCCATGTGTGACAAATGAAGCAGCCTACGTGCTGGCAAATCTGAAAAAGGGGGAAAGGTAAAGTGAATACGGAAACAAAAGGAAAGCCCATAGGAAAAATTCTCCTGATATTTTTTCTGGTTCTGGCATTTACAGGAATCGGAATTCTGCTTCAGGTTTTTGTAAGACAGTCGACGGATCTGACGGCAAAAAAAGATTCAGAAAGTGAAATTCAGAAGCAGATTGAAAATAAAAATAAGGAGATAGCTGGACTGGAAAAGGAAAAAGAAAAGTTAAATTCAAAATTACAAGAACAACAGAAAAAAGCAGCTGAGGAAGAGCAGCAGAAAGCTCAGGAGGGATTGCCGGGACTGCTGGACAGAATAACTCCAGTATTAAAAGAACAGCAAGGAACCTGGTCTGTTTATGTAGAGAACCTGGAGAATGGACAATCTGAGAAGTTTAACGATGCACAGATGAAGGGGGGCAGGGCTTTTGAAGCTTTATGTTATGGGAGCCGCCTACACTCAGATTCAGAATGGTACTATTCAGGCAGATGAGAAATTTGTGGAGTCGATACATACAATGATTGGAAACTCTGATAATGAAGTCGCAAATCAGATACTGAATCAGATTGGTGGTATAGAGTATGTAACCAATATATAAAAGAGAATGGTTATGAAGAAACTATACTGGGGGATCAGTTTGGAGATGGAAGTACCACGTCGGTGTCAGACTGTGGAAAGTTTCTGGAAAGCGTTTACAAGAAATGCGAAGAAGAAGCAGGGAATAGTGAGTCTGAAAATATATCGGACAAAATGATGGCAGACCTCAGAAATCAGAAAAAATCAGGCAAAATCTGTGAAGGACTTGGACAAGCAGGAGGATTTGCAAATAAGACCGGAGATCTTGACGGGGTTGAGAATGAAGTAGCAATTGTATTCAATGAAAATGGACCACACTATATTATATGTATTATGTCTCAGGGTATAAATAAGGAGCTGCGCCGGGTGTCATTCAGAGTCTGTCTTCAGAAATCTATAATTATTTTTACACAGATGGATCCGGGGAGACGACAGATCCTGAGGACACAGACGAAACAAATTCTGAAGATGAATAAGGCAGGAAATAGCCTGTGGCTGAAGGGAACGACATCTGAAAGTTAAAAGGAAAGGTAACTTTGTTATGACAAAAAAGAAAAAAAGCAGAATCAGAATTATCCTGGGTCTGGTTCTTTGTGTTCTGCTCCTGGTTGGTACAGCAGTCTGGCCGTGGCAGACAAAAAAGTAAATAATGATCTGCAGCAAGTATCAGACAGCATTGAAAATAATCCAGAACTGACTGCTGCAGAGGAGAGATGCAACAATTTGAAAGCAGAAGTTGAGGACTTAGAAAAACAGGTAAAACCAGAATAGAAAGAATAACGGACGGCAAAACGAGGGGGATATTATGGCACTTTTAGAAAAAAAACAAAAAAGGCAGATACACAAAACGGATTTGGAAACAGCTTCTTCCTTCCAGAATCAGCCAGAGAATGCGAACTGGGGAAATTTTGGAAATGATTATGGAAATACAAATGGAAATCCATTTGGGAATAATTATGGAAACGGGGCGGATAACTTTGGTGGTTCACCATTTGGCGGAACTTGGAAGTTTTGGCGGGAATGATGGATTTGGTACGGTTAATTATAATATGACTGGTGGAAGGCCGTCGCTCCAGCAAAAAACAGAAACGACATTTTCAAAAAGCTTTTTGATTGTTTCTATCATAGCATCAGTGATTTTTTTTCTTCTGGGAGAGGTTATTTACAGAACACTTATTACAGATGTGAACTCTGTGTTTTTTATGGGAGTTTACTTTGCTGTGTTCGGACTGATTTTGTCATCTGCATTTTTTATTGTATCCAGAGTGATTGGTTTGGATATCACCTCAAAGAAAATTCTGGTTTCAGGGATCTGCATTCTTATGCTTCTGGTATTGGGGATTTTTTTGAATTTATTTATGAATTGAACTTTGGTTCTACAATGGTTCAGACAGATAAATATATTTTTGCGATTGATAATTCTGGGTCTATGCAGGATAATGACCCAAATCAGGAAAGAGTGGCGGCAATTAAGAAGCTTCTGGCTAATCGTGAAGACAATGCGCAGTTTGCAGTGTATTCATTTGGAGATGTGATTCAATGTATACGTGAACTGAATCCGATTTCCAATGGAATAGATGATTTTGCAACGTCACCTTCAGGAGGAACTCCGATCGTAGGTGTTTTGAGCAAAATTATGGAAGATATGGAATCTGGAACTCTGCCATATGATGAGGGATGCCAGGTAATCCTTCTCACGGACGGATATGCTACAGATACCAGCTTTTTAAATTTTGAATTAAATAAAACGTTGAAGAAATTCAATAAGAAAAAAATTAGTATCAGTACGGTAGGTCTGGGATATGTAGATGAAAAGTTACTGAATAATATTCCGGAAAAACTGGTGGAATCAGTGTAACAACAGATAATGTAGATGAACTGGAGAAAGCAATGGCATCTGCAGTGCGGGTGACTGACAGTAGCAGAAATCTTCTGTCATCAAGGGCAAGGACGGATCATAACTGGCTGTATGCACTTATGAGAATTATATTTCTGATTATTCTGGGTGCAGGATTTCTGGGAATTAAACTTGCAGCTACAGATGATATAACCAATGTAAAAATGATCTGCATTTCCTCAATGATCGGAATTGTGGCAGGAGCCTGGTTATGGAAATTGGTCTAAATCTGATTCTAAGTGAATTTTTTGCCCGTCTCTTGATGTCAGTACTGTTTGGACTGATGATAACGACAATTGAGAAAACTGTAATGACCATGAGTCAGGGCGGACTTGGTGATATCGGTATAAGGCATTTCTAAGTCGCGAAATAAATATAGTCAGCAGAGGAGTTTCAAATGAAAAAGTGCAGTATATGTGGCTGCGAGGTAAATGATAAATTTGCATATTGTCCTCAATGCGGGAACAAACTCAAAGAAGAAAATACAGATGCAGTCTGGCCGGAATTTCCGGAAACAGATCCGTATAATCAGGATGGATTTTATAATGATGACAGTGTGAATTCAAATGAAGAAAATATAAAAGAGAATACTGAAGAAAATCCGCAGGAACAAGATAGTGCAGAAGAGCAATCGGCAGATATTCCTCAGGAGGAAGAAGATTCTTCGTTTTCCTGCCTTCTTATAACAACTGGCAGACATATGAGGATCCTTACAAAAAGGTAAACATACATGAGTCAGGGAATGCAGACAAAAAGTTTAATAACAGTAAACATGATGACGAATCTGCTGAACCGGCAAAAAGAAACAGTATTTTTGTTCCTGCCGCAATATGTGTAGGAGTGGCGGTAGTGGTATGCTCTGTCCTAATAGCATTAAATGGGGGGAACAAGACTGAAAAACAGCAGGCAAAGGCACTTGTCTCAAATACAGAGAAGGAAGAAAGCGGTGAAAAAGTTCAGGAAGATAATAATGCAAACACAGAAGTAACTATGCCGCCAGAAAAAGAAGAAGTAGTTACTCCAACACCTGAACCAACGGATACGCTAACTCCGACACCTGAACCAACAGCTACACCAACTCCGATGCCTGAAATAACAGCCAGGCTTATAGACGCCAGTGAAGTGAATCTGGAAGGATTTAATGAGAAATTTTTTAATTCTGCACTTGCATCGTCTGTAATTCAACAGGAGAAAGTAAGTAATGATCCGATTTATGCATTTGATGATGATATACAGACGAGTTGGCAGGAAGGTGTGGTAGGATCTGGAATCGGAGAATCTATTGTAGGATACTTTTCTGAAAGCTGTAAGGTTAAATATTTGATGTTCCGTCTGGGAAACTGGAAAACAGACAGGTATTTTTATGGAAATAACAGACCATCTTGTCTTAGAATTCAAATGGAAGATTTCAGTACAGAAATTAATTTTCCAGATAAATATCAGGAATTTTGGGTGGAACTGAGTTACCCATATGAGACAGAATATCTGAGCCTGACGATCGAGGGGGTTCATGCAGGAACTAGTTGGACGATACTCCGATTACAGATGTCAGGGCTTTTGGAATATAAGAGGGAGGCGCGTGAAAATGAAAAAAAAAGATTCTGGAAATTTTTATGTGGGGAATCTGCATTGTTGCTCTGGCGGTAATGAGTACTGTGGTAGTAAGAGAATATCAGAAAAGCCAAAATTCTCTGGAAATCATACAGCAGCAGATAGAGACAATTGCAGCACAGATCGAAGAAGTGAATAAAGCCAATAATAATCTGGAGAAAAGAATCACAGAATTCGAGAAGAAACAGGAAGAAGATAAAAACAGAGAAAGTATAGAAAAGACCACAGTTAGAGGATCAGGAACAAAATGAATCAGTGACGGACAGATCACACAGAGTGGACAAAGTGGAATTACAGATCTGGAAGTGGGGAAGCATTGTAGATGTTTCCAAGATAAGCTGGTCAAACCTGGACAGTTATTTTCAGGCATATGAAATTGTAGAGGGAGATGCAGTCTATAACAGAATTATCGGAAAATCATACAGAGAAAATAACGATATAGGATTGGCAGATCTCAGATACTTGAAAGTTCTGCATTATAATTTTGATGGAAATGTGCAGGTAGGAGAAGTGATTGTCAACGCACAGCTTGCCGAAGATTTTCTCAGTGCATTCAAATCATTATATGAAGAACATTATGAAATCCAGAGTATGTATCTTATTGACAATTATTGGACAGGAGATGGCGTCACCAGTGACAATGCATCCATTGAAGTGAATAATACATCCGCGTTTTGTTACAGAACCGCAACGGGAAGCAGTAAACTTTCAAATCATGCGTATGGCTGTGCGATTGATATCAACTCGCAGCAGAATCCGTATGTGACATATGATGGAAATGGAAATGGAAGCTGTTATCATGAGAATGCACAGCAATATCTGGACAGAACAAGTGGGCTGGATCATGTAATAACACATGAGGATATCTGTTACCAGATATTTACAAACCTCGGATTTTCCTGGGGTGGTGACTGGAGTAACGGAATAAAAGATTTTCAGCATTTTGAAAAGCCGTTATACTGATAATGGTGACAGTTAGGAGTGAAAAGGTGTGGAAAAGTTAAAATATGCATTTAATAAAATTAAAAATGGATTTATTATGTTTTTCTGTATTATATGGATTTCAATGATCGCATCATTTATGGCAGTGTCGAGGGCAGAAGGCGGTGCAGAAGTAAATGGATTTTTGTGTTTTATATTCTGGATTATATGTGTCTTTTTGGCTGTAAAAAAGACACATCCAGTTATAATAAGTGTGATAAGCACAGTAGTGATGCTTGGAATCCGGGTTTATAAATTTGGTATAGGAGATATTTCTATAGTGCCTGGCCGATAATGGAGGTATTGGTTACTGTTGGGACACTATATCTTGTTTATCGAGCTATAGTTCCAGATCAGAAAACAAGAGGAACAAGGAAAACTACCACATACCAGCGGCAGACTAAAAACAAAAACAGAAGTATAATTCAGACTGGTCGTCTCCTTCATATGGAAATGATTACGAAGACGATTATGAGGATGATTATAACGACGACTACGAAAAAAAAGCCAAAGGTAAACCGGAGAGAGGTAAGACGTACTTCTGACTATTCAAATTCAGTGAATGAAGAGAAAAGATATGGGTTGATCAATGGATCCGATGAGTATTGGGAATATAAGGATACAGCTGAAAAAATTTACTGGGATTTCTGTGAAGCAAGAACGACAGACGCACGGAGGATGTATAAACAGGAGGGAGAAGCTTTAAAAAGAAAAATGATCTCAAAATACGGAGCAGATGACGAAAGTGTAAAAACTATAATAGAAAGGTTCTTGGATTACGTGTCTAAAATTATTAACAAAGGAATCAGTAAAATTGTTGCAGTTATTGTCATAGTATTATTGGCATCCTCTTTTAGAAAAATGATGTCGGATGAAGAGTTTTATACAGCATTTGGCGGTCTTATGGGAACATTGCCATTTGCGAAGCAGATTACAGATATAGTATGTAAAATATTGAAGTATCAGAATAATATTCCGGTATTTTCAAATGTAACAATATTGGAAGATATATTGAAACTGGCGATTATGGCATTTCTTCAGCGTTCGCCGGAACTGCCCTGACAGGTCTTTTTTCTTAAAGTACCGAGTAATTATAAAGAACGGGAAGAATACATGGAAGGCGCAGTCTACAAAATGAAAGAACTGGCTGTTAATGTGATTTCAGCCCCGATACTGGCGTTGTTGGCAGCGTATCTTACAACGATGATTATAGAATACGTTAAAAATAATCTGGGCAACATCAGTTCTGTAATCGTTGCGGTTGCTTCAGTAGTGGGGGTGTTTGCGGTATCGCTTATTCCATTGATAAAATCTGGCGTATCTATGTTAAAAGCATTTTTGTGGAGACTGACAGGAATGCTTGTGGGCGGTATGATAAAATCTTATGGAATCAATGCTATGAGTCTGGCTTTGTATATTGGCATTTTAAAGGGAATGCCAGGGATGATTGGTGGTTCTGTACTTGGATTGATTATCTGGTTAATTATCTTTGATGTAGGAATGAAACTGATACAGAGAATCAATAGTAAGCTTGTGATTGTGACAAAAGATAGCAACCTATGCCAGAGGTTTGAGGAAAGGAGCAGGAAGTAGTATGAATAATTTAAAAAGATTTACGGAGGCACAGCAGCGGATTATGCACAGGCTCTCAGAGAAATCCAGAACGGCAGGAAAGAAAGTCATTGGATATGGTATATTTTTCCGCAGTTGAAAGGTTTGGGACGAAGCTATACTTCAGATTTTTATGGCATAGTGGACTTGGATGAGGCAAAGGCATTTTTGCAGGATCCATATCTGGGAAAGCATTTACAGAAAATTTCAGAAGCATTATTAAATCTGGACAATGACAATGCAACTCAGATCATGGGAAGACCGGATGACATGAAACTGAAATCTTCCATGACCTTATTTGCCTGTGCAGACCCGGAAAATGCTGTTTTTGAGAAAGTACTGGAAAAATTTTATAATGGACATAAAGATGGGCGGACATTAAAAAATGCTTTCGAAAGAAAATGGGTAATACGAAAATGCAGTGGATGAACTGAAATGGAGTAAGCGCTTACGAAATGGATTTATTCTCTATAGAAAATACAGGAATAAAAACCAGCCCCATGAATCAAAATTTTCATGATTCACAGGGCTGATTTTTATTTTACAGAAAAAGTCTATTTTTTCCGTCTGCACAGCCAGAAGCATCCGAATGCAGGGATCTGCACTCCTTTGGCTTCGAGTTCGCGGCCGGAGATCAGGTCAGTGTACATACCGTCGTCTTCGTTGATCCATGCAACCTTGTCAAATTCACTGAAGTTATAGATACCGATGAACTTCTCTTCATCATTTTCGCGGACAATAGCAAGGATCGCATCATCCAGGTATCGATCGTGCGGAACGGTACATCGCTGTTGAATACGCTGTGCTCCATACGAAGGTGTTCCAGTTTATCGAGAACAGGGAAGAGTTTGTTCTGGACAGTTCCCGGACGATGACGGTTTTCTGCGAGATCCCAGTTGAAGTTTCCTCTGTGGAGGTAACGGGAATCAGCTGCCTTGTCAGGATCATCTTTGTAGGAATAGTCGTTGAGCTGTCCGATTTCATCACCACTGTAGATGACCGGAATACCGGACTGTGAAAGCATGAATGCATGCAGTGTGATGTCATAACGGATCGCACGGTCAACACCTTCTTCATTTCCTTCAAATCCGAAACGTTCAATACCGCAGAGAGAAGCAGTAGTACCGCAGAGTCTTGCATCACCAAGACGCGGGTCGTCATTGTACAGTTCACCTCTTGAGAAGGAATCCGGGTATTTTCCAGTAAGGAAATCATTCAGATATTTCTTATGAGGAACTTCCTGGATTCCGAAGTTTTCAAGGTAATCATAATCCAGACCCCAGCCGATATCATCATGGCAGCGGAGATAATTCTGGAATACGTAATCTCTCGGAAGTCCGGCAACAATATCAAGCTGACGGCGGAGCAGAGAAACATCTCTTGTTGCAACGGTGTGCCAGGTGCTCGCCATGGTTGTTACGTTGTAGAGAAGATGGCATTCCGGTTTATCTACAGTTCCGAAATATGGAACAACCTTTTCAGGAGCCATAACGACTTCTCCGAGAAGAAGGACACCCGGCAGACAATTTCGCAGATCATACGCATCATACGAACGATAGTGTGTACCTGCGGCAGGTTACGGCAGTTGGTTCCAAGCTGTTTCCAGATATACGGTACGGCATCGAGACGAACAATGTCCACACCCTGGTTTGCAAGATACAGCATGTTAAAGATCATTTCATTGAGAACGATCGGATTGCGATAATTCAGATCCCACTGATAAGGGTAGAATGTAGTCATAACATGTTTATGGATATCATCCAGCCATGTGAAGTTTCCAGGTGCAGTAGTCGGGAATACCTGTGGGCAGGTCTGCTCGTACAGAGACGGAATATCATAGCTGTCAAAGAAGAAGTAGCGGTCCTGATATTCTCTTTCACCGGCGCGTGCACGTTTTGCCCATTCATGATCCTCAGAAGTGTGGTTCATAACAAAGTCCAGGCAGACACTGATTCCACGTTTGTGGCATTCGGAAGTCAGATGTGCAAAATCATCCATGTTTCCGAGCTCTTCCTGTACCTTACGGAAGTCAGCAACTGCATATCCGCCATCGCTGCGTCCTTTAGGAGACTCAAGAAGTGGCATCAGATGCAGGTAATTTACATTGCATTCCTGTACATAATCCAGCTTCTTTTCCAGATTGGAGAGCGTACCTGCAAAAGCATTGACATACATCATCATTCCGGTAAGATCATTGCGCTTGTACCATTTCGGGTCCTTTGCACGGCGGATATCGGATTCTTTGAGGTCATTGCTTCTCATATCATAAAATTTCTTGAGTACAGTAAGCAGGTCATTGAGATGCATGGTAACATACGGATTGTCCTGATACAGTTCACAGTAGAGCCATTTCAGCTCGTCAAGATGTCTGGAAAGACGCTCGCAGTAGATCGCATCGTCATCTCTTGCAGGAATCTTGGCAGCCGCTTCTTTGGCAGAAACTTTAGGAGCTTCTGTCTTGGAAGTTTCTACTTTGGCAGTGTCCTCTTTGTGGGACTCGATTTTGACGGATTCTGTTTTGGCAGTTTCCACTTTCAAAGGTTCTGTCTTGGTGGTCTCAACTTTGACTGGTTCAACTTTCTTGGTTTCCACCTTAACAGGCTCAGTCTTGGAAGTTTCTACTTTGACTGCATCAACCTTCTTGGTTTCGACCTTAACCGGCTCAGTCTTAGTAGTCTCGACTTTTGCTGGTTCAACTTTTTTGGTTTCGACCTTAACCGGCTCCACTTTCTTAGTTTCCACCTTTCGCCGTTTCAGCCTCTACTTTTACAGCTTCTTTCACAGGTGCTGTACTTTTGGAAGCAGCAGTCTTGGTTGCTTCACGTTTTTTCTGAAGGCGTTTTTTTGCCATGATTTATTTCCTCCCTGTTTGTTCTTTCTTATATTATAAAGCCCGAATCATAAAATCACAGTTTTATAAATTCCGGCTTACGGTCTTTAAAGACAGTATAATATGTAAAACCGCAGTCGGCAAGAATATCTGCCGCTTTATCAAATGCATAGGCGATCTTGTCCGGACCATGTGCATCGGCACCGATCGTGATGATCTCCCCACCAAGCTGTCGGTAGCGTCGGATGACTGCACGGCAGGGGTTCGGCTCGCCAAGCCCGTAATGGAACCCTCCGGTGTTCAGCTCGATTCCGCAGCCCTTGGAAATGATCGTCAGCAGGATCTCATCAAGAATGTCCTGATAGCGTCCGTAAGAGTATTCGCGGTTCTGGTTGGGACCATATCGTACCACATAGTCGATATGCCCGTAAACATCCATTTCCGAAAATACAGCCAGATTCTCAAGAATGGACTCAAAATATTCCATATAACATTCCGATTCCTTACGCCCCTTGAAGAATTCCCTGTAATAAGGATCCTGACCATGGACGACATGAGAAGAGCCGATCACGAAATCAAAAGGAACCGATTCCAGAAGTTCCTTAAAAGAATGTTCCAGATGCGGCTGAAGCCCAAGCTCGATCCCGAAACGGACCTCCAGTTTCGACTGATACTTGTCCCGAAGCATGAAAAGGTTTTCCTGATAGGCAGACAGATCCAGTTCAAAAGTTTCATTATCCGGAGTCGGCGGGTAATCCGGGTCAAGATGCTCGGTAAAGCATACACCATGAAGTCCCCGTCGGATCGCGTCCTGGATCATATCTTCCATAGGAGTGTCAGAATCTGCAGAAAAAGAAGAGTGCATATGACAGTCCCATAAGATTTGATTTGATCATTTTTCTGTCCTCCTTTTACATGAACTGCACCTTATTAATAGCATGAAGAAAATGCTTCGTGCTAC
>ENA-OQIM01000953-OQIM01000953.1-human-gut-metagenome-genome-assembly--contig:-NODE-953-length-10549-cov-1.378430_pt1 | contig 10549 bp, 14 predicted proteins | sample MGYA00242579_ERZ504744 | MGnify/ENA primary metagenome ERZ504744 (study PRJEB26092, sample SAMD00036441) | human gut metagenome | host: Homo sapiens | study: EMG produced TPA metagenomics assembly of...
TGATTGTACCATCTCACATTTTGCTACTTTTTTATGAAGTTCTGCCACAACTTTTGCATCTTTCGATATCTTCTTTGATATGCATCTTTACATTTCCATCAAAAGAGCCCATTCAAGTTTGGATCATGCCCCATCTCGGATCAGATATGGTGCTCCACCATTAACAATGCATAAAGCATATAATCTTCTGTATCGTCGATCTTTTCCATCATCCATGGTTCAATGATGCAATCATGGTATACCAGGTTGAACAACGGAACCGGTATTCCGTGTTTCGGGCTTCCCGGCTTACGCAGCATAAAATCATATGGTGCGTAATGACAAAATACCAGGCTTCTTGCACTCCAGTCACTTACTTCTTCGGAACTTGGAAGAATTCCCTTTGACATCAGATAATCGAAGCATCTCGCACGATAATCGTAGCATTCTCTTCTTGTCATGCGATGTCTCGGATTGTCGCACTCATCACCTTCATTACAGGTAAATACATCCAGATAAGCCCCGTCCAGCTGAATGTTATTCTTCTCCAGTTCCTGGAAATTACGCTTTACATAATGTGGAGCCTGTGTTGCGCACAGATAAGACTGTTTACCGCCGCCCATCTCTTATATGTCGGAACTGGTTCCATCTGTCAGTCTGCATGCATAGTCTTCATCGAAGCTTTCTGCTGCGAAATAATAATCGCGGTATTGATCATGAATTCCAAACAAGTCTCCCTGTTCTTTCATGGTATCTGACAATTCTTTCATTGCTTTCCATCCACCAGCTTCTTCGCAGGCCGGTGTATAATCCGGATGTTTGTTATCATATCCCGGTTCTGCCCAGCCATCCAGATGCAAATATAACTTTCCGGCTCCCAGCTCATGCAGTTCTTTCATCTCTTTTGTTCTGACTGCAAATGGTGTCAGGTTATTGTTCTTATCTGGATTCTCCGGATCAAAGAAATCTGACTCTGGCTGTACGAATGTTTTAATTCCTTTGTGAATGAAGCTACATCCAATCAAATTGTCCACAGAAGCAACTCTCGATGCTTTTTCATTCAGTGTACAAAAATTTCCCTGTTCTCTTACATAATCTCTGTATATCTTACATGCATCGTTGTAATCTCCATCTTCGATCAGTGTATATCTTACAACTCTCTTATATTCCATCTTACCGAGACTTGGTTCGAATCTCACACCTACATGTGTATATGGCCCATTTTCCGGATGCTCTGCCTGATATCCTGCATTCCATGGTGTTGTGCAGATTGCAATGTATCCATTATGTTCCTTGAACTGCGAGAACCAAGGCATGTAACCGCCTGCCGTCTCAAAGTATCCATCAAATGGAATATCTGTAAGTTCTGTCTCCCAGTCATTCGGATCAAGACTCCCTGCTGCATATTCAATAGTGTATACCAGTCATTCCTTTTTTCTTCCAATTCCAGTTCTCCCGGCCAGAACAATTTTTCCACCGCAAGCCCTTCCTCACAAATCGGAATCCATTCAAAGAAAATGTCTTCTGTACATTCTTCAATCCATGCATAAGTTTCAAATGCATATGGAACTTTTTTTTCCTTCTATCTCAAATCCGGCAAATGAACTACGGATTCCCTTTCCGATTCCGTTCTGTACCAGTTCGTGATGGATTTCCAGTGCTTCGTCAAAATAAACGGTTCCTTCTTTGCATTCCATTTTCGGACGGTACTCACTTGTCCAGTTCCATTCGGTATCCCCTTTCCCGAACGAAAAACTTTAGATTATTATCATCCATTCTAAGTTGTATTGTGTTAGTCTTTACCTCCAACATATGAACCACCTTTCATTGGCAAATTCGCTAATTTTCTTATTCCTTTTCGTTCATTATATTGTATTCTGCACAAGATTGCTTGACATATTGTCCATGCTTATTGTCATATCATCCACAAGTTGTTATAATATAAGCCAGGAGGGACGCTTATGACTTATGTAAAAACCACATTGCAGCATTCCATCGACATTGATGCGATCATCACACTGCACTATTTTGAATATATGAAAAATTTCGAATTCAAAGGCGAGTCGCATAATTTCTGGGAATTTCTTTATGTCGACAAAGGAACCGTTGCAGTCCGTGCCGATGATACCTGGACAACTCTTTATACCGGTGACATTATCTTTCACCAGCCAAATGAATTCCATGCCATTAAGTCCATCGGGAAAGATTCACCCAATCTGGTCGTCATGTCTTTCACTTCTAGTTCGCAGGCCATGTCTTTCTTCGTAAATAAAAGCTTTACACTCAGTATGGAAGAACGGGCCATGATCTCCAGAATCATCACGGAAGGCCGGCATACGCTTGCAACGCCTATGCACATTCCTTCGGTCGAACAGGTACAGTTAAAGGAACATGCACCTTTTGGCTCCCAGCAGATGATTCTCCTTTATCTTGAGATGTTTCTGATCACCCTGATCCGTGAACATCAGGAAGAGAGCGGCACCTCTATACAGCATAAGTCTTCTCCCGAGAAAGAATCTGCGGAGCAGGAACGCCTCAGCGAAAATTCTGAAATACCTCGAATATCACATCTGCGAAAAGCTGACGGTAAAAGATATCTGCAATGAATTCTCCATGTCCCGTTCTTACGTTCAGTTACTGTTTCACGAACAACTAAACTGTGGTGTGATCGACTATTTCAACCAAATGAAGATTCAGCGTGCCAAAGACATTATCCGTGACGGTTCTATGAACCTTACCGAGATTGCTTATTTTCTTTCTTACAGCTCACTGCCATATTTTCCAAGCAGTTCCGTCTTGCAACCGGCATGTCACCTTCCGCTTATGCATCTTCCATAAAAGGAATTACCGATGCTGTCTACGAGGCAGAAGAGCGAAACCGCGATCTATAATCACTCATAAAAAAATGGCGCAACAAGGCTTATTCATCACACCCCATTGTGCCATTTTTATTATTTCATTTTTATTTTCAGTCTATTGTCTAAAACTCTGCCTTTAAAAATTGCTTCATAGCATCTTACTGCTTCATATATGTCTGCCTTGCTCGTCGTCTCCCACGGTGCATGCATTCCAAGGACTGCCACACCGCTATCGATAACTTCCATGCCGTACACACTCATCAGATAAGCGATCGTTCCTCCGCCGCCTACATCAACACGACCAAGTTCTGCTGTCTGGAAATGCACCTTTGCATCTTCATGATCTTTCTTAACTGAGCCACGTATTCCGGATTGGCATCATTGGAACCGCTCTTTCCTCCCGAACCTGTATACTTGTTAAATACCGGTCCACATGCAAGAAAGGCCGCATTCTTTTTCTCATATACATCCTCATACATCGGATCAAATCCCGCACTTACATCAGATGAGAGCATCTTGGAATTTGCCAGCGTCCTTCTGAGAACAATGTCATTATATTCAATCCCTTCATTCAAAAGAATGTATTCCGCAACTGCATTTTCGAAAAACCTGGATGTCATACCACTCGCACCCGTACTTCCAATCTCTTCCTTGTCAACCAACAGACAGCAGGCAGTTCTCGTAACCTCTTCTGCTTCCAGTATTGCAAACAACGAAGTGAATGCACACACTCTGTCATCCTGTCCATATGCCAGAATCATACTGTTATCCAGTCCACACTCTCTGGCTTTTCCTGCCGGCACAATCTCTAATTCTGCCGAGAGGAAATCTTCCTCTTCGATATCATATTTTTCTTTCAGAAGATTCCTGATTCTCCGTGTCACCGCATCCTCTTCTCCGTCCTCCGGACGGTTGCCGATCAAAAGATCCATCTGTTCCCCATCGATGAAATCTTTTGCCAGCTTTTCTCTCTGCTTTGCTCCCAGATGCGGAAGAAGATCATTGATCACAAGCACCGGGTCTGTCTCTTTTTCCCCCACACAGACCTCCACTTTTTTCCCATTTTTCTTAATCACTACACCGTGAAGCGCAAGCGGAATTGAAAGCCACTGGTATTTTTTAATACCTCCGTAATAATGCGTATCCAGAAAAGCCAGTCCTTCATTCTCGTATAACGGATTCTGTTTGACATCGATTCTCGGCGAATCAATGTGTGCGCCAAGAATATTCATCCCCTCTTCAACCGGCGCAGTTCCTGCATGAAAAAGTACAATGGCTTTCCCCATATAATCCATATACACTTTATCTCCGGTGCGAATCTTCTTTCCTGCCTTGATCAACTGTTTCATATCTTCGTATCCCTGAGCTCTGGCAAGTTCAATGGTTTTCTGTACACACTCCCGTTCTGTTTTTCCTTCATCTAGACATACACGATATAACGCATTGGTTCTTTCCAACTTCTCCAGCTGTGCCTCGCTATATGTCTGCCATAAATTTTTACGTTTCATAACTTCTGATTTCACCTCTTTCTCCTTTTATTTAAACTGTATTATAAACCATGTCTTTTAAAATTGTATTATACTTTTGTCCATTTGAAATTGTAGGATCGTCCAATATTCTATAAAAATTCTCTTTTTAACCATATTCCCTTTGCTTTTTATTTTTCTGTGCTGTATGATGTGGGATAAAAAAGGGGGCAGCTCTATCATGGAATATTCTGGTGTTAAGTTACATAATTCTATTACTGTCGGAAAGATATTCAGTATTCATTATTTTGAATATATGAGTAACTTTAAATTCTCTGGTGAAGCTCATAATTTTTGGGAATTTGTATATATTGATAAAGCGAAGCCGGTATAACTCACAATAAATCTTATACAGTACTACACAAAGGGGAACTTTCTTTCATAAACCCAATGAATTTCACAGTGTCCGGGCAACAGGCACGATTGCACCCAATCTTATTGTTATATCTTTTGAGTGCAATGACAAGGCAATGAATTTTTTCAACAATCGTCGTATGAAAATTGATGAAACTGCACAAACATTGCTCGCCAATATTATCATCGAAGCAAAACGTTGTTTTAACTGTCGTCTAGACGATCCTTATCTTCAAAATATGCCTTTAAAAGACACAGACATTTTTGGGTCACAACAAATGATTCGATTATATTTGGAACATTTTTTGATTCATTTAATCCGATGTTACTCTCAATCTTTCCTGCAACACAAAAAGCTTTCAGAAGCAAAGCTTCCGAAAGCTACAAAAACAAATAATGACACTGAAACATTCAATAAAATCATTGATTATCTCAACCGGCACATAACATCACATGTAACTATTGACTTGATTTGCAAAGACAATCTAATTGGTCGTTCCCAATTACAGAAATTATTCAAGGAACAATGCAATCGTGGTATTATCGAATATTTTTCAATATTGAAAATCGAAGTTGCCAAAGAACTGATCCGAACCAATCACATGAATTTTACACAGATTTCTGCACATCTTGGTTACACCTCTATTCATTATTTTTCCAGGCAATTCAAAAAAATTGTCGGAATGACACCTTCTGAATACGCTTCTTCTGTCAAAGCAATAGCAGAAGGAAACGCAAACTAATCGTCTTCTATGACTGTTATTTAATTTGCATGAAATTCATAGCGGAAAGGAAGTATCTGCTTTCCTCCATACAATTCATGATTCAGGATCTCCCAGAGATCCTGGATACTGTCTTCTCCTTCTCTTACATCATCAACCACAATTCCTTCTTCACTGTTCAGCAATTTATCCGCTTCTTCAAGTCTTCCTGTCTTCACAAGTCCCAGTGCATAATAATATTGCACCCGCCCGATGGATTTCATATCTTCATCCATAACAGCATACTGCTGTAAAATTGCCCTATATGCTTCGCATTGACTCAGAATTTTAAGTCCTTCTTTCTGATATGACAGACAGTGTCTCTTAAGTTCCATTCCTCTTTGTGCATACAATGCCGCAAGATTTTTATTTCCTTCATGAATACTTAAACATGCCAGTCCATGCAGTGCCCATGCGTTCTCCTGAAGTTTCAACGATGTCTCATACATTTCTTTTGCAATTTTATCATTTCCTTTTCGGAATTCAAGAATTCCAAGATGATAATATGCATACCAGTTTTCATAATTCGGTGCTAGTGGTTTCAGCGTCGTCTTTTTCAGATAAGCCAGAAATTCTTCTCCATTCCAGAATGCATCCGGTTCTGTCTCTGGGTCCGGACAATGAAGCTCTCCTGTCTCAAAAAATGTTCCCACTTTTCCATACTTTCCGTTTTCTTTACAAATTTCAAATGACCCGTTCTTGCGTACTCTTTGCGAAATGCACCATAACCACTTCCCGGAGTAATCAGTTCTGCCTCTGTTAATGCCATCTTTTTTTGTTTTCTTCAATTCTTCTTCCAGTTTCCCGATCAGCTGAGTTTTTTTGCAGATAGTCTGTTATGTATCTTTTTCTTTTCTTCAAATGATTTATCATATATCTCTGCAGTCAGTTCTTCTGAATATGCCGGTCCGTAACATTCCATCCATTCCCACGCAGTGTGTGGTGCCATCGGAATACATCCATACTGTGTCTTTCCAAGTCCCGCCTGGATTTCTACATAGCGCCCTGCATCTTTTGTTCAAAAACTCCTTGCCAATGATCAGATGCTGCATTACTTCCCCATGAAAACAGTTTTCTTCCTTTCAGTCTTCCTGTCGAAAACTGTAAAAGCCCTTTTCCGTTTTTATCTACATTTACAATATATTTCGGCTCGTTTTCCGGGATATTAAAGAAATAATCAATACTCCGTGGAATTTTCTGATAATCCGAAACATCCACACCATCCACTTCTGGCAAAGATACTTTACGACATTCAACACCTGTTCCTGCGTATGCTTCTGATGCAGGAACTGTTATATGTCCCTGTTCATACTCCGGAACCGCCATATTGCTCCACCAATACATCGGAATCACTTCCGTACTTTCATTCACTATTCTCATTCTACATTTCAAATATGAAGAATCATCATCCAGCCAAAAATCCATCTGCATGTTACCCCTCTGATTCTTTCATACTCATACATTCTCAGTACCGGTTCTCCTTCATCGGTATGTGTCTCTGCAACATATAATGGTTCTGTCGTATACGGCTGATGTCCTATAATGCCAAGATTCCATTCCACGCCTCCCGAAAACCAGGCATTTCGTACCGCCAGGTTACTGAACTGTAATACGTCATTCGTATAAAGCAGATTCCTGTTTTCATTTTTATCCCAAAGTTCCCATAATCTTCCACCATAATCTGGAAGAAATACTGCCTTGAGCTGATTATTTTCCAATACTGCCGTACGAATTTGCTTTTCTTTCAATTGCCTTTTGTAATTATTTCTCTGACGATATGGATAAGAATCCGCTACTTTCCCATATCCTTCATAAATTTCATCTGTTTCATCCAAATAGAACTTTAACGAATTCTGCAGAATCTGTTCTCCAAGAAGATCTGGTACACATGACTCTTCTCCCAAATCTGCTGCAAGCATATTTTTCCATTCAAATCTTAATTCTGACATAATTTTTCCTTTCTTCGCTTCAAATAAAATCCACAGGACTTGCCAGTGGCAGTTTCTCCCGTATGCTTTAATATAAAAATGAAGCTGTCAACCATGACTACCTCCTTACATGGTATAACAGCTTCACCACCTTTCTACTACAAGGTTCTCTCTATCCCTTGATTCCTCCCGTTACTCCACCTATAATCTTCTCTGATAAGAAGAGATACAGAATAAAGGTCGGCAGGAATACAATAACAACTGCTGCAAACATTCCTGCCAGTTGCCTGTATACTGCATAGACTGGAGCATTCCGTACAATCCAACCGCTACCGGCCGTAATGTATCGTTGTTTGCAAAGATCAATGACAGGAAATATTCATTCCAAATATTGATAAAATTGAAAATCGTAACTGTGACGATTCCCGACTGAGCCATCGGGAACATAATCTTCCAGAATGTCTTCGTTGGAGGGCAGCCATCAATTGCAGCGGCCTCTTCATATGTTCGAGACAGGTTCGAGAAGAATGTCAGCAGAAAAATTGTTGTATATGGAATGTTGATTCCAATATACAGAAAGATCAATGTTACTTTGCTGGCAAATACACTGTTCAAGATTCCAAGATTGGCAACGATACTAAACAGCGGAAGCACGATCATGGTGATCGGAATTCCCATTGCCGATACAAAACTTGTCTGAATGATTTTATTTCCCAGAAATGTGAATCTCGCCAGTACATATGCTGCCGGCGCACAGATCAGGATCAGCAGGAAACATGATATCAGGGAATATAACATTGAGTTCATAAAGAACGTTGCCACACCACCAGATCCCCATGCCTGTATATAATTTTCAAAATGCAGTCCTGTAGGGAACTTTAATGCTTTTCCTGCGAAAATGTCAGTTGTTGTTGAAAGACTCGCTGCAAGAATCCATCCAAGCAGCATAAATGTAAAGATAACCCACAAGATGATCACGATATATCCAGGAGCCAGTTTCATTTCTTTTTTCCAGTTAATTTTCTGTCTTACTTTTTTTTCTTTTTCCATAACTGCTCCTCCTTTCTAAAATTCAAGGTCATCATCTTTGATCAATTTGTTACAGATTGAGAATACGATCACTACACATACGCACAGAATAATACCGATTGCAGCTCCATATCCTGCATTTCTCTCTGTCACCGCATTACCTGCGCCAAATGTATGCATATACATATACTGTACCGGTACGATTGTTGCCTTATCTGCCGTAACCGTTGAGAATAATTGCGACCATACAAAGAATGCTGCTGTACTTACTGTCCACATTGTAATATTTGTTTTAAATACACCTTTTAAAAGAGGCACTGTCATATAGCGGAACTGCTGCGGTTTATTCGCACCGTCAATTGTTGCCGCCTCAAAAAGATCTGGCTGATTCTTTCGATTCCGCTCATCCAGATCAACATATGATATCCAATCATTCCGAAGCAGTATGCAAAAAGCAATGCCCAGAACTTGTGATCGGAATCCAGCCATGGAGTTTTCGCAAGTTTGTGTAATCCAAGCGAATCCAAAACGCCCTTTAAAAGTCCGAATTTAGAACTGTATACATACTGCAGCCACATGGTTGCAAGCGCTACCGCACTTACGATATTCGGAAGATAGATGATTGCACGGAAGAATTTCTTTCCGCGTATTCCACTTGTCAGGATTACTCCGAATAACAGGGACACCGATAATACGATGATTCCACCCAATGCCCATATTTTCAAAATGTTCATCATTGCTGTTTTAAAGATCGCTGTCGTAAACAACTTCTGGTAGTTGCCCAATCCAACAAATGTCCACCATCCATTGTATCCGTTACTGACTCGATCTTATACATACTCATCATAATGGTTCTGATAATCGGATACAGGAATACTATGAGGAAGATGATTACTGCCGGGGCAAGAAACCCAACGATCATTTTTTTATTCTTCTTCACGTATATGCCTCCTTTTACTAAAATATGGTGGCCGCGTAGTAACCGCCCTGCCACCATATTGATCACTATCTAGTCTCTTTTCTTTACTGTCTGATTTTATTGTCCTGCTGCTTCTTTCATTGCTTTGATGAATCCTGCTGCGTCCAGTTTGCCTGAAGCAAGTTTCTGTGTGTTTTCCTGAAGCACAGGTGTGATATCATTGTTGCTTTCTACACCTGCTGCCCAGTCATAGAAAGTTGTTGTTGCATCGAATGCTTCTTTTACTCCTGAGAGTTCTGTCGGCCATGCATCCGAATTTGCTTTGTCAGTTGGGATACAAAGAGCATCTTCTGTCATCTTCTTATCATACTCACCTGTTGTAATGTACTCGATAAGCTGGAATGCTTTATCTGCCATCTTAGAATCCTTGTTAATTGCAAGTACCTGGTTTGCAATGTTGTTAGCTGTATTATCATCTTTCCGTCTGGAACTGATGGATAATTGAAGTAACCCCATTCAAGATCATCTGCTACAGAATCTTTTGCTTCATTTGGAAGCCATGATCCACAGATAACGATTGCTGCATCACCAGGAGCGAATTCCTGATTCTGTCCTGCCGGATATTTGTTTGTTGCGATATTTTTTGAGAAATAACCTTTCTTAGCGAAATCAGCAAAACTTTCTGCTGCTGCTTTAACTTTTTCATCATCCCATGTTACAGATTCGCCATTATATTCTTCTCCTGTTACCAGAGCTTTTACTCCGTCCTGTCCGATATATCTTGCAAGATGATATCCGATAAATGATGTCAGATAAGCATCATCTGCTGTAATTGGTGTGATTCCTGCTTCTTTTAATTTTGCACAAGCTGCATCTAATTCTTCCCATGTATTGGTACAGATTCGATTCCTGCTTTTGTAAATAATGTCTTATTGTAGAAGAAACCAAAGATAGATGGCTGATATGGAATGCTGTGTAATGTATCATCTCCATCATGTGTCTGACCATATGCATTACGTGCAATCTTGAACAATGTCTCGTTACCGTGCTCAGATTCATAATCCTTAGCCATATCTTCCAGATCTAATAAGTATTTTCCCCAACTTCCGTTTACACGGTTAACATCTTCATCAAACAAATCAATCTGCTGTTTTGCGCTCAAAGCCGGCTCCAGTCCCTCTCTCTGTCCGGTACG
>ENA-OQIM01000954-OQIM01000954.1-human-gut-metagenome-genome-assembly--contig:-NODE-954-length-10548-cov-1.818923_pt1 | contig 10548 bp, 24 predicted proteins | sample MGYA00242579_ERZ504744 | MGnify/ENA primary metagenome ERZ504744 (study PRJEB26092, sample SAMD00036441) | human gut metagenome | host: Homo sapiens | study: EMG produced TPA metagenomics assembly of...
TCCGCCCACCTCCAGCAAGCGCTTTTACAGCAGTTTCAAAATCCCAATACACAAAAATGATTTCTTCGATTTTACACGCATGCTGCTGAAGGATTTCTGAGCAATCATTGTCACTTAGACTAGGAAATGTCTCTTGGAGCTTATCAATATATACGCTTTCCGAGATCTCTCCACGTATCATTGGAAACACGGAAATCGTTCCATGTTTTATCCTATCGTATATTACTTCAAACATAAAAATTCCTTCCTTTCAGTGTTTAAAAATCATTACCTGTAAGCGCGAGGTCATCTGCTTGCGGTGGAAAAATCCATACATCGCCTTTAGATACACCCGAATTCTTATCTAGCTGTCCAATAGCTGCATTACTTCTTCTTTTGTCTCAAGTCTATCCCACCTGTCCTGGGAATTTTCAGTCCACATTATGGTCCACATAATTATGTCGCTCCTTTTGAAAATTTTTATCCAAATAGTTCCTTTCCATACTCTTCCAGCAGGCTCACATATCGTCCATCGCCAATAATAAGATGGTCCACTAACGGAATCCCTATTGTCCTTCCAGCGTTTACGATATTCTTCGTACTATCGACATCATATTTTGATGGTTGCAAGTGTCCGCTTGGATGATTGTGGCAAATAAGAAAATGGGTTGCTCCAACGATAAGCATTCGAATCAAAATTTCTCTGGCTGAAAGCAAGCTTGCAGCAACAGTACCTCTGCTAATCTCAAAAACACCAATAATACTACTTCTCGTGTTTAGAGCAATAGCATATACATGTTCTTCTGGCAAATTGCTCATTTGAAAACATTTCTCCATGATTTCTGCGACGTTTTCAGGCGAATTACAATTGCTTTCACATAAATACGATTTTTTCTTTTCTAAGTATGGAATTTTTGATGCATTAAGCAGCATCTGATATTCTTGTATTCGTTTCATCCGCTATTTCTCCAATATCTGATTTTCTCGTGCTGTTGCCAGCACGAGAATTTATAAATTGATTTTGCTTGATTACGCACAGCGTCTGCTATTACCACTCATATGTAGGAAGCTCACTTGTTTCACACGCATCGGAATCCAAAAGGATCAACTCGATATCATGTTCGTACGCGTACTTCAGCACAATTTGCAGATCATTTGGGAGGCTTGGAAAAAATCCGCGAACTCCTCTTCGCTGCTTCTATCCGGAACGATAATAAAAACGCCATAGGGGTATTGATAACTATACGGAGGCTGGACTGTATTTAAACTATTCACAGTTTCTTCCGTAAGATGGCTTGTGCATAACTCCAAATATTTTTTGATCATATAATTGTCCTCTTCTGCTGAAATTTTGAGTTACTTGAATGGCTGCCGAAATTTGTAATTAAGCTCAAGCCAATCAAGTTCTTCCGGTGAAAGGCCACATTCTAAAAGTTCAGTTTTTAAATCGCTTATGGTTTTGTCAGGATTGATAGCTAATCCAACAGAGGTTTTTGTAGAAGCTAAATATTCGTCAACTGAAATCGGTCTGATCTCAGAAAAAACATAATAGTCTTCAGCTAGGCCAAAATTCCATATAAATCGGCCATATGATCCCAGTCATCTCCAAACACGATTCCTGAACCGCAATATTCATCCCTTATGAATCCGCCGCCAAATTCTTGAGGAATCAAAATTTTATAAATATCACCAACGGCAATATTTTTTCGTTGTGTCGTTCGTTCGGCTCGCAGCCATGAAAACGCTCCCATATTGTGTTTCCTCCATTTTCCTTATTCGACAATCTCAAATCCGTCATGAAGCCGGCCGCTCATATCAGAAAGCCAATCTGATATAGCATCTACATCCGGACCTGCATCCGAATCCATGAAGCAATCCGGAATAGTGACTTCGTTTGGCAGATCGATTTCATATCCATCAGTTTCCCATTTAATATTAATTACTTTTGCCATAAAATTTCCTCCAGGTCAATGATCCTGTATTACCAAATAAAATCCAGCTTAACACCAGTAATGGACTTAGAATCTGTGTACACTGGGTCCATTAGCCGATATAATCCCGTAAGATTTTCCTTACCATTGTATTCTTCCAGAAATTCCTTATAATTTCCGTCATAAAGTCCATTACGATTTTCAGCGTAAATTTCCCCAATTTCTTTCCATGAACTCAGAATTCCATTTACTTGAATCTCTGAACCATGCCTGGTTTCTATGCTGTTTTTCAAGAGTACCACGGCATCTCCATTGATTGCTTTTTGAATTTCCGCATATGTTTTAAGCAATGTAGATCTTAAATTTCTTACATGAAAATCAAAAATTGGAGTTAAGTTCCTGATCTTCAGTAAGATACAGCTCATATACCCGTGCTTTGATTTCGGATGTCGATGTGAAATTCATGCTACTTTTTAATATCCTTTCTTTGACATAATGTATTTCAGAACGTGTATTTTTCTTCTCCTTTCTTATAGATTGTCCTGATGTGTATAGAATTAGCAAAGAGAGCTAAAATAATATTTCTGTTTTGTAATCTTTAAATCGTTGGGATAAAGAAAACCGCGCAATATTCGGCGCGGTTTATCAAATAATATGTGTTTTGATTAATTTTGGTCTTTACAAAAAATCGAACATATCCTTATGCGTTTCTGCGATCGAAACTAAGACAGGATACAGAATATCATGGTTTTCTTTCAGCTTATAGATACTTTTTTCAATCTCTTGAACCTCTATATCATAGATGTCAGCATAGTCATCAGCGTCCATATCTGTACTCAAATTATACAGAATATTTGCAATTTCACAATCTTTCATATGTTATCCTTTCCGGTTGCTCCACAAAAAGCGGTATTGTTCGATCAGCATCATATGGGAACGAATCCACTTTTTAAGCTCTGTTTTATTCAGGCTGCGGACGTACATTTCTTCACCAGTAGGAGAAGCCATAACGAGCAGCCCATCTTCAGACATCTTCTGCATTAATCGCATGATATGGTCTATTGTTTGACCAGATCCGTAATTTCTGCCATCATTTATTCCCAGTCTTTTCAAACGATACTTCATCGCAAGCGATCTGCTGATTTCGATTGCATCATAGAATCGTGTGATTCTCGGAGTTTGGCAAACCTCAAACAGATCTTTTTTAAGGGATTCATCCTTAAATATAAGATACTTCTCATATGCTTCGTCAGAAATCACATATACGGTATCATACAAATCCACCCAGCGAATGGAAGACGGTGACATACGTTCAATCGCTTCTGCTACTTTCCTGACATCATTTTTAAGAATGACTCCACTAATTTGCTGTGGATGGGGATATAAGTAAGCACGTTTTTCAGCGCTGTTTTCAACATTATACCCGCTGTCCTCCAGAATGTCAAAGGATGCGATCACTTTGCTTGCTGCAGCATACCACTCATCTCGCGCTTCATCCGATGCAAATCCAAAGGCGGAAGGATCTTTGTCATGCATATATGACGGAGTATTGATATTGAAGTAAACTTCAACGTATTGTGATCCATAGTCATAATCTGGATTCCAATTATCTGTAAGGTAATGATCATCCCCATAATCATTGCCGCATCCATACTGATGATATTTAATTCCCATATTTACCTCATTTCTTTCGAAAATCTTATTATTTGTCAGATCTCAGCTTAGGGCAGAGAGTGAGGCCGCCATCAATCGATGGAACTCTTCTGTAAGCATTTCTGTGCTGGCAACCTTTTTTTACTGCATTCCGGGCAATAGCATTTTTGGTATTGCTCATATGACATTTTTCCAGTTTGTTCGGCTAAATTCTTCTTTCGTCATCATGATTTTAATCCTTTCCAATCTGTTTGATCAAAGAGCGGCCTGCTGAATTACTTTGAAAAGCTCCCGATACAACGTAAACCGTTTGAGATGTGTGCGCACAAACCGAACGGTGTTTCTTGTGGATAGGATACATTTTCGTTACAAAATCGTACAGGCTGGCAGGTTTATTCCATGCTTCCCTGAAATTTCCAAAAGTAACAAACTTCTTTCCGTCAGATTTACGTTCCATCAAATAGCAATAGGTTATTTTACGTTTTTTCATTTTTTTATACCTCCACAATGAAATGTCTGCCCTTGGTCCAGTTTGCCGCATCCAATGCTGTCTGATAGGTGTTGATTTTGACATTTAACTGTCCGAGATCATCAACCCAGTAGCTGGTATTATCGCGTTGCTGGTGAAACAATTCGCAAAACTCTTTCTTCATCTCTTCTACTTTTTTTCTGCGTTTCAGGGTCAATTCGGCATCATACGGGAATTCATCCCCATAACGATATGCTGCAGAAGTGCCTTTTTTCTGACAGTCAGAGAATACACGATATCCGGCAAGATTATGTAACACGACAACCTCTTCAAAATCAGCATTGCAATAGGTATTTACAAAGTTCAGAATATTTTCTTTGGTATATTTCACCTTTTCAATATACAAATTCCGCTCACACGGCAGACGGGATTCCATACAATCATTGATTTTGGGATCATCTGTGATATAATGGCAGGAATCACAAAACATATATCCATATTCGGATTTTATAATCCATTTTTCCCGCATATCTTTTCCAGATTTATCCTCTTTTTTTATTGCTAAACTTTTGCAGCCACATATCAATTCAATGTACACCTTTTTTCCGTCTCTGTTTGTAAAAGCAGTTCTGATTCTTCCGCTCTCAACATCGTTGTGCAGAATATAACAGCCAGCAGCCTCAAAATATAATGTTTTCATATCCGTCTCCTTTTAAAATGAATATTTTCCAGTAGTGACATATGGTTTTTCAGAACGTGGTATTGTTACACTCCTTTCTTGAATAATGGTTCTGATAGAGATAGAATATGGAATATTGCAGAAAATAAAATAAGGGACCAAATTGGTCCCTTATCCATGGTAATACTTATGTTGTTTCACGCTCGCTCCATAACGCCGGTACGGAGCAACCATATAATTTGTTACAATATCTGTTCATCATGTTGCGGAAAAAGAATTCCTCTTCCGCTGTCAATTCCCAATCAAAAGATTCCATGTGGTCATCGTAGTCTATTTCGTACATTGCTGTGATCCTTCCGTCCTTATGATAGAAGTATAGAAATTGATCCAACTAGATGATTCACGAGTATGTGTTCCGAAATATTTGTCCACATCAAACCACAGTTCATATGTGATGTTGATGGAATCGTTTGGATACACATCAAAATCATCACAGCACCGAATATCTTCTTTGATAATATCAATTTCTCGCATTAAATCCTCCTATTGTATTTTTAAATCGAATTTCTGCGGCATTATGGTTTTCGTCCCTTTATGCAGGTATCTCTCAGCGAACTCTCCCGCCTTGCCGAATGCAACGCACTGGATGAAGTCTGCTGAGTTTTCCTGGTTTTTTCCTCTTCTGTCAACTGCCAGGGTGTATCTCGCTACTGCCATAGCCTGCTCTCCCTGAGTATATCTAACTTCCGGATCACGTGTGAGGCGACCCATTAAAATTACTTTGTTCATTGTCCTGCTCCTTTCTCGATTTCCTGTATTTTTAACACGTAGTATAACTTTCCCGGCTCAGCTCCCCATTCCGGCTTGCCTTTTCCAAAATGTAATGTGCATTTGCAGATGATTTCCGGAGACTCTTCGGAATAGCCATTTCTAAATACTATTGGTACCGGCCACGGCTTCCGGATTTCTTTCGGTGCTGCATCTCCATATACCATCTGACCTCCAACCAGGAGAAAACCGAACGCATTCATAAACCTGCTGTCGTAATACGGCTTGATTTCTTCTGTACTCCTCTTTCTTTTCTCCGGAGGCGATCATATCAAACCACTTCTTTTTTATTGGCAGCGTCAGCATCGCTCTCCACCTTCCTTCTCTTTCAGATATTTTTCACATTTCCGGTATATTTCCGGATCGAACTCTTTCTTCTCGCGTTCGTAGGAACTGTACTCTGCCGGACTACATCCAGCAATCTGCGACATTTTCATCATTGTTATTTTGGCATCTTTCCTCAGTGCTGCAATATAGCCTGCATACATTCCCTTCTGACTGTTCAAGTTCTGAATCTTTATTCTTTCCTTGACTGCCTCTGACTCTGTAAATCTCTTCACTTGATAAACCTCGCACTGCTCATTTTTGCAATCAAACAGGCATCCGTGCCTGCCCCTTGGTCCATCGAAGAACCCTGCCACGTATTTCGTAGGTTCTTTACAGAGATTACATTTTGCATTCACCACCATGCGTCAGTCCTCCCTTGATTTATCCAGCAAATTCGTATGTTTCAATAAACACTTCTTACATCCGTTCTGGGTAAAACTCCTTTCGTAAAAAATTATTATATGTACTTTTCAAATTTCAGTCAGCGGACTTTCCAGAACCTTCAACAGGCGCCTCAATTACTTCAACAATTCCGGCATCGACTAAAATTCTTTCAATTTCTCTTGGCTTTGAATCTTCTGAAAGCCAATCGCAATCGGAAATTCCCATAATTTCCTCAATAATGGAATCCATGGATTCTCTTGTGATTCTGTTAGAATTAGACATCTTTATACCTCTTTCTTTTAATATTTTGCATTACTAAATTTTGGGCCGCATGAAAATAATTACTCCCAATCAACCAAAACCTGTTCTGTATCTCTGTTTACCACAGAATAATCCAATTCCTGATCCAGAGATTCTTTCGCTAGAGATTCTTTCACTTCCAGATCAAAATGCTCCAGCAGTGAATTTACTAATGGACTTTCTCCAGCCCTAATTTCTTCCAGTTGTTCTGGAGTAACATCGAGACATCTTTCAAACCGTATGGTTTTTTCTACAGTAATGCGAACAGGGATTGTTTTAATATCATTTTCCATATTAATATTTTTTCCTTTCTTTCTAATACAACATAGAGTGATTAATGCCAATCAAACAGCACGGACTCCATCTCACTGTTTACATCTGAATCATCAGCTTCTGCAACCGGAACCTCTTCCTCAGTTTCAGAATCATCTAAGGGCTGTTCTGGATCACCATACGAAAAAGAATATTCGAGTTCATAACCCAGATCAGCTTCGTTGGTGGCGTTAAGTGCATCTAACGTCGCATCCATAAGATTCAGTGTTTCATCCAGGAGTGTAATAGGGACCTCTTTGCTCTCTGCCGAATCCTCTTCTTTAAGTCTCTCTAACTGATCCAGGGTAACATCAAAACGCTTTTTGAACCGAATATTTTATAGAGAGTAACATAAACAGGGATCGTGTCGGTAAGCTCGTCCTTTATAGGCTGTTGCGCAGAGGCCGTTCTTTCAGCTTTTACGCGGCGGATTTCTTCTGCTACCCTCTTCGGATCAGCAATATCCGTGAGTCGATGCGTAACGAAATTCATTCGTGACGGATCTTCTTTTGCATGCAAAGAAATTCATGTGCAATTGCCCGATCATGGCATTCGATATTTTTATAAGCGATGAGCTTATCAATCAGCTCATCTTTGGTCATTTTTTTGTATAATACTCTTTCTAAGTCCATATGGTACTTCCTTTCATCATATTTGTTATTCTTGAAAATTATATTCCGGATACACGCAGTCCATATTGAAGTCATTTTCGAACCAGCAATGTTTCGAAATCTCGGGAATATCCACGATAATATGATCCGGATATGTCTCCTTAACTGTTCCTCGATATGTGAGCCTGCTGGAATTGTAAACTTTCATCCAGCCGGCATCGAACAGGCTGCCCAATAGTAAATAAATGCGTTAAATCTGACATTTTGTCCTCCAATCAGGATAGAGCCTGCTTGGAGCAGGCTCATTTTCCCCATTTTCATAAATCAAATTCTATCCAGTCTTTCCAGAAAGAAAAACAGCAGTCTCAAAAATCTTTTTACCATTGTCTGAAAACCTGCAGAAAATAAACACGGTGCAGCGGCAATCGCTAAAAGAGATATGAGAATATTGGTCCAGATCCAGTTATATTTTCGCATTAAGAGCGAATCATAATAATAGGCATCCGGTAAGCTGCCAAACATTTTCTGATGCCTTTTCGTTTCCATAAGCTGGCGTAATGCCACGATAATCTTGAACGACTGAAAAAAATCCAGAAAGATTATGTATGTAGCCACTCTGTAGTCAAAGTGATAAGCCGCAAGGATGATTGCACTTAGAAGAAAAAGTATCACTTCTGCTAAACTCACTTCACGAATAGCGTATTCTGGCTTTGCCATAGCTAAATATCCTTTTTAATGACTATATTTTTTCGCAGTGACTTGCAAGACTTTCGCATAGTTCCCGATCGGATATTTAGATGGTCCGCAGTAATCCTTGAAAATTTTACCTGTAACCATACTATTTCGATATACTGCGCCACCAAGACAAAAGGCGGCCAGATATCGTAAATCAGTTGAGGTTAATTCGTTTACATTGATGCCTGGGAGCAGTCCGATAATCACTGTGTCGGTATTCAAGCGATGCAGGAGTGAAAACTTTCCTGCCAATTTGTTCTTTTTCATAACATTCACCTATTCTTCCTCAAGTACAGTTACCTTTGAAAAATCTGTGTGAATCAGTTTTGCTACGCCTTCTGACATAGCGAGAAAACGTTCATCACTTACCTTTTGCATGGTAGAATGCACCTGAATAATCTGGTTGAGTGCCAGATAAACATCAATTCCTGTTCCGGAAGTCATCTGCAGCCGCAGATCTTCTAAGACTTTCTCCGCCGCTTTCTTCGGCAGAAAAGCATTTTTCTTAACCAGGGTCGCAACAACGCCTGGAACGTCTTTTACGTCCATATTGCCTAATTCTTCAATCCGGTCTTCATTCGCCTGCAGAACCGATCCGAGTTCTCCGCATTTCTCCTCAAAGACTTCAACAGAGGCTTTATCTCCTTTGTGTTCCATCTGAATTCCCGTACCAAGCGGCATTGAGATGCCATTGATTTCCAGAAACATACTGAGGAATACACTGGAAAGCCCAAGGTCCGAGGAAGAAAAACGAATGCCAGCTCTTATGGATTTTACGTCACATCCGGCATTTTTCATGGTTAATGCTAATGACTGCTCCATAACCGGATCATTCAGCCAATAGTTGGCAATCAGGTATTCGAAAGACAGCGTTCCAGAGTGAAACTCCAGATCCGGATGTTCTTTCGTTACAACCTTTTTCATTGCTTTCAGAAGATCAATATAAGGCAATGGAACGTACTGATCCGATACGACACCGGGAACGCAGCCATCCAGCGTAATGACATAGCACAGTTTCGAGTTCAACTGGGCTACCCTTGTCAAAATCTGTCCTTTCTCACGCACTGGCAGTGGTAAACGGTCACCACCTTTGATATCAAACCGCATCATTGCTCCGCAGTCCATCTCAAGTCGTTTCAGGATAGAAATGTATCCCACAGAGATTAATGGACGGATTTCATATCCGTATTCACCCGGATATGCAAGGAACATGCCGTCTTTTTGAATACAGATAGCATTTTCAGCTATATGGGTCGATGCTGCCGACTTTCAGGGGGGAACCATGCAGATTGACAGCAATATTGCTACACTGCTCCTGCAAAAACAGCTCCTGCTCCTTGTCTATTCCAATTACAGCGACATCATTGATGACACATGGAATATACTTTTCAAGTCGTTTCATCTTCTCAACAAGATCCCAAAGCCGATCTTCTGTGGAGATCTGAATAAGATCCTCTTCTCCACTAAAAATTTTTTCAGTAACTACTTCTCTCATGATTATTATCCTTTCATTGACAAATTGATATTTCAGATCGTTATTTTTTCGTATGCTCCTTTCGTTATATTGATCTGATAAATATAGAATTATAGAAAGGGTAAAAAACAAAACGACCCGCATAAAACTGCGGATCGTTTGTGGAATTCTATTATAATCGTTGAGATGCCGTTCCTGCCCATTTTTATTCTGAATTTGATTTCTTTTTGCGTTAGTCCTGCTTGCCCTTCTATTATTGTTGAGTTTTCCGGTTTCATTACTGCGTAAATTCGATGGTTATATCTTATATCACCATGCTAAAGCCAGAGGTTTTACGACATCTCATAATAAGCTCTTTCAGATAATCCCAAAATCTTTGCTCGAGTATATGCCGCACTCAGCGACACATTGAAGAAGTCCGCCACTGCCTGCATATGAATAGTTCTTTTTCCAGATTCTGCAATGTCCGACGCTGCTTCCAAAGTAAGGAAAAAAATATATCGCGGCATTAAAAGAGCAGCTGCAAACTCATTTGCCTGCCGCACCTTTTCTGGATCTTTTTCTTGAAACGGAACTTTATCAGCTTGTTTTTCCCAAATTTCAGCATTTGTTTTGTACCCCATATGCAGAAAAAGATGCCCTAATTCTTGCGCGATAGCAAAACGTTTTTCTCTGTTCATCTTGATATGAAGATACAATTATTTTAAAACCATCTCCATTTTTTTCGAGTGAAGCATAAGGAAAATTCTTTTTTCATTTGGATAGATCCGCCCAGTTTCTGAACCAAATCGTTTATATCATCAACTCGGAAACCGATTTTATATATATCTAAAATATCTTCGGCCAAAGAATTGATCATATTTCTT
>ENA-OQIM01000958-OQIM01000958.1-human-gut-metagenome-genome-assembly--contig:-NODE-958-length-10533-cov-1.329041_pt1 | contig 10533 bp, 16 predicted proteins | sample MGYA00242579_ERZ504744 | MGnify/ENA primary metagenome ERZ504744 (study PRJEB26092, sample SAMD00036441) | human gut metagenome | host: Homo sapiens | study: EMG produced TPA metagenomics assembly of...
AGTAAAACGCTATTTTGAAGATATCCAGTTCCATCCTGTAACGGATTGCAATCCTTCACGTTGACTTCTATCAGATTGATGAAGCCAAACCTATTGTTATGGAAGTTCCTGTTCAGTTGGAAGGTTTGGCAGAAGGTGTACGTGCCGGTGGTAAATTGGCATTACAGTTGCGTAAACTGAAAGTGAAAGCTTTATACAATGTAATTCCTGAACGCCTGGTTGTTGATGTAACTTCTTTGGGTCTGGGCAAGACTATCAAAGTGGGCGAATTAAGCTATGAAGGTTTGGAATTGATTAACGCTAAAGAAGCCGTTGTTTGCGCAGTTAAATTAACTCGTGCCGCTCGTGGTGCTGCTGCAACTGCCGGTAAATAATCAGTAACCCTTTAATCCTTATCAATGAAATATTTGATTACAGGACTGGGTAATATAGGTGAAGAATACCGAAATACCCGTCACAACATAGGATTCACAGTATTGGACGCCCTTGCAAAGGCGTCCAATCTTGTTTTTACTGACGGACGTTACGGAGCCACTGCCACCCTCTCGCTCAAAGGACGCCAGCTTATCCTGCTGAAACCGTCTACTTACATGAACTTGAGTGGAAATGCAGTGCGCTACTGGATGCAAAAAGAAAACATTCCGTTGGAAAATGTGTTGGTAGTGGTGGACGACCTCGCCCTTCCTTTCGGTACATTACGTCTGAAAGGAAAAGGCAGCGATGCCGGACACAATGGTTTGAAACATATAGCTGCTACGCTGGGCACACAAGATTATGCCCGTCTGCGCTTTGGTATCGGCAACGATTTTCCCCGTGGCGGGCAAATAGATTTTGTATTAGGTCACTTCACTGATAAAGATTTGAAGACCATGGACGAACGTGTAGCAACGGCTTGCGACATAATTAAGAGTTTTTGCCTGGCAGGCATCAGTATAACAATGAACCAATACAATAAAAAGTAATGGCTGAAGCAAGAATTGATAAATGCTATGGCCTCACGTATATTCAAGACCCGCACTATCGCTGCCGAAGCATGCAAGAAAGGACGGGTTTCTATCAACGGCACTCAGGTGAAGCCATCGAGAATGATAAAACCGGGAGAAGTGATACAGGTAAAGAAACCACCTGTCACGTACTCATTTAAAGTTTTACAGGCAATAGAAAAACGTATAGGTGCCAAATTGGTTCCTGAAATACTGGAGAATGTAACGACTCCGGAACAATATGAATTGCTGGAAATGAGCAAAATCAGCGGTTTTGTTGATCGCGCCCGCGGAACAGGACGTCCCACTAAAAAGGACCGTCGCAGTATGGAAGAGTTCATTACTCCTGAATATTTCGGTGACGATGACTTCGACTTTGAATTTGATTTCGAAGAAAAGAGTGATTAGTTAATAGTTAGTGATTAGTGGTTAATAGCGGATGCATACACCGCAGGCACTAATCACTAACCACTAATCGCTACTACAGATTTTTTTTATAGCTTCAATCATTTCTTGATATTCCGCATCAGCCAGATAAACTTTTCCCGGATTCATCTGAAATACACCTCCATAATCAGGTCCATCCACATACTTGGGGACCAAATGAAAATGCAAGTGAGAAAGTTTGTCACTATACGCTCCGTAATTTATTTTTTCAGGATGGAAAGCCTTGTCCATGGCACGGGTCACACGGGTAACATCTGCCATAAATGCGTTACGTTCTTCATCACTCAGTTCAAACAAGTCGTTTACATGATCTTTATAAGCAACAAGGCAACGTCCGCGATAGGTTTGTTCCTTAAAAAGGAATACACGTGAAACACTCAGTGGCGCTATTTCAATCATTAAATTGTGCAATGTCTCATTGTTCTGACAATACAGACAATCTTTAGGATCACTTTTCATGGTTTTCTTATTTATTAAAATTAATTATTCTTCCTCTTTTTCTTTCTTACCCAACAAACGGTACACATCATCCCGTTCGCCTACCACCCATACCACATCTCCTTCCGTAAAAGGTACATTGATATCAGGGGTCATCAGCGTACTATCTTCTTTTTCGACGCCTACTACCAGACATTTGTACTCATCCCGGATACCACTTTCTCTGATATTCTTACCCAAGAAAAATGAAGTTACGATCTATAATGAACTGTTTCAGACTCATTTCACGCCTTTCCAAATCTTCCTCTTCGGCGGCGGCTGATACTCTTTCTGCTTGACGGGCAAACTCGCCCAACTGCTCATCCGTACCGATTACCTGTATGGTGTCACCGGGAAACAGACGTACATTTGCCCCAGGAATATTAATACGATGCATTCCACGAATGATAGATGCCACATGCACTCCGTATTTATGCCCTAAATTCAATTCTCTTAATGTATGTCCCGCCCATAAGGAATCCGCAGGTATCTCAAAATCCGAAAGATGTAAGTCGCGGGGACAACAAATGTCCTTCATACTCAGGACGTTTCTGGCCTGTAAATTCAGCATGCACATCTCTGAAACGCAAATTCTGAATAAAAGTACGCTCCATGAATATAGATTGTTTCTTTAGCCATCGCGAGAACATCATCATACCTACCAAAACAACAGCTATACCGATCAGCAAAGTCGTGGAAGCCTGAAAAAGTTTCTCTATCACAAACATCACAAACATGACAGCTATCATTATACGGAGTAAAATGGTAGAAATCAAGGGTGCCCGGTTGAAACGATTATCCTGCCATAACGCCTGAAACTCTACAGAGTGGTTTTTCTTCATAATAATGGCACGCAAGAAAGGTGCGATGCAAACGATAGTAAAAACAGCTCCTGCCAGATTTGCCCAAAAGACAGGCAGACTAGCCCGGAACAATGAATAATAAAATGGAATGAAAGTGTAATCATAGCTATACACAATACGGAATAAACAGCTACAATCCTAGCTATGGCAACCAACAATTTCTTCCAATTGTTTTCATGATTCACCGTTTGCGATTCCCGACGAATAACGCTCAAGCCATTTTTCTCCATTTGCCGGGCAGACGTTTCTCTACTATATGATAAGCAGGTATCGCCAAACGTATCATATACGGGGTCAGAAATGTGGTAAATGACCGAAACAGCCACCACAATAGGATACAAGAAATCACTGGTTACTTTCAGACTTACCCCCAATGAAGCGATAATGAATGCAAATTCACCAATCTGGGTCAGACTGAACCACATTGCATGGCAACTTTCAACGGCTGTCCCGACAAAATCACGCCACCTGTACCAAAAATAACCTGCCCAAGCAGAATGGCCAATGTAATAATCACAATGGGCCATATATATTCTACAATCATGGCAGGGTCTACCATCATTCCCACAGATACAAAGAAAATGGCTCCAAACAAATCTTTTACAGGGGCCACAAGCTTCTCTATATTTTCGGCCTCCACCGTTTCTGCCAAAATAGACCCCATTATAAAAGCTCCAAACGCAGCCGAAAATCCAACCTTGGCCGCTACAACTACCATACCGAAGCACAATGCCAGCGAAACAATCAGCAATGTTTCATTTGCCATCACTTGCGGGAACGCTTCAAAAATGTAGGAATGATATAAATACCTACCACAAACCATAATATAAGGAAGAATAATAATTTAGCAATGCTATAGACCATTTCACTACCCTCGAAATTCTGACTCACTGCCATTGTACTCAACATAACCATCAAACAATAGCCAATATATCTTCCAATATCAAAATACTAAGAACCAAACCGGCAAACCGTTGCTGCCTCAACCCCAAATCATCAAAAGCTTTGTAAATAATAGTCGTAGAGGACATGGCCAACATACCTCCCAAATACAGACAGTCCATGCGTTGCCACCCGAAAGACCACCCCACAAAAATTCCAACCAATATCATACAAAATATAATGGTACACGCCGCAATGACCGCTGTCCCTCCTACTTTCACCAATTTCTTGAAACTAAATTCCAATCCCAGAGCGAACAACAAAAATATCACACCAATCTCCGACCATGTATGGATATTGGCCACATCAATGACCGACGGAGTAAGAGGAACATGGGGACTTGCCAAAAAGCCGGCTACGATATAGCCGAGAACAAGAGGTTGCTTTAACCGTTTAAAGACGAGCGTCATGACACCGGCGCAGATCAGAATCAAAGCAAATCACTTATCAATGGAGCCAATTCAGACATAGCTAATAAATTTTTGATTGCAAAATTAAGAATTATCTATTTATCATATTCTTCATCCTATTATTAATTTTGCATCAAAAGCTGTTTTTATGGAAAGGAACTAACAACAAATGTATATGTGGTCGGCGGCAGGATGTTGGTCTCCTGCTTGCTGCCGGCCGGGGTGGTGAAGATTGCCACAGAGATGCCGCCCAGCAGAAGGACGGCAGCGGCCAGCGTGGCAGCTCTCAGGCTTTCCTCTTGGCACGGCGGCGCCGGCGTGTTATACTTGCGGTGCGGGATCCGTATGCTGGCAGGCTGCTGGATCTTCTCGCATGGGTCGCCCGGTCGCAACGGGCGGCCCTTTCTTTTGTGGTTTCCATTGGTTTCTCCTTTCACTGAGCCGTGCGACGGTCAGATCACAGAGGGCGTGAGTGAGGTCGCTGAACTCGGTCTCTCGGACGGTGTCAGCGGTCAGCAGCACGAGGTAGTCGTTGTCGTAGTAGTCGATCTCGGGGTGCCGCTGCCGGTTTACTTCGTTTTTGTGGCGGGCGTAGGGCTCGGCACGGTTCCAGACATCGTCAGGGATCCAGCGGTCAAGGTGATCCTCGACGCGCTCGCGCAGCTCCTCGCTCGTGATCGTGATCTCCGGGCTCATGCTGTCACCTCCGCGTCACGCGGGCCGGGAGCGTCTGCTCCGGGCGAGTCAGGCCCTTGCTGAAGCTCTGCGGCTCATATCTGACACCCACGATCCGGCGGCCGCTGACGCCGTACTTGGGGTTATAGCCGAACAGGTTGACGTAGCTGCCGAGATCCTCGCGCTCGTCGTCCATCGCCTTCAGCACCTCGAACAGGGCCAGCACGTCGTCGATGGCGCGATGGCTGTTCTGCACCTTGCCGGTGAGGTCGTAGGCGATGATCGCGTTGGCGAGCTTGTGCGGGTAGGCCCTGCGGTCTTTGTAGACCGTCAGGCTGTCCAGCCAGTCGATCCGGCCGACCTTCTGGCCGCGGAGCAGGCCACGGAGAAAACAGGCGTCAAACTGTGCATTGTGGGCGATCATCAGGTCGGGCCGTTCTGCATGAGCTTGGCGATCTGGCCGGCTGCCTTGACCGGCTGCACGCCCTCGGTCTGGAGCCGCTCGTCGGTGATGCCGGTCAGGCTGACGATGTTCTCCGGGAGGGTCTCGCCCTCGGGCAGCTTGATGAAGGTGTCCATCTTGCCGGCGATCCGTAGGCCGCCGGTGGCCGTGCGCTCCACGCGCAGGGCGGCGAGCTCGATGATCTGGTCGTTGTCGAAGTCGAGGCCGCTGGTCTCGGTATCAAACACGACGAGGGCCTTGTAGCGGTCGAACAGGGTGGAGAGGTTACTCATGCCGGGCCTCCTTCTCGCGGGTAGCTCTCAGGGTGCCGAGCATAAACGAGAGGGCTGTGGTCAGTTGATCCTCAGTGGCGAAGGTGCCGCCGAACTGCTCGGCCAGCGCCGCGATGATCTCGCCGGCGTGCTCCGGCGTGACGTCGTCGGTGGCTTCGCGTCCTCGATGGAGATCAGGAGATCGGAGTCAGATAACAAGCGGGGCGCAGGCCGCCGTTGCCGTAGCAGGCGTTGCCCCAGTTCAGAGTGCCATCGGTGTAGACGTAGCGGGCGAGTGACTCGTAGCCGTTAGACTTCGTGCTGAAGGCGGTGGAGAGCCACCACCAGTCGTCTGCGTTGGGGATGACGTCGCGGTTGCGCCGGTACTGGTCGACCGTCAGCAGGAAAATGGTGACGGTGCAGGTGCCGTAGTCTTCAGGCCGTCGTCGGTGGTCAGGTCGAGCTCCGTGGTCAGGAAGGCGTTGGGGCCGTTCACGTCCTCGAGCAGGTTGTCGAGGTAGGCGCCGTTGAGGTATTCCTTGCTGCTGGCGACGGCGAAGTTGTTGCAGTTGCCCTCGTCAAAGGCTCGGGTCTCGATGATGTCCTTGCTCAGGCAGAGGGCGCGGCCGTCATCATTCTCCAGCAGGATCCAGCTCTGGCCGGCATAGTCGAAGGCCGTGCCGCGGGCGGCGTTCTTGAGTGCGATCTTTTTCATGGGGTTGCTCCTTTCGTTCTCTGCGGCCGAGCCTTCTGGCTGGCTGAATGTTCGGTAGGGTCTCGCCGGCGCGGAGCCGGCTCTCACAGTGCGGGCAGATGTAGCCGGTGCGGGGGATCTTCTGGTAGATGCTGACGTTCCAGTCGAGCCCGCAGCCGACGCACTTGGCTGTCATGGGCCTCCACCTCCTTCCGCAGCCAGAGCCTCGAAAACGTAGCGCCGGATGCGGTTGCGGTACTTCTTCCGGGTTCTGGCTTTCTTTGCGTGGGCCGCGAGGTGCAGCCACTTCGGCGGCACTCCGATGGCCCTGACCGATACCTTCCAGAGCTTTTTGAAGGCAGAGAGCACGGCGTTGATGACCGGCTTCATGGCTTCGGCCAGCTTGGCGGCGATTTCCCGCAGCGCGTCAGCCAGTCTCTCGAAGGCTTCGCGGGCCTGCTGCATCTTCTCGTGATCGGCGAGCGCCATGCTGCCGTCGTAGACGTAGGGGCTCAGCTCTCATCGCCGCCGTCGGCCAGACGCTCGGCAGAACGGGAGGCCGGCAGCTTCGGCAGCCTTGCGGCCCTCCTCGAGGGCGTCCCGGCCTTGCGTGACTTCGCAATAGTCCGCGAGGCGGTTGTGGCCGCCTTCGTAGTGCCAGCGGATCCCGGCGGTGATCTCGTCGATGGTCATGTCCTCACCGAAGTGGCCGCAGTAGTAGCCGTTGACGATGACGCGTCCGGGTCTGCCTTCAGGATCCCGATGGCGTCGTTGAGATCGTCGGTCTCCCACTCGCCGTTCCAGATGTCGCTCCAGATCGTCAGGGCGTTCCACGAGCGGCCGGTGCGATACACGATTGTCCAGCCGATGCCGTCGCGGATCTCCGCGGCGAAGTCTCGGGCGATGTCTCTCAGTGCTGCCATGCTGGCGCCTCCTCTCTGGTGATGTGCACGACGGTGACGAGGTCGTCGATCTCGTGCTTGGTGGTGTATGTGTCCCGCTCGTCGAGCCCGATGTGCCGTAGCAGCGTCTCGGGCCCATCCAGCAGGAAGGCGGTGACGGCCACGGCGTTCAGCCGGTAGACCGTGACCTCCACGGTGCAGCGGGCGTCGTCCTCGTCCAGCGTGGACGGGAACGAGCCCCGGCAGATTGGGGTCGCCTCGTATCTGAAGGCGGTCGCGCGGTTCTCGCCGGTGATGATGTCCTTCACAAACTCCTCGAAGGCTTTGCGAGGGATCGAGCTGCGGTACTTGTCCAGCGTGACGTCGGCGAGCTGCCGGATGGCTTTGGTGTTCATGCTCGTCACCTCACTTTATCTCGTGGATCAGCGTCCTGAAGTGGAAACACTGGATGTTATAGCCGCCGGCTCCGATGGTCTGGATCTTTGCCTTGCCCTCCGTGCCGACGATGATGCCGTTGATGTCGCCCTCAGGGCCTATGTAGAGCGCCGCGCGTCGGTGATGGTTCCGACCGTGCTCATAATGCGGCCGATCAGGTCGAGCAGCTTGGCCCGCTTTTCTTCTTCCATCGTCTTTTCGAGCCATGCCTCGCGCTCGTCCTCGTTGTGGATCTCCAGCAGCTTGAGCGTGATCTGGTCGCCCGCTTCGCGGAGCTTCTTCTGGATCTGGCGATATTCCAGCCCGCGCTCACTCAGGAAGGCGTCGACGTCGCGGCGCGGCCAGAGGTTTGCGAGGTCGTAGTCGGTCAGCTCGCGGCCCTTGTAGAGCTCGCGGTACTTCTCGAGAGAGGGGAGCGTCTGAAGCGCTTCCAGCCGTGCGGCCCGTTCCTTGGCCTTCAGGCCCTCGCGGTACTCGATGAAGCGGATCCGCTTCTCTTGGTAGTAGCCGATCGCGTGCCGTTTCCAGCTTTCGAGGAAGTCCTTCAGGATCTCCGGGGTGTTTGCCTCGAGGTAGGCGTCGCGGGTGATCCGGGTGTTGAGCTTATCCTGCCAGGTTTGCGAGGGTCTCGCGGGCCTCGGCCAGCTTGGAGGTCGCGCTCTTGATGTCCTCGCGCTTGATGCTGATGTCGAAGTGGTCGGCGCCTTTTTCAATCATTTTGGCGAGCTGGCTGTTGTGCTTCTTGAGTACGGCCTCGCGCTTCGCCACGCGGCCCTCGGCGTCGATGACCTTCTGCTCGAGCTCTTTCTGTGTCATGGTGGTCTCCTTTCGTCTTGGCCCGGCCGGAGCGGGGATCTTGGTGGTGTCGAGTCCCTGAAAAGCAGAAACACGACCGCCGGATCGCTTCAGAGAGCAGCGCGGAGGGGGTGCGCAGCTCGTCCATTTTTAGCGTCGGGATCGTGTGATTGTTTTCATGTTGGGCTCTCCTTTCTTCGGCCCGGCGCTGCCGGGTGTTCTTGGCTACTGTGCGGCCGGTGCTCGTTTACCTCTGCGCTTGAAGCTCTCACGCAGCCGCCTCTCGGCGAGCTCTGCGCTGTACCCTTCGCGCTGGTTGGCGTCCAGCGTGCCGGTCGCGCCTCGCTGGAGCTCTTTGTAGATGGTGGTGTGGTGAACGCTCAGGCGGGCCGCAATATCGACCGGCCGATCTCCGAGCAGATGCCACGCTCGATCTTCTTCCTGTCCTCGAAGGTCAGGTAGCGGTACTTTCCCGTCAGTCTCACCTCCGTCCTATGGGGTTGTAGTAAAGAAAAAACGCACAGCCGACTCAGTTGAGTCTCTGTGCGTTTAATGATAATGGATGCAGAAAAACAGAAAATTGTGCAAATTGTTGAACATTCTGCGCGGTTATTACGCGAATTTAACCATGCGGAAATTTGGACGGGAGGACAGGATCGTTGCAAAATTACCGTCAAACAGCATATAATCTAAGGCATGAGCATGGAAGCATGAAAGGAAATGAAAAGCTATGCATGACGATCTGACCGCACAGGACATTGAAATGATGCAGAAGGAGCTGGACCACCGCAAGCTGGAGCTGATGCCCGAGCTGATCGAGGAGGTCAAGCGCACACGCGCGTTCGGCGACCTGAGTGAAAATTTTGAATACAAAGCCGCCAAGCAGGCGCAGAACCGCAACCGCAGCCGCATTCGATATCTGGAGCGCATGATTAAATCCGCGCATGTGATTGAGGATAAGGCAGGCGCGGATGAGGTCGGTCTGTTCGATAAGGTGGAACTGCTGTTTGAGGACGATGATGACACGGATACCATTCAGGTGGTAACGACCGTGCGGTGTGATCCGCTGAACGGCAGAATCAGCTGCAAGGCACCGCTCGGTAAGGCAGTGCTCGGTAAAAAGGTCGGTGACCAGGTGGATGTCACCACCGAGGAGGGCGACAGCTATACCGTTGTGATCAAGTCCATCACAAGGAGAAGGATGATGGGTCGGGATCCTATTTTGTAATTGAAAATGGAGAATGGAAAAGTGAATGTGCGCACCGAAGACGCGGATTAAATAATCGTGCTATGCACGATACCTTCATTCTCCATCCTCAATTCTCCATTTTCCATTATTCAACATGATAAATAAAAACTGCTGCATAGACTTCGGTGCAGCAGTTTTTCATGTACTCACAGCCCAAACAGCAGCAGGGCGGCGGTGAGCAGAAACTGTTCCCAGTCCACCGCGCCGTCATCGTCCATCAGCAGGAACCACACGATGAGCAGGGCGATCATAGTATCCATATCCAGCCGGACACCCTGCAGACGCGCATTCAGCGTGCGTCCGAGACCGGAAAAGGTGCTGCTCTGCGGCGGCTCGCTTGTTTCCGGTGCGGTCTGCTCTGCGGCGGCAAGATAGCGGTTATACATGGGTCAGCACCTCCTATAAGGCTCGCGGCGCGGTATCGTCTGCAGAGAGGTTCACCTGTCCGAGTGCCGCGCGCGCCATCCGAGCCATGCTGACCAGACGGAGGGCACGGTCGGAATTGGCCGGAGACATCCTCGGCAACGAACGGCTTGAGCGCACCGAGCAGTGCGCGTTTTTCCGGTTTTACGGCATTCTGCCCGCTCTGCGCGATCGCGCCGATGACCGGAAGCGCCTTCTGCATCATTTCGGAAGCAGGATCATAGGTGTTCTGCGGCTCTGTCTGTGCGGACGGCTGACCGCCGAGCAGGTCGGACACGGTTTTCATCGCGTTCTGCAGTGTCTCCGGGTCGTTCAGCAGCGAGGAAAGCATATCGTTTTCCATGCAAAAGCCTCCTTATTTGCCGAAAATGTGCCGCAGCTGAGCGGCAAGCCGCGCACCTCGGGTGTCTGCATGAGTTTTTGCGCTGCCTGTGCTGCGCTGCGCATGTCACCTCTTTGAGCGGCTTTTGCGGCCTGTTCCAGCTCATCGGCATGCTGTGCAGACAGCTGCTCGACCGCACGCC
>ENA-OQIM01000960-OQIM01000960.1-human-gut-metagenome-genome-assembly--contig:-NODE-960-length-10526-cov-1.131647_pt1 | contig 10526 bp, 14 predicted proteins | sample MGYA00242579_ERZ504744 | MGnify/ENA primary metagenome ERZ504744 (study PRJEB26092, sample SAMD00036441) | human gut metagenome | host: Homo sapiens | study: EMG produced TPA metagenomics assembly of...
CAAAAACAATTAACTGATCACAAACAAATAAACTTTCTATTAAATATAAATAATATTGATTAGGACTGCCATCTAAAACCATTCCTAATGCACCACCCATACTTGCATTATTATAATGTAAAATAACGACACCAATCATTGAAATAATTCTTAATAATTCAATAGACGAATTTCTTTTCGTTTTCTCTTTCATATATATTCCCTTCCAAACAAAAACCGATTTTTACTCAAAACAATGAGTAAGATCGGTTTTTTAATTTATTTTATTCATCCAAAGACCTTGGTTATCAAAATAATTGACCTTTCCATCAATTATATAATCTCCAGTAACCATCTTTCCATCAGTATCTACATAATACCAATTACTTAATGATTTGACCCATTGTGCTTGGATAGTTCCTGATGAAGCTGCATAATAGTCTTCACCATTGATCTTAAACCAACCTTTTTGCATTAATCCACTACTTGCAAAATAATACTTCGCACCATTAATTGTTTGATAACCAGTAACCATTTTTCCATCAACATCTACATAATACCAATTACTTAATGATTTGACCCATTGTGCTTGAATAGCTCCAGATGAAGCTGCATAATAATCTTCACCATTGATTTTAAACCATCCTGTTTTCATTAATCCACTTTCATCAAAATAATAAGTACTATTTCCTACTTTATAATATCCAGTAACCATATAATCATCATTTGCTATATAGTACCATCTATTTCCTAATGGTAACCATCCTGTTACCTTTTCACCATCTACAAATGTTTTTCCATAGATTTTTAATGTTCCTTGACTATAATATTTCCATTGATTTCCTACTTGCATCCATCCTGTGTGCATAATACCATCTTCATTGAAATAATATTGTCTTCCATTAATAACTTGATCTCCTGTAAGAATCAATCCTTCATCATTTACATAATACCAATTACTTAATGATTTGACCCATTGTGCTCTTAATTCACCATCAGAAGAAATATAATACCAAGTATCATCTACTTTAAACCATCCAGTTTCATAGAACCATCTTCCATAAAAAGATATTTCTATTTCCAACTTTATAAATACCAGTAACCATATAACCATCTTCAGCTATATAATACCATTTATCATTTATTGGTAACCAACCTGTTACCTTTTCACCTTCTACAAATGTTCTTCCATAGACTGACATTTTCTTAGGACTATAATATTTCCATTTATCATTTCCTTATGCCATCCTCTGACCATTACACCTTCACTAGTAAAATAGTATTCTTTATTATTTATAGTTTGTGCACCAGTAACCATATCACCATTACTTGTTAAATAATACCATTCACCATTTAAACTGATCCAACCAGTGGCCATAATTCCATTAGTATTAAAATAATACCATTTTCCATTAATCTTTTCCCAACCGATTTGTAGAATATTTTTACTACTTCCATAATACCAATGATCATAGTAATATTTCCATCCTACATAATCATATTTAGGAACACCTTGATCATACCAAACACTCATATCTACATAACCACTAATACCATCAACAAATGCTCCGTTGCTATATTGCCATCCTTTAGGACCTCTATACCAATTATTACTAAATCCTAATGATGATGTATAAGCAGCTACCCAATCTACATGTTGATAAATAGTTGGACTATTTAATTTTGTTTGTAAAAGTGAACGATAGCTATAAACCTTCGTATTATAATTACTATTTGCTAATTTATTAACAAATGCATCAACAACTAATTCATTCGTTGTTGTTGATAATTCAGGCCTTTCCATATCTAAATAAACAGGATATGAAAGTTCTGAAGGTGAAATTTTATATTTTGATAAATAATTTAAAATCATTGTTGCTTCATTATCAGCATCTGTTACATTATTTGAATAATCATAAATATAGATTCCAAAAGGAATATTATATTTTCTACAACCATTTAAATTATTTTCAAATTGTTCATCAATATGATAATATCCACCCTTATGAGAAACAATTCTAATAATAACACCATCTACATCTGTTTTACTTACTTTACTCCAATCAATATGACCATTGTATTGTGAAACATCAATAACCTTTTTAACATTTTCACCAATAATGCGACCATCATTATCACGAAAACATTTTTTATTTCCTTGATAAAACCAACCATTTTGAATCATAGTTCGTAAACTATAAGAATTTTCTTCCTTTGCATCTTCTATTTTATTTTCATCTTGATCAATATAACTACTTTGTCCCATAATTGCATCATCATAACTTCCATCTAATGCATTTACAGAACTATTTTGAAAATAACTCAATGCAAAAGCCATTCCAAAACCAAAAACAAATAACCAAAAAACTTTTTCAAAATCTTTCCTCTCCCCTAAAATAATTATTACTGCATAACACCACTGCTATTAAAATAATATGTCTTATTTCCAACTTTATAATAACCTGTTACCATCGAACCATCACTTTTTAAATAATACCACTTATTCTCTAATTGAAGCCATCCAGTAACCATATAACCTTCATAATAAGTTTTCCCATATATTTCCATAACACCTGTACTTAAATAGTACCACTTACCATTAATTCTTTGCCAACCTGTTAACATTTGATATTGGCTATTAAAATAAAACCATGTATTCCCTAGTTTCTTCCAGCCACTTTGTCCATAGCCTGAATCATCAAAATAGTACCATTTATTGCTGACTTTTTGCCAACCTGTTTGCATTTTACCACTATCATTAAAATAAAACAAATTGTTTCCTACTTTTTGTAATCCTGTAAGTCTTTTACCTGTATTATCAAAGTAATACCAATCACTACCTAAAGTTAACCAACCAGTAACCATATAGCCTTCATAATAAGTTTTTCCATAGATGTTCATAACACCTGTACTAAAGAAATAAGTATTTCCAGAGATTTCTTGAAATCCTGTTGCCATTTGATAATTATCTAAAAAGTAATAAGTATTTCCTGCAATCGTTTGCCAACCTTTTTGTCCATAACCACCATTATCAAAATAATACCATTTGTTATTGATTCCTTGCCAACCTGTTTGCATCTTTCCACTTGCATTAAAATAATAGGAATTATTTCCTACAGTTTGTAATCCTGTTACCATTGATCCATCACTATTTAAATAATACCAATCATTACCTAGTGGTAACCATCCTGTAATCATATACCCTTCATAATACGTTTTTCCATAGATTTTCATAACACCAGTACTTAAATAATACCATTTACCATTTATTTCTTGCCAACCGGTTTGCATTTGATAGCTACTATTAAAATAAAACCAATTATTTCCTATTAATTTCCAATCTTTTTGACCATAACCCAATTCATCAAAGTAGTACCATTTATTATTAACTTCTTGCCAACCTGTTTGCATTTGTCCACTTGTATTAAAATAATAGAGATTATTTTCTATAGTTTGTAAACCAGTTGCTTTTGAACCATTTGAAAAATAATAATACCAATAATTATTTTCTTTTTTCCATCCTTGTGGATGAGAAATATTATTTAATAAAGTAACATATCGATTACTTACATATCCTGTATTATTAAAGCTATAAGTTCCATCACTACTAGCAACTTCACTTTGTATCTTATAAAAACCATTAGTTGTAGAGGCGTCTTTTATAATAAATGAATAAGCTGGATTTTTTATCGTTGTATATAAAACACTAGAATTTGTATTTGAACTACTTCTTACATTAAGGGCAGTATGTGTTGTTAAATAAATATCTTTGATTCCTAAAGTATAATAATCATTATCTTTAGAAGAGATACTAGCATCCATATTTTTAGCAATGCTTGCACATTTTTCTCCTTCATAGGGATCTGAAGAATATTTTCCAAATATTCCACTTCCCTTGTCTCCAAAATAACCTCCTCTAAATAAAGAAGTATATGTAGGATTTAAATATCTTTTAGACATCCAACTCGATGTAAAATTCATAATACAATCATCTACTGTACTAAAGGTATCTGCATTTCCACCTGGATTATTATCTGTAGCATTTAATCCAAATAAGTTATTTTTATTTAATGTAATATTGCTTTTTCCCCATCCAGATTCTAAGGCAGCAAAACTTGCTGCCATTAAAGCATTGACCCCATATTTATTTTGATACTTAATAAAATATCACCTGTATTATATAATTTAGAAGTACTTCCTGCTTTATTATTTAAATAATTTGATATTTGTGAACCAGTATAAGTTGTTTGACTTCTCATTGGTAAGTATTGAAAATAACTATAATAAGGATTATTAGGATTAACAGCATTATTTCTAACATTATTTTTATAATCTGTAATCATTGTATTATAGTTATCATAAAAATAATGTCCATCATAGCTATAATACTCTTTATTCTTTGTTAAATAACTAGGCCCTGTCCCTATATAATTCTTATTTCCTTGATTTCCTGTCGCATTAACATTATTAGAAATATAATGATACAAATCACCTGATGAATTAACTTCATAGTTACTTGCATAATAAGTCCCTTGGCTAAGAACTTCAACATATTGAGGATCTACTAAACCAACAACTCCTGAAATCATAAACTTCACTTTTCCATTTTCATAGCCTAAAAAAGCTGCATCCGCTGCACTTGATTTAGATAAATATCCCTCTTGTCCTGTATAATAATCTGTAAAATTTGTCGTTGTCTTTGCTTTAGAACAATTAAAATTAACCATATTCGCTGTAGAAACTGTTCGTGCATAAGGTTATACTCTTCATTCGTTGTTCCATCATAAACATCTACAGTATTAATATTTCCATCTTTATCTACAAAACTTTTGTTTGTCCAATAACGTCATTTGTTTCTTCATATGCTTTTATATTAGAGATATTAAAAATCATTCCCAATAATATAACAAGAAACAGACTTATGTACTTTTTTTTCATTTCCAACCTCCTACAATATTTTAAATCTATAGAATATTTTAACTTACTAATCCTATTTGCTTTTAATAATGTGATAACATCACATGAAATAATATACTTACAAATATCAACTAAAATAATCATCTTCATAAATACTATTTTTATTATAATGATATACATTTTCAATTCAACAAAAGGATATAGAATTTTCTATTCTATATCCTGTTATTTCTTTCTTTTCTTGTAAATATTTATTCGCATCTTTAAAGAAACTAATTACAATCAACAGTATAATAAATCCTATTGGAAAAGCAGCGATAATAGCCACTGACTGTAAACTATACATTGAATTTTCAGCAAAAATCAATGCTATTGGAAATAAGATAAAGATAATTGCCCAGAAAACTCTTATTTTCTTATCTGGTTCTTCATCTACATCTAATTTTTTATAGGAATAAGATGAAACAACCATAGTTAAAGCATCAAATGTTGTTGAATAAAAAGCAATCATAGTAATAACTAATAATAATAAACCTAGACTTGCTAGTGGTAGAGTATCAAATATCTTTAAAATAACTGCAGAATAATCTCCACTTTTAGCAATCATTCCCGAAATATCAATTCCATGTTTCATTTGTTGTGCCAAACCATAATTTCCAAGAATAATGAATGAAGTAAAAGTTCCTGCTAGACCCCATCCATATCCTCCTAGAATCGTATTTTTAATTGTTCTTCCCTTACTGATTTTTCCAATAAAGAAAGGAGTTGCAACACACCATACCATCCAATAGGCCCAATAATAAATCGTCCAATTTTGTGGAAATGATGTTTCTCTTAAGGATCCATCCAAGTTGATAAACCTATAAAGTTTTGTACCATATTACCAATAGCAGAAAAACCTGTTTCTAAAATATATGTTGTTTCTCCACCACCAATCAAAAAATAAATAAGTAATGCAAAGAATAAATAGGAACAATATGTTGCTAGTTTAGAAATACCTTTCATTCCTGTAAGTACAGTAAATGTATAAACTGCTGCAATCAATAATAAAACAGCAATAGTAAGTCCTACACCATTAGGCAACCCAAATACTCTACTTAAAGCTGCTGATAATAATGGTGTTGCTAGTGAAAAGGTTGTTGCAGTTCCTGCAATAAGTGCAAATATAGCAATTAAATCAATAATTTTACCTACAACTCCATCTACTTTATTTCCTAGTAATGGTCTACATCCTTCAGAAAACTTTTGTTTATTTCTTCCTCTTACATGTAACATAAAACCAAAAGCAACAGCTAAAATAATATAAAAACTCCAAGCAATTGGTCCCCAATGAAATAACGGAAATGTTGAAGCCCATTTTTGTATTCCACCTAATTGATCAATATACTTTTCATTAGCATATAACGCCCATTCACATAATGAATAAAATAAAATATCTGCTGCCATTGTAGAAGTAAAAATCATTACTCCCCAGTTAAATGATGAATACTCTGGTTGATCTGTATTCTTACCTACTTTATTTTTCCATATTTAGAAAATGCTATATATAATGAACAAACAAAAATTCCAACTCCTAATAACGCATAATAAATGCCACAGTCATTTCCTAAAAATCCTCTAATCATTTGAATGATATATGAAGATTTTGCTGGCATAAGCATAAATAAAACGCATAATAAGACAACCCTAATAAAGGAATTATCATTGATACATAATCTAATCTTCCCTTTAATGATTTCTTTTCCATTTTATTTCCCCCAATTTAAATATGTTTCATCAATACTACACAATTCATCAAAACTATCTATTTCTAAAATATCTCCTTCATTCATTTCTTTAATAGATAATTGGTATTCATTTGGATAACAAAATAAAGCTACATCATCCCAATAAATATCAGTATTCTTTTTCTCTTCAAATTCAATTTCTAAATGTTTCTTTAATTTTTCCCATCTTCTTCATTCCATCTAGATACACTATATAATTGCCAACCATCTTGTCCACCAGTTCTTGAACAAGAAGTTACAAAACCATCTTCTAGTTTTAACATCCATTCATTATGAATTTCTTGTTTGTAAATACAGTTATATCCTGAATATTTAAATTCTTTTGAAAGAATTTGTGTATTGTTAATAATTTGATCACCATCTAAAATAATGACATTTTTTAGATGATTTCTAGCAACATATAAAGAAGAAATATTGTTGCAAGTATCATAATAAGGATTATCTATTAGATGCAAATTCTCATATTTATCTTCTAAATAATTAAATTGTTCTTTTAAATAGCCTACAACAACATAGATTTCAAAGATTCCTTGTTGATGCAATTGATTGATAATTCCTTCAATCATAGGAATATCATGTATTTTAACTAATGGTTTAGGTATCGAATTTGTTATTGGTCTCATACGTGTTCCTTTACCTGCTGCCATTATAATTGCTCTTTCTACTTGACACATTTTTTCTATATTCTCCATTTCTTCCATAACATCTTGTAATAATCCTTAGCAAAACGATACTGTGCCAATGAATATTCTCCAAATTCAACACCTAGCGTATATTTATATTCACACCAGTTGCTCCATAAAAGGCCACACATTGATATATAACAATAGATTTTAATTCTTGTTTGCTGATCACATTTATTTTCAAAATAAATGTCTATCAAGTTATCAATTTGTTGTCTGTTATACATGGAATAGATACAAAACATTGCAATATCTAGGTGAATATCTTGCATTGCCGCATATTCCCAATCAATAAGTTTTATTTTTTCTTCTTCATTTTCTTTATAGAATAGGAAATTATCACAATTTGCATCTATATGACATAATCTCCATTCTTTAGGCATCTTTTCAATAATATTCTTTAAAGAGAAGACTTTTTCTTTTGTTTGATTTATAATCTTTATATAGAGATTTAGGTCCTCTTAATTTTTCATAAAAATCAATCTTTTCAAAAATATTAAATTCATGATCAACCTTTAAATTTTGTTGATGAAAATATTTCAATAATTTCATACACTTTCTTAGATCTTCTTGATCATCTTGATTACATACACGTGTATCATTTAAATACTTTGTAATCTTATAACCATTTTGAGGATTCATATAAATAACTTCATCACTAATATTTAAATCTTTTATTACTTGATAAACTTCATATTCTTCTTTTCGATTAATCAATTGATCTGTTCCTTCCCCAGGAATTCTCATAATATATTTATCTTGATTGATTTCAAATAAAAAATGAACGATTAGTCTAATTTCCTTTTTTTAAACTTTTAATTATTTTTTTATTTGTTCAACATTTGATTTTAAAAACATCAGCAATCAATGATAATGTCTCATTATTTAAGTGTGTTGAATGATCATCTACATTTCTTAATTCTTCATAAGTATTGATTTCATCAACATAATTTGTATCAACAATTTTTCCATAAATAAACATTTTATTCTTTTGATACAACGTTTCTTCCCAAAAACAAGAATCATGCATTCCGTCATCTAAACATTCTAAACGTTCTTTTAAATATAAAGAATCATGTTGATTAATAAATGATAAACCAATCATTTTTAAACCATCATCCTTTACTTTAACAATTTCATTTTTATTGTTACACGTTACATTACTATGTTTACTGATTCTATTTTCTAACATATACCATGATTGAATTTCATTATTTAAAAATGGATTTTCATAAAAATAAAGATCTCCTGGTATAATGTAAGTATTACTTTATTTTATCTTTTACTAGATTTAAACTATGTAAGTTGTTCTTTTCTTGATATTCTCTATTAACAACTAATTTTACATTATATTTATCAATTAAATAGTCAAATTCTTCTTTCATAAAACCAACAACAATTGTTATATCATTAATATGAGCTTCTATAAGCTGTCTTATGAGACGTTCAATAAGTATTTCATCATTTATTTCTAACATTGCTTTAGGCACATTATTATTAATAGGAATCATTCTAATCCCTTGACCAGCAGCTAAAATAACTGCTGACTTATTTTTCTTTATTAAGTCTATTCCTAAATCTGTTAAAGAATTATCATCATTAATATATTCTAATTCTTTAAGATTCTTTATTGTTTCATTTGTTTTACCTAAAGAACAATTCAATCTTTTAGAAATAGCTCTTTGTGAAAGTGTATTTTCTTTATATAGTAACTTTATAAGTTCAAAATCTAAATATGTAAGAATGTTCATTTTTTTCTCCTTGTTAATTTATATGAACATCATACCACATATATTTAATAAGTAAAGAAAAAAGAAGTATTTCTACTTCTTATGATAAAACTTAGGTGTAATAAACCCTCTAATATATTTACTGTTGACATTCATTGTTCTATATTCAACAGCATCATTTTTATTTCCTTCAATAACTTTAAATGTATTTCCGTTAACTTCTGTAACAATACCTACATGATCAGGCCATCCTGTATTATCACCATTTCCATTATCATCCCAATCATACATAATAATATCACCAATTGAGGAACATAAGCATCATTTTCTTGCCAAATGCCATAGATTGTGCCTTTTCTACTGCTTTACCACATGAACATTCAACTGGGATAATGTCAAGTAAATTACATTCTCTCACTATAGCTGAAACAAAAGTCATACACCAAGAATCTGTATATTTTACTTTATAACCTCTAGGTAATGGATCTAGTTTATTATAAGAATCAATAATTTTCTTAAATGATCCATCTTTTTCATTACATCCCAAATATCTTTTAGCTCTTTCTACAAACTCTTTTCTCGTACAATTTGAAATCCACGAATAATCATCTCTAAATGTATATGTTTTACCATCAATAACTACATCATCTTTAACAGCTGCACCATCTTCATTAAAATAATACCATTTCCATCCAATTTGTGCCCAACCAGTAACCCATGACACCACTCTTATTTAAATAATACCATTCATTACCTGATTTTAACCATCCTGTATGCATATCACCAGAAGCATTTAAATAGAACCTTTGATTATTAATCAATTGCCAACCCGTTTGCATAATTCCTTGATCATTAAAATAATACCATTTGTTGGTGATCTTATTCCATCCTTTAACAAGAACCGCATTAGAATCAAGATAATAATATTGATTATCTCTATAATACCAACCTAATTGCAAATCCCCATTAGAATTAAAATAGTAATATTGATCATTGATAAAATAATCACCTACTACCATCTTTCCATCTTGATCCAAATAATACCATGATCCTTTATGTAGCCATCCTGTTTGAATATAGCCACTATTATTTGCATAGTAATATGTTCCATCTGCTTGGATCCATCCTGTTTTCATAGCTCCTGATTGATCAAAGTAACATTGTTCGTCCCCTACAGAAACCAATCCTGTAGCCATTTTTCCATCTTGTTCTAAATAATACCATGATCCTTTATGCAACCATCCTGTTTGAATATAGCCACTATTATTTGCATAGTAATATGTTCCATCTGCTTGGACTCCATCCTGTTTTCATAGCTCCTGATTGGTCAAAATGAATATTGTTGATTTCCTAACAGAAGCTAACCCTGTGACCATTTTTCCATCTTGGTCTAAATAATACCAAGACCCTTTATGCAACCAACCTTTTTG
>ENA-OQIM01000962-OQIM01000962.1-human-gut-metagenome-genome-assembly--contig:-NODE-962-length-10501-cov-1.387604_pt1 | contig 10501 bp, 14 predicted proteins | sample MGYA00242579_ERZ504744 | MGnify/ENA primary metagenome ERZ504744 (study PRJEB26092, sample SAMD00036441) | human gut metagenome | host: Homo sapiens | study: EMG produced TPA metagenomics assembly of...
GCACTGCGTAACATTCCGGTTTTTGCAAGCTGGCGACGCTCCATAGAAGCAGCTTTATCTTTCAATTGCTTGTAAATATGCAAAGCTTTTTCATAATCCTTCGCCGTATAAGCCATTTCGGCACCCATCAACATGGCATCTTCAGAATATTTGTTGTTGGGATATTCCAATACTTTATCCAAATGCCGAGCTGCACTTTCATAGGCTTTCTGGTTATAGTCTATCAAACCGATATAATAGTTGGCATTCAGGCTGAAAGCACCTTCGGGGAAAGTCTGTAAATAACGGGTAAAGCTGTTGCGGGCTTCGGTGACCTCTCCTCGCATATATACCCTTTCGGCAGCCACATAAGTCAATGAATCACGCTCATTTACATCAAAGTTGGCACCGCGGGATAGTTGAAGCAAAGTTGGCATACTCATCCACCTTGTTCAAATCAATATAGATAGATTTCAAATCACGCTGCGCCAAACGAGCCTCCTCACTGCCCGGATAACTGGCTATGACCTGCTTATAAGCCTGAATGGCTTCAGGATACTTGTCATCCTGATAGTACAGCAAACCGATCTCGTTAGCTGCCCGCCGTGCGACATTGCTCTCCGGGAATTTCTTCACCAAAATATTGAAACGGGCAATGGCATTGGCATTATCTTCCATCTGCACAAAAGCACGTCCCTGCTCGTAAAGGGCATCATCCATGTATTGTGATTCCGGATAATCCGAAATCAAGCGGTTCAACGTCTGCACTTTTCCATTATAATCACGTTGCAAACCACGTACAAACGCCTCCTGATACAAAGAGTAATCCCCCAGTGACGGATCAATCTCCACCGCACGGGCATAATCCTGACGAGCCTGTTCAAAACGGCGGTCATAGAAGTTACAGTCACCTATACGGTTATAGCATCTGCCTGCATGGCACGTTCATTGGCACTTCCCCTGTCCACAAAACGGGTAAACCAAGTGCCCGCATTTCCATAATTTTTCTGTTTGAAATAAGTATATCCCAAGTTATAGAGAGCCAGACCGTATTCCTGTCCGTCCTTGCTGGTGGCAAATTCCAGATACAAGCGGTAATCGTTACCCGCCTGCGGAAAACGGTCCAAACGATAATTGGATTCCCCTCTCCAGAAATAAGTGTCCGCCTTTGTCGCCTGATTGTATTGCCCCACAGCAAGCGATTGGTTGAAGAACTCCAGAGCCTCCTGGAAACGAGCATTCGCAAACGCTTGTGTGCCCAGCCGGAACAAAATCTTCTGCTTGGCCTCCATAATACGTGTGCCGGATGTTCAATCTTTGCTATAGATTTTAAAGCAGCTTCATAACTGCGGGTATTCATATACACTTCTATCAAATAATCATTGACACGCTCCGTATAAGGCGAGTTCGGGAACTCGTTCAGAAAACGCTCAAACACGGTAACCGACTCGGCAAATGGAGAATAAGAGGTTTCATGAATACACAAAGCATAATTATAAAGAGCCTGTTCCTTTACTTTCGGGTCAAAACTGAAATTGGCTGCCTGCTCGAATGCCATGCGTGCCCTGTTCCTCTCCTTCAAGTTCAAATAAGCCAGCCCCATGTGGAGATAAGCATTCTGTGACAAGGCATCATGTACCGAAGCCATTTCCCCCAAAGTAGCGGCAGCCTTGGAATAAACACCAGTATAATAATAACTCATACCGAGTTCATACAAAGGCTTACGCTGCGGGTGGAGACACTTTCACGGTATCTTTCCAAAGGAGGTATCGCCGCTTGGTAATCATTCAATCCGAAACAAGCCTCTCCCCAAATCCGTTCCATCTGAGGAACATCCTTTTTAGCTGGATATTGCTCCAGATACGCTTTTGCCACAGTACGGGCCTGCTGATAATTTCCTTTCACCAAATAAATCTCTCCTATATAATAAGGAACCAATGCTGCATATACGGCATCATTCTGCAAAGACTGGAAACTTTTCAGCGCCTTGTCATAGCGTTTCTCCACATAATCAATATAAGCCAGATTATAGACAGCGTCATCCTGATACAATGGGCTTACCTCTTTCAGCAAGGTAAACCATACAGCCGCTTCACGCAAATTATCTTCTTTCAGATAAGAGGTGGCCAGACGCATGGCACAATCATCTCTTTCCTTATCAGGCAAAGCTCCAGATCACACGACCGGAACAGGGCAATGGCCTCCTTGTATTTTCCCTCCATAAAATAAGCAGAGGCAATCAGTGACAGCACCCTGTTTTTATGACGGGAGTCAGGATATTTGTCCAGATAAGCCTGTAACAGTTCCATGCTGTCCCCGCCTTTCAACTCATATTCCCCGGCATACCCGGTTATATTCCTTGTCACCTGCCACATCCTTGGGAGTTATCTGCTGCGCCATTCCCTGCAAGGAACAGCCTCCCATCAATGCGGCCATCAATAAGGTTTTTCTTTTCATATCTTATCATTAAAGTTTATGTTCTTTCAAAAAACGCCGGACTCCTTCACGCACAGAATCCAGCCCGAATTCTTCGGGATTCACTTCATCCAACGGAAGCCAGAAAGATTCCGCCACATCATCCATCGCCTTTATCCGACTGGTATCTTTCACTTACAAAGAAAGAACTGATCCAATGTATGTACCAGAAATCCTGAATAAAGATAAGTGTTGGGCAATGAGAACTGATAAACAGCCTCCTCCACCTGCAAGCCGGTTTCCTCCAGCACCTCGCGTGCCACACCTTCCTCGCCGGTTTCATACATATCAATAAACCCACCGGACAGGTCCAATGTTCCCTTTGCCGGTTCTTTTCCTCTGCGGCACACCAACAACTCATTCTTATCATTCAAGATAAAAGCTACAGTAGCGGCACTGGAATTGAAATAATACACAAAGCCACAATCGGCGCAACGCTTTGATTTCTCATTGTTCACTTCAAAGTGCGGCGAACCACACTTCGGACAATATTTGAATAGTTCCAACGGATGCATAATTACTCCTTTCTAAGTATAGACACCGCAAAGATAGCGCAAATGACAGATAATTCATTAATTAAATCTAAAAGAAGAAAGAGAAAACACAATTCTTAGTACATTTGTTAGCAAAACAAAACGTAAATTCTTACATGGAAATTGCCATTATTATCGCACTTATCTTATTAAACGGGGTATTCGCTATGTCCGAAATCGCCTGATCTCAGCGCGTAAAAGTAGTTTGTCCAATGATATCCGTCATGGAAGCTCTACAGCGCGTATCGCTTTAAAGCTTGCCAATGACCCGGACAAGTTTTATCCACCATCCAAATCGGAATCACCCTGATTGGTATATTGACCGGTATTTACTCCGGCGACGTGCTGGCCACCGATTTTGGGAACATACTGACTGACGCCGGCGTACCCGCCACATATGCCTATTTATTGGCTCAAACCCTGATTGTCATTCTGGTCACTTACCTCACTATTATCTTTGGCGAGCTGGTGCCCAAACGCATTGGCATGAGTGCCTCCACCCGTGCTGCCAAGCTATTGGCACGTCCCATGTACTGGCTGTCCGTCATAGCCTCTCCTTTTGTATGGATACTTGCCAAAAGCACTTCACTTATCTTCAACCTGCTGCATATCAACACAGCTGAAGAAAAAGTGACTGAAGAGGAAATCAAATCCATGATAGACGAAGGGACTGAGAACGGCGAAGTGCAAGAAGTGGAACAGGATATTGTGGACCGCGTCTTCTCCCTGGGCGACCGTAGCATCAACACCATCATGACCTATCGCAGCGACATCGTATCCATTGACATAGACATGAACAACAAGCAACTGTATGACATCGTATGCCAACACCTGTACCAAGTTTACCCTGTAACTCAAGGAAACACCCTGGACAACATCATCGGAGTAGTTTACCTGAAAGACCTCTTCGGGAAGCTGAACAGTTGCGAATTCAATCTGCGTGATGTGATCCGTCCGGCACAATACTTCCACGAAAACATGGATGTATATAAAGTATTGGAACAAATACGCCAGCACAACATCAAATACGGATTAATCTGTGATGAATTCGGCAGTCTGCAAGGCATCATCACCATGAAGGACATTCTGGAAGCCCTGGTAGGCACCTTGCCCAGTGACTCGGAAGATCCCGATATCGTTCCCCGCAAGGACGGAAGCTGGCTGATAGACGGGCAATGCTCTTTCTATGACTTTCTGAGTCATTTCGAAATGGAGGATTTATACCCCGATTATAATTACAACACTTTGAGCGGCCTCATCTTGCAACAACTAGGTCACATTCCCAAGACCGGTGAAGCCATGGAATGGAATGACTTCACACTGGAAATAGTCGACATGGACGGAGCCCGGATAGATAAAGTATTAGTAACACTAACCCATAAAAACGAAGAGGACAATTAACATGCTGCAAAGAGATTACATTATGCGGTTGCTTCAACAGTTTTTCGAAGCATTGGAAAAGTTGGTAGAAGAAAGAGATAAAAAGGACGGTCCCGAGCTGCAATTGCAACTTCAAAGCATTTATCGTGCCTACTTCAATCATCCTTCCACCTTCTATTATGATCAGGATGCGGAATATATACTGAACGAAATGGGACAAAACTATGGTGGCGAGGAATTGCTCACGCGCATCGACATGTTATCCGAACTGCTCTATCAGGATGCTTTGTTGAAAGAGTCCGAAGAACAAAAATATTTGTTAAGAAAATCGCTATTCCTGTTGAACTATTTAGATACACATAGCGATACCTTCTCATTTGAAAGAAGAGGGAAAATCGGCGAAATAGAGAAGAAAATAGGTGATTAGCTCCTCTTCTTGCACTTTTTTTTTCAAAGAAATCCTGTTTTTTCTTTGCAAAATAGTAGATAAATTAAAAGTATTCCTATATTTGCTTACAGATTGATAACATTAAAATCGGTATATTATGGAGAAAATTGATAGTCTCGACAGACAAATTCTAGAAATTATATCCCAAAATGCCCGCATCCCGTTTAAAGATGTCGCAGCAGAATGTGGAGTTTCACGCGCAGCCATTCATCAGCGTGTGCAAAGATTAATTGATTTGGGAGTTATTATCGGTTCAGGATATCATGTGAACCCTAAGAGTTTAGGGTATAGAACCTGTACATACGTAGGAATCAAGCTGGAAAAAGGTTCCATGTACAAAAACGTAGTGGCAGAACTGAAGAAGATTCCCGAAATTGTGGAATGCCATTTCACTACAGGTCCATATACTATGCTGACCAAACTTTACTCTCGTGACAACGAACATTTGATGGACTTGCTGAACTCAAAGATTCAGGAAATTCCCGGTGTTACGGCTACCGAGACCTTGATCTCTCTGGAACAGAGCATCAAAAAGAAATACCCATTCAAAGCTAAGAAAGAATGGAATGGCTGAATGAATACCATTTAGCGGTATCGCCATCGGCATTTGTACCTTTTTAATAATCGGTCTTTTCCACCCCATCGTGGTCAAGGCCGAATATTATTGGGGTACACGGTGCTGGTGGATATTTTTGGTACTGGGCATAGCAGGCATTATAGGGACTGTGCTTATCAGTGACATCTTGATTTCCTCTTTATTGGGTGTCTTCTCTTTCTCTTCTTTCTGGACTATCAAGGAGATCTTCGAGCAACGCGAACGTGTGCTGAAAGGTTGGTTTCCGATGAATCCGAAACGGAAACACGAATATGAATAGAAACTATTCTTTCCGGCCAAACCCTTTGCAATTCAATTAAAGGGCTTTTATTTCTTCTTCAGAAAGCCCTGTAGCCTGTACTATGACATCAGATGACACTCTCAAGTTTCGTGCATTCCTCATGCGCTCTTCGTAAACGTTTCCGCGATTCTAATATCATACGCATCCCGTGCCTGCAACATATAAAACAAAAATTATTTCACAACTTTATCCCCTGCTCCGTACTCTGCAAACTCTTCTTATTCCTATATTTGAAATTCTTTCCTTGCATATAATTGAACTAAGGCTGAATGGAGGAACCGTGTCTAAAATATACATAAACGGCAGAGAACTTCATGACCGCACAGAATTATCAAGTCTGCAAGCCACGGACATAGAAAATGTTGAAATCCTGCCGGAAGCTGATTTACAATATAATGCCACGACTAAAGGAGGAATCATATATATATCTTTGAAAAAAAATGCAGATGGCGGAGGCAATGGTTCACCCTCTTTGCTAGGAGAAATGAGAAAAAGAAATAGTCATTGGGAACGCTTGGGTCTTCCATTAAGCCTTCGGCTTGGGAAATGGAATTTTTACAACAATCTAGTTCTTTCTAATGCAGGAGATCCTTACATCACAGAAAACATAACCCATAACAGCCACCTGAATACCCATATTGTAAACCAGAATATAGACCGTAAAAATATAAGAAGAATCAATGAAACATTCAGTATGTTATATGATATAACTACCCTGCAAAGCATCGGACTTAACTGTATGATAAAACAAGCTGGAAGCACACTAAAATCTTCTTCTTTTTCCGAAATACAAGAAACAGAAAAGGAATATACCTCTTCCTACCATAGTAAAGGGAAAGGGGATGACAAAATATATCAGGCTAGTTTGAACTATAATTGGAAATCAAAAAACGGAAAGCATACTTTGCGAACAGTTCTTGATTATTTGAGAAGTGACGAAACGAAAGAACTGAATCACCATTATCTTTATCAGTATCCGGAGAAAAACGAAGAGGATAATAAATGTAGACAACACCGGGACTGTTTCTGATTTATGGAAAGCAGAGATAAATTATATCTTCTTGCTCAACAAACATTCCAGGTTGAAATGGGGTGGCGACTATTATAATAACCACACCGGCAACCAAATGTATTACGCATATCAGAGTGAAGAAGGATGGCAGAAAGAAGATAAAGCGGGCTATTTACCTATAAAGGTATAGGTTATGCAGGCTATGCAGAATATGTATGGCAATGGAAGAAATTTACATTAAATGGCGGTATACGGGTACAAGAGGATGAAGTGAAATGTATTTCCAATAACATAGCAGGTGACAAACGCACATATCGCAATCTGTTCCCCTCCATCAAGGTGGGTTACCTTTTCTCTGAAAAGAACCAAGCCTCTTTATCCTATTCAAAAAGAATGGGAAATATCCCTTATAAGAGCATGAATCCGGCTATTGTCTATATCTCTGAATATTCTTATGCTAAAGGGAATCCGGATTTAGTACCTACTACCGAACATCGCATCAGGCTATTGTTGAGTCTGTCAAATACTTGGAGTATAAGCTACGCTTACGCAAAGTGCAAAGATGATTTATTTCCCCTCATCTATCAAGATAAAGACAATCCGATCATCACCTATACTATGCCGACCAATATAGGGAAGTCTTATCGACATGCTTTTTCAATAGGTTTCACTAAGGCCTTGTTCAGCTGGTGGACTACCAATGCCTCCCTTGATGGCGACTACACTAAAGAAGTGTCGCCCAAACAGACCTACCATATAGTCCATTGCTTATTCTTTTGTGACAACAGTCTTCGTTTCACAAATACTTTCGGTGGAAGTTTTAACTTTATGGCAGAAAGAAGAGCACGTAGAAGCGAAACAATATATCACAGTGTATACAATATGAATGCCGACCTTTACAAATATTTCCTGGATCAAAAGTTCTGCATAAATTTATCAGTTTACGCTATTTTGAATAAAAGAAGAAATCTGACCACAATTACCAATAACAATCTAAGCAGAATAGAAGAAAATAATAAAACCCCTTATCAAGGAGCGTGCTTAAACCTTATATATAAGTTTGACTTTGGCAAGAAAGTAAAGGTAAAACGTGCGGAAAGCATACAGACAACAAGTGATAGTTATTTGCGCAAATAATTATCGAAAAGTCTTTAATTTTAATATGTTGTAAGCGTCTCCGCGATTCTATCTTGTCGCCCTTTTTTCATTCTTATATTTTTGCTATGTATAAAAATGAAGCATTATGGATTTAGCAGAAAATATGATTTAGAAAAACCTGGTAACGTTTCCTTGAAGTATTGAAAGTAGACTGTCATTGTTCTTTAGCCGATGTTTGCCGCGAGCAGCATACCACTTCTGGAGGTATGAGTTCCTGGATGTCCAGACGGGGCTATAGCGTTAAACAAGCCAAGGCAGATGTAGTCCGTGATTATTATGGCGGCGTTGCCCCCTCCCAACCGACAACTTCCTTTCCTTCATTCACTCAAATAGCACCCGCCATGTTGTCGGAAGAAGAGTTTAGTCTTGCCAGGATCACAATCACCTTTAACAGTGGAACCACCATTCGTTCAAACGGGCCACACCCAGTGGTGTTATTAAAATGTTGCGCGATTACGAAAGAAAGGAGGGAGATCCAGTATTCTCTAACATCAGCCAATCGCTACTATCTGTACCAGGGCTTTGTTCGTATGAACCTTGGCATTGACGGTTTATTCAAAATTATACGATCGGAAATGAAGGACTTGTCTCCCGTTTCCGGAGATATCTTTTTATTCTTTGGTAAAAACCGACAAAGTGTAAAAATACTGCGTTGGGATGGCGATGGCTTTCTTCTGTACTACAAGCGCCTCGAAGGTGGAAGTTTTGAGTTACCGACATTTAACCCCAACACAGGTAATTACGAGATTTCTTATCAGGTTTTGTCTTTTATCTTAAATGGAGTTCATTAAAGTCTGTACGGTTGAGAAACGTTTTACGATCTAATACAACATTCTGATTATTAGTTGTTTTGTTCTAAAGATATCATCCGGTTTATTTGGCTAATTTGTTGATTTTTTATATCTTTATGCCATGAAAAAGGATGAGATCATAGAGTTATTGAAGGAACAAATCAAGGGATTACGAGATGACAACAACAGACTCTTGGACCAAATAGATGCTTTGATAAAGGAGGTTTCTTCCCTTAAAGAGGCACTCCTTCAAAAAGGCGAATCTCTTAGCAAGCAACAGCGCCTTACTAAGGGACTCGCCAAACTTGTATCCAACACATCCGAACAGCAACAGGCTCCCCAATCTGCCATATTTCGAAGAAGAGCGGCAGAAGATAGAAGCGGAAAAATCAGATAAGCGTAAAGCAAGAAAGAACAATGGGCCAACGTGATATGCATTATGAGATGGAGGAAGAAGAACATGTCGTTTATCCCGATGATCCCGATTTTGACATCAATAAGGCCCGGTTGTTTACCACTGTTCCCAGGATATGCGTCCGCTATGAATGTATACCCATGCGCTTCATCAAGCATGTCTACAAGATACACACCTATAGGCAAGAGGGTCGCCTGTTTGAGGGAAAAACACCGGCTTCGGCCTTCTTGAATTCCAGCTATGACGGTTCATTTATTGCCGGATTGATGGAATTACGTTATATACAATCGCTACCTGTTGAAAGAATCATCAACTACTTCGAGGGTTATGGTTTTACGCTGAAGAAACCTACGGCTCATAAGTTGATAGAAAAAGCCTCAAGCCTCTTCGAAAATCTTTATAAGTGCATCCGGCAGACAGCTTTGAGTGATCCTTATAAGGCAGCCGATGAAACCTATTACAAAATACTCGTCCCGGAAAAGAACAGTAAGGGAAAAGGAGTCCGCAAGGGATACCTCTGGGTGGTTGTGGGTATAAACACCGGGATGATATATCTGCTCTACGATGACGGTTCCCGCTCTGAAAGAGTTATTCTTAACGAATTAGGCAGTTGCAAGGGCATCATAAAAGTGACGGCTACTCACCTTACCGGAAACTCGAAAGCGATGCTTATCCCCATATCACACGCATCCCGTGCCTGCAACATATAAAACGGAATTTATAGATAGCGGTGAGAACCGACCCGGAATGTAAAAAAGAAGCGTGGAACTGATAAACAAACTTTATCAAAACGAGCATAAGCATAAAGTCGGGGTGGACGGATGGACGGCGGAACAGCATCTTGCACACCGCAAAAAGTATGCTCTGGACATACTCGGGGAAATAAAAGATGTGCTTGATGAATAGAAGAACGGGGGGACTTGTTACCCAAGAGCGAACTAAGGGAAGCCATTACCTATCTTCGCAATGAGTGGAATGCAGTGGTGGACATCTTTAATTATGGTGACACTTATCTGGACAACAATATGGTTGGTGTGTCACGAGGGCATTATAACATGATGCTATTGGCTGGTATCATGGAAATTTTGTCTGCAACTATCAAAGAGATGAGGGTAGGTCCCTCGCAATCAACTTGCAGGAATCTCCTCAGTACTGAATGCTTTGATAAGATTGCTGTCGACCAATTCTTTAAGTGGACATCAATTCCTACATCTAATGTGTTACTTTGTACACGTCTCATAAGCTATATCGTTTTAGTTAATGAGTTATGACTTCAATATAATATGAAGTTTACTTAAAATGGTATAGCTTTTTTAGTGCTATCTACTGTTATCCGTCACTTCAGATTTTAAACATAGAAACTTATTTTTTTTATAATCATACCGTCCAATTTATTATTAATTTTCCAGCAAGG
>ENA-OQIM01000963-OQIM01000963.1-human-gut-metagenome-genome-assembly--contig:-NODE-963-length-10493-cov-1.085665_pt1 | contig 10493 bp, 17 predicted proteins | sample MGYA00242579_ERZ504744 | MGnify/ENA primary metagenome ERZ504744 (study PRJEB26092, sample SAMD00036441) | human gut metagenome | host: Homo sapiens | study: EMG produced TPA metagenomics assembly of...
TCCGGCCCAAAATGCTTTATATGTACTTTGCAGTCAGACATTTGTGTTTTAATGCGTTCATTTTCCTCATAATACCAGCTGATATTCATCTGCTACCTGTTTGTATACTGACTGAGCCTTAAGGCTTCACTCTGATATTCCATAAGCAGCTTCACTACTTTTTCATTATCTCTGGAGGATATGATCTCTTTTACCTTTTCCAGTGGTATCTTTAAATTCCGGCAGGTAGCAATAATATCTAACTGGTACATATTCCACCTGGAATAATAATGGTAATGATTTTTCGGATTTATATAATCCGGTGTTACCAGCCCGATCTTTGTATAAAAATGTAAGGTATCCTTTGATATTCCTGTAATTCTGCTGACATCGCCAATCTGATAATATTCTTCTTTCATCTTTCTGTCTTTACCCTTAAGATTTTTTCCCGTCTATTGCCGATATACGCTCCATCCTGACAAATGTGATCTGATTTGTCAGACTTAAACTGTAATTTCAATCTGATTGCCTTCGATTGCAACAATGCAGCTTTCATAGTAACCATCTCCCGTGGTCCGCGGCCCACTGACTATCTCATACCCATCAGATTTTAACTGAGCAGTCAAGGCATCTACCTTTTCCTTACTTCCCACACTGAAAGCAATATGCGCATATCCGGTGCGTACCAGATCTTTCGGCAGATCCGTCATTTCCGGTTTATTCATGATCTCAAGTCTTGCGCCATCATCAAATGAAAGAAAATAAGAGCGAAAATTGGTTCTCGGATTGTGATACCCATCATTTGACTGTGCACCCAGATATTTCATAAAGAATTTCCTGGCTCCTTCCAGGTCATTTGCATAAAGTGCAATGTGTTCGATCTTCATAACTGCCTCCATGACTTCTTACAATATTTTACTGACATCTTTCCAAATATTCCCTCAACATCTGTTTCACATATGTCTGTATTTCATCTATGATCTTTTCACAGCTTCCCTTTTTCATGCCTGCCGCAATTCCAACTGCCAGAAGTTCTTTTCTTCCCGGATCTCTTCCATTTCCATCAACCGTAGTTGTATGTTCTCCATAATAGGTATTGCTGTAGGTAAGATCATACGCAGGACTTAAATGCCATTTATCTTCCTTGTCATCATATAAATATGTGAAATTCTTTGAATGATCGTCCGGTTATGGGCAAATACATTAAAACACATCCTACGAAACATATTTTCCATATCTTCTGCGTTATCTCTTGTCAGTATTTTTGTCAGCTTCATCAAACTATGATAATCCAGACTTGGCTGTTCAAAATCTAACTCTAAAAGTGCCGCCGCTGTCAGCATATGGAGCCTTTTTCCATCTGGTCTTCGGTCAAATCTTTTTGTTCCAAAATATCCTTTGCACTTGTCAGAAGGAAATAATCTTGTTTCACTCATAACAATACCACATTGTCTGGCACAGCAGGAATAATCATACTCCATTTTTCCTGTATCTTTCCCATCTACGTGGGCAGGAAATTTTATGATCCATTCTTCCCCATTGATCGTAGTCATGATCTTTGGTCTTGTTCCGCCACTGGTGCCACCCAGACGGTACAGTTCATCCAACTTATCTGAATATTCTGTATTCAATATTTTCTGACATTCTTCTGCCAGTTCATCTAAATCCAAATTCCCTGTCTGCTCAGAAAAACTCTTTCAGGATAATAAGTCAGCGCTCCCATTCCTGACTTTCCAACGATTGCCAATCGATCTAAAACTGTCAGTTCGTCTGGAGCCTGCTTATGTGCCCGGATCAACCGGTCTAACAACAATCTTCCCCCAATTATCCGGAAGACTGTCTGCAAACACTCCAAAAAGACCTGAAAAATAATCTTTTGTTGGTAAAAATATCCTGTTTTTTCAGTGGAAGTGAAAAAGGACTGATAGAAAAACCATTTTCCAGCCATTTTTCATCATACTGAAAAGCCGCTTTATGATCCGCTGTCAGCGCTAGAATTCCCACACGCTTTTCCTCATAGTATACCTGGAGCACATTATCTTCTTTCATTTATAACCTCCTGGATATCTCTGTACGGTACCTGCGTAAAAATATTTCTCAGTTCATCTGCTATATCCAAAGCCATAGCAATCTTCGTCAAAGATATCAATGAGATCTGTCCTGTCGCTTCAATCTCTTGATCGAACCATAGCTTACACCGCTTAAAGATGCTAATTTCTCCTGGGAGATCAAGCGGCGTTTTCCTGATATTACGCACTCTCTGCGCAAGTTTCTGATCCAGTTCTTCTGCTGTTTCCCATATAAGCTGTTCCATAGACACCCCATTTATCTTTCTGCTAATATTTTATCCAAAATATTAGTTTTATATTAAAAACAGATAATATTTTATCTATTTCATTTTATCACTTATTTTTTGTTGCATACAATATATTTTTCACCTAATTACTGATAAGCAACAAAAAAGACAACTGCGTTGCTAAAAACGTCAGTTGTCCTTTTATGATCTTGTTCAAATATTAATGCGAAATTTTACTGTATATCCAGATATTCTTTCCTTACTGGCGGCGGATATGCCTGGTCGATAGCTTTATAATCTTCTTCTGTCAGCTGGATCTGATCTGCCTGTGCATTAAGAAGTGTATGCTCCGCACGGCCGCTTCTTGGAATGGCAATGGTATGTCCGTCCCGGATATTCCAGGCAAGCATGACCTGCTCTACGGTGGCATTATACTTTTTAGCGATCTCTTTTAAAACCGGGTTGTTTAAGATGCCCTCTCTTAAAGTCCCAGCCTGTGCCAGAGGACAATAGGACATCAAGGCCACATCATGCTCTCTCATCCACGGCAGAAGGCTGTATTCAATGCCTCTGGAGCCTGTATGATAAAGAACCTGGTTTACCAGGCAGTTTCTGCCTTCCGGGATCTGCCACAGTTCTTCCATATCATCAATATCAAAGTTGGAAACGCCCCATTCTTTGATCTTTCCTGCTTTTTTCACACGATCCAGCTCTGCTACGGTTTCTTCCAGAGGATAGTTTCCTCTCCAGTGATACAGATAAAGATCCAGGTATTCCACGCCCATCCGCTTCATGGAATTATCTAGCGCCTGTTCCAGTCGGTGTTTCCCCGCATTGTTTGGCAGAACTTTAGATACCAGAAAAAGATCATCCCGTTTTTTATCAGAAATGACCTCTTTTATAAGACTTTCCGCTTTTCCATTTCCATACATTTCTGCAGTATCGATCAGCGTCATACCAGCAGAAATGCCAGTGCGCAGACTTTCCATTTCCCGCGCTCTTGCTGCTTTATTTTCCCCAAGGAACCAGGTTCCAAGCCCTAAGGCCGGAACCTGCACTCCGTTTCTTAATGTAACTGTATGTTTCATATTAGATCAGACCTGCTTTTTCCATTTCTTTTTCATCTTATCATAAGACGCACCTTCTGGTGTTGGAAGATTGGTAAATATGGTTTTCCAGCTGCCTGTCCACGCATGATAGCCATATCCTTTGCAGCTACCGGGAAGCTTGCACCATCCATTGCCAGACGAACTGGATTTAACTTATACTGGCTGCCAGGGAACCTTTCAGATCTCCGGCCACGTATTTATTGTAAATATCTACGATCAGCTCCGGCATAAAGTTTCCGGCTGTACACACACCACCTACAGCTCCAATACATAAGCTGGCATATAACAGTGTGTCCTTTCCGCCAAATACCTTAAAACCTACATCTGCATTTCTGCGGATAAATTCCTCTGTCTGGGTAATGTCACCGGAGGTATCTTTCATACCTACGATATTTTTCACCTCATGGGCCAGTTTTTCTACCAGATCTGCACTTAAGGTATAACCAACTCTTCCAGGATTATTATACAACAGAACCGGAATTTCCGGAACTGCCTCTGCAATTGTTTTAAAATGCAGGAACAATTCGTTAAAATTGGGTTTTAAGAACATAGGTTGTAAAATGGAGATGCCTGCTGCACCGTTTGCTACTGCCATTTTTGCAAGGCGGACGCATTTTTTCGTATTGATCGCGCCGATTCCAAAGTAAACAGGAACTCTTCCCGCTGCCTGGTCTACCATGATCTTAAATCCACGTTCCATTTCCTCTTCTTCGATCTGGTAGAACTCACCGTTGGAGCCAAAAGCAAGGATACCGTGAAGGCCGCCATTAATCACATAGTCTACCTGTGCCCGCATAGCTGCTTCATTGATTTTTTCCTCTTCGTCAATAACTGTAATAATAGGAACGATAACGCCCTTGATAAAATCTGTATTCATAACATTTCCCTCTTAGATCAATAAAGAATTATTTTTTCTTTTACAATAGAAACACCGGTCATTCTCTCATAGTAACGGAATAATGTCATCATGTCGCAGCTGCCTTCGTCATGGATTCTTTAATTCCTGCATTACTTCCATCATATGTGCGGTCATTGGTACTGGCATTATTGATAGCGATGGGAAGCATTTAATGCATTGTTTAAATCCTTGATGTGCAGGTCAATTCTGAATCCAGGCTTGTAATTTCCAGCTAACATCATAGGCACCTTTGCGTCCATAACAGTAGAACCAGCAAGGCCGCCACGGATGGCCTGATATACCAGTTCTGGATCGGTTCCCATTTTCTTTGCAAAGGTCATTGCCTCTGCACAGATACCGATATTGGCTGCAACGACCATCTGGTTAGCCAGTTTTGCTACGTTTCCGGAGCCGATCTCACCTACATATACAACAGAACTTCCCATTGCCTTTAATAAGTCAGTGTACTTGTCAAATACCTCTTTCTTACCACCACACATGATAGATAAGGTTCCATCAATTGCCTTTGGCTCTCCGCCGGAAACCGGGCAGTCTAACATTTCCATGCCAGTTCTTTCTTTTAACTCAGCTGCAATCTTCTTGGACTCTACTGGATCGATGGAAGACATGTCGATGACTACGGTATCTTTATCTGCTCCCTCTGCAACACCATTTCACCTAATAAAGCAGCTCTACATTTGGAGAGTTTGGCACCATGGTAATGACTACATCTACGCCCTTTGCAACTTCTGCGTTATTTGCACCTGCTGTAGCACCTGCTGCTACCAGCTCTTCTACTGCTTCTTTGTGGAAGTCATTCACACAAACCTGATAACCTGCCTTTAAAAGGTTCTTTGCCATTGGCTTTCCCATAATTCCTAAACCAATAAATCCTACTTTCATTTTTTATTCTCTCCCGTTATTAAACTTGAAATTTTTTCGAATTTAACTTACCAGTTTTTCGGATAATAGATCTCTCTGCTCTCCATAAGCCCATCTTTTTCCAGCTTCGCAATATCCAGACGCTGTGGATTACCAGGAAGATCTGGTTGGCAGTAGAAGCGGCCGTTCTTTTCCTCAGGCTGGAACAGGTATAAGCACCTACCGGGCGGCTGATCGGCTCATGGTATTCGATCCACTCATCTTCGTTGTATAAACAACCAAAAATGGCATTCAGATAAATTCTTCCGCCGGATGTGAATTTAACTCCTTTTTCACGGGCCAGATCACGGATCCTGATAAGATCATCCATTCTGTCATTCTGCCTACAGACGGCTGAACGTGATCTACGCCTTTTTCAATATAAGTTTCATATTCATAATAGATCCTCATGGACTCTCCAAAAGCGATTGGAATTTTCACTCCCATTTCTTTTAACCTGCGGATCCCGTTCATGTTATGGGAATGGATCGGTTCCTCCAGCCATGCCAGGTGATATGGTTCACACAGCTTCGCAAACTTGTATGCACTGTCCACATCCCATCTCTGGTTGCAGTCAACTGCTACACCGATTTTGTCTCCCACTGCCTTACGGACCTTTTCGATTCTGCGAAGATCCCGCTCCATATCGGTACCGTCATTACTTCCCACTTTAAATTTAACAGTGGTGTAGCCTTCCTCCACATACCGGACCATGTCTTCTACCAGCTCATCATCCTCCATAAGAAGGGAACCGCCGCCTTTATAAGCCTGGGCCCAGTCTTTTGTAGCTCCCATAAATCTGTGAAGAGGCTTATTGGCTCTCTGAGCCAGGATATCCAGCATCATCAGTCTAACTGTCCCACTTCCACAGCCTTCTCGCTTTGAAATCCTGCGTTTCTTATCTTCCAGTAAAGACTGTTTCTCCACTCATTGTAGCTATGCTCTTCTCCGTTTAAGATCATAGGAAGAATGTCCGTAATAAATCCAGGACCTACTGACAGATGAGCGCATGCTCCTTCCTGGTCATACAGTTCAATGCAGCCCTGTTCCGGTGCGAACTTTCCCATTCCTCCGGTTCCGTCTTTAAAAGGCTTTGGTAGGGGAATTTTATGGAAATGATAGTATACGGCTTTTGTAAATTTTATTTTATCCCCAAAAGAAAAAGTAAACATCTTCATTGCCTCCGTTTATCTTTTTTATTTTTATAGATCTTATAATCCTGTGGAAGACAGCTCATTTGCTACACCGTCTTCTACGATCTTTGCACAGGACATGGAATCACTTTCCCCATAGCTTGAAAGCTGAAGAGCATTAAAGAAAGTACCATCTGCGCCTGTAAAGGAGTTTCTTTCAAAGGTTGGATCCATCTGGAAACTGCTCCATTCCATTACCTTTGCATTTGCCTCTGCTACCTGGCTTCCGCTCAGATCCAGCATAGAAAGTCCAGCCTTGTTAGCAGGAACACCACGGGTATCTCCCAGTGTCTTTACACCATCTTCTTCGGCTACCAGGAACTGGATCAAAGCAGCTGCCTCTGCCGGATGCTCTGTGGTTGCGCTGATACCAAATGCCTGGTTTACCTTGATAAAGCCGCCGTGGTAATCACCCATCTTAATGTAATCACCGATCACAAACTCGCCGTCTTTTACTGCTTCTGCATGTTTTACAATGGAAGTATCATAAAGGAAAATGCCTGCATAATGTCCATCGATCCAGTTTGCGTTTGTATCGATCAGTCAGCGCCGTCTCCTGCTACCTTCTGTAAAGTAGGAATTACGTGGTTGTCCTCCAGATTCTTAAGAAAATCAAATCCTTCTGCGAATTTCTTCCTGGCTGTACTGCAAAGCGCCATCCTTTACCCAGTCTTTGCCATATTTACACTGCAGGTAATAAACCATAAGAAAAGCACGATCCAGTTCCTTTGTAACCAGCGGATAGTAGGAGTCATCATATGCCTCAAATGCTTTTCCTGCTGCTAACAGTTCATCTAATGTAGTAGGGATCTCCACACCGATCTTATCAAAAATGGTCTTGTTCCAGCAGAACACTCTTCCTGTATTGCTGATGGGGATGCGTTCAGCTTGCCGTTGATGGTAAATACGGATTTATCCCCCTCTGTATAATTGTCCAGATCCAGGATATTGGATACTGTTCAGATCATAGAAGTTTGTCCCCTTTTTGGTGAGTAGGTGGACACCCAGCTCCAGTCTAACTGCATCACATCTGCTGCATTGCCTGATTTGATGCCCAATGCGATCTTTTCCTCATGGCCGTTAAATGCCTCGTATTCAGCTGCTACCTTAATATTTGGGTATTTCTCCTGGAATTTATCGATTGCTGCCAGCGTAGCCTGATTTCTGGAATCTCCGCCCCACCAGTCAGTCTCAGTGTAATAGGAGTCTGAGTATCAACCTCAAGTCCTTCCGGTGCTGCAGGTTCTTCCGTTCCCTGTGTCGCGTCACTGGCCTGCGCATTTCTGTTCCCCTGTGGACTCCTGCGGTTTAGATGTAGCATGCAGCCCACTGTGCTGACAGCCCATTGCTCCTGCCAGAAGTAATGCCCCTAATTTTTTACATTTTTTCTTCATTTTTGTTTTCTCCCTTCTGCATCAATGATGATTAAAATACACTCCATAAGCATTTTCATAAAAAATCTGTTCTTTTTCCTGATCTGTGAACACGGTCGAGTCAGCTATATACCAACATAATGACCATATACATCCTCTTTCAGTGCCGATGGAAAATCTGTGCCAAACATCAGCTTTTCTGCTCCAACCATCTCCTTAGCCAACTGGATAAACTCAATGGCCTTGGGATATGGATACTCATCCGGCCTGCAGTTATGGACCACACTTGACAGATCAAACCAGAGATTTGGCAGCTGTAACTGTTCTAAGGCCCAGCGCAGCCTGTCTTTATCCTTGTTTGATGGAGCCAGCAGATGGCAGGCCACAAATTTCATCTCCGGGTATCTTTTAACCAGATTGCAAAGTTCCGGAACCTGCCAGCTGTCACTTCCACATTTTCCAATATCAATGACAAATACATGACCATGATCACAGGCATAGGAACAGGCTTCATCCATCACAGGACCATCCAGTTTCAGTTCAGGATGGATAGCCATCAGGCCGGAGCCTGTGCTTACCTCAAATTTTTCTATCTTAAACCCCAGTTCTTCAAACAGGTACCTTCGTATACCATCTTTATCTCTGGAAAATGGATCATAGGCACCGGCTCCAGCAAACCGGTCCGGGTACTTTTTAACTGCCAGATGGGTGTAGAAATTCTGATATCCATAGAAATTGCCCTGGAGCAGAACTGCCTTTTCTACCCCATTTTTATCCATTACCTGTATAAGATGTTCCGGCGTCACCTGATCCCCGCCAAACTCCTTCGGTATCATCCTTACGGTCTGACCATTGGCATAGACAGCCATTCCGTTTCCTATGCTGCGCAGCTCTCCACCTGCGCCCGTTCCGGCAATATACTGGACCAGATGAGCATGACTGTCAATGATCCTGCCCTTTCTCATCCCTTTACACCTCCTGCTGCAATTCCTTCTACAAAGGAATCCTGTGCTGTAAAGAATACGATCAGTGAAGGAACAATAGCGATCAGTGACATGGCTAATACTCTGTTCCATTCAAATCCTACGTCTGCGTCCATGGACATACGAAGGAAAATGGATACCGGATATTTAGCTACTGTATTAACATAAATAAGTGGTCCCATAAAATCATTGGATGCCCACATAAACTGGAACAATGCACAGGAAACAATGGAAGGTTTCAGCATTGGAACGATCACGTACCAGAGTCTCTGCATAATTCCGCATCCATCGATCTCAGCTGCTTCCTCCAGTTCTTTTGGTATTCCACGAAGGAACTGGATCAACATGTATACAAAGTAGGTATCTCCTGCCAACAGGGAAGGAATAATAATAGGAAGATAAGAGTCTAACCATCCTACCTGGTCAAAGAGTATGTACTGAGGTACGTTTAATACTACCTGAGGCAGAAACAGTGTGGACAGCAATACTGCAAAAGAAAAACGTTTGCCAATAAAGTTAAACCGTGCAAATCCATAAGCAGTCAGTGTAGCGGAAGCTACGGTAAAAAAGTACTTTTGGAATTACAACTTATAAGTGTTCACCATGAAATGAAGGAGTGTCATTCCCTGGTATCCTTCAAAGCCTTTTTTGTAACCACTTAAGGTTGGGAATCTTGGTATACAGCTTACGCTGGAAAATATCTGTTCATTGGTCATAAAAGAAGCTCCGATCATCCAGACCAGGGGGTAAACCATGACAACTCCCACTGCCAGAAGGATGACATATCTCCAGACCATATTTACTTTATTACGTGTTTCACGAGACATTCGATCTACCTCCCATCCTCGTCAGAATAATATACCCAGTACTTCTGGCTGAAGAACGCTACACCTGTCAGTGTCATGATGATCAGGAACAGAAGCCAGGCAATGGCACTTGCCATACCCATTTCATAACTCTTAAAGGCATTGTTATATACCAGAAGAGATACCAATGTAGTGGAACGAAGAGGTCCTCCCTGAGTTACGATAAACGGACCATTGAATTCCTGGAACTTGTTGCACAGCTGGGTAACGAAATTATAGAAAATAACCGGTGTGATAAGTGGAATGGTTACACTGAAAAACTGTCTCCATTTTCCTGCTCCGTCAATGGATGCTGCCTCATACAGATCCTTTGACACTCCCTTTAAGGCTGCAAGGAAGATCACCATCGGGGAACCAAACTGCCAGATCTTTAAAAATACAATGACCCAGAAAGCTCCGCCTGGATCACCCAGCCAGTTAAAGGGCTGGATACCAAACCTGGATGCGATCATGTTTACAAGTCCCTCTGTCTTAAACAAAAATCTCCACAATACCGCAATGGAAACGGATCCACCCAGAATAGAAGGGATGTAATAAGCAGTTCTGAAAAAGTTCACGCCCTTGATCTTAAAATTCAAGGATATAAGCGATAAACAAAGCAAGATCAATTCCAGTGGAAGGTAAGAAAGGCATATTTAAAGGTCTGTATAAATGCTTCATGATCAATGGGTCGCCCAGTATTTTTTTGTAGTTGCTTAAGCCTGAAAAAGTAGCTGTCCTGAAAAGGTTGTAATCATGGAAACTGTAGATCAATGATGATATAAAGGGATACAGTTTAAAGATTGCAAATCCGATCCACCACGGCAGGATCAGCAACAGTCCCACATTCTTCTTTCTGAATTCTTTGAATTTCATTTTATCGCCTCCTCCATGTT
>ENA-OQIM01000964-OQIM01000964.1-human-gut-metagenome-genome-assembly--contig:-NODE-964-length-10492-cov-1.879112_pt1 | contig 10492 bp, 10 predicted proteins | sample MGYA00242579_ERZ504744 | MGnify/ENA primary metagenome ERZ504744 (study PRJEB26092, sample SAMD00036441) | human gut metagenome | host: Homo sapiens | study: EMG produced TPA metagenomics assembly of...
AAAATAAATAAAAAGAGGTATTTATATGGCAAAGATAAGTGTGCTTGGTGCGGGAGCTGGGGAACTGCCCTGTCTATCCTTCTTTACAATAATGGACACGAGGTGATTCTCTGGTCGGCGCTTGGGGAGGAGATAACAACATTAAGAGAAAAGCGGGAACACGTGAGCAAACTTCCGGGAGTAAAGATTCCTGAACCGATTGATATCACAATAGATCTTGAGAGAAGCCTGCGGGATACAGATGTGGCAATTCTGGCAGTTCCTTCGCCTTATACCAGAAGTACCTGCAAGCGTATGGCGCCTTTTGTAAAAAACGGACAGAAAATTGTAAATGTTGCCAAAGGTGTGGAGGAAAAAACTCTTCTTACTTTAAGCGAGATCATTGAACAGGAACTTCCACAGGCAAATGTGTCTGTGCTTTCCGGCCCAAGCCATGCAGAAGAGGTTGGAAAAGGACTTCCGACTACCTGTGTGGTAAGTTCTCACCAGAGAGAGACAGCAGAATATCTGCAGGGAATCTTTATGAGCCTGTTTTCAGAGTTTATACCACGCCGGATATGCTGGGAGTGGAGCTTGGCGCAGCGTTAAAGAATGTGATTGCACTGGCGGCCGGAACCGCAGATGGTCTGGGATACGGCGATAATACCAAAGCAGCCCTGATCACAAGAGGAATTGCAGAAATTTCACGTCTGGGTGTTAAAATGGGAGCACGTATGGAAACCTTTTATGGTCTGTCCGGAATCGGAGATCTGATCGTTACCTGTGCCAGTGTCCACAGCCGTAACCGGAAAGCCGGATATCTGATGGGAAAAGGATATACCATGGAGCAGGCGATGGCTGAAGTGAAAATGATCGTGGAAGGTGTCTATTCCGCAAAAGCAGCAAAAGAACTGGCTGAGAAATATGATGTGGAAATGCCGATCATCACAGAAATAAACAAAGTCCTGTTCGAAGGAAAAAGTGCAGCGGAAGCGGTGATCGACCTTATGGTAAGAGATAAGAAAGTGGAGACGCCGATGCTTCCATGGGAAGACGGACAGTAAACCATAGCAATTCCATAAAATAATGCAATCAAGACAGTTCAGCAGAGCGCGAAGGACAAGGAAGATACCTGCAGGCGTGCTGACGCACGGCAAAGATATCTGACGCAGGACTTCACGCTCTGATGGACTGGATTGTTTGCAGTAATTTATGGAATTGCTATGACTGAGATGTTATAGAAAAACTGTAACTGTTCAGTACCTCGCGGGATAGCTGACTGCTGAATGGTTACGAAAAACTTTCGAATGCATCATTTACGGAAAATTCTATAGACAGAGATGATAAATATGCAAAAGCAGATGTTATATAAATACATCTGCTTTTTTACATTTGAATGATAAAATATTTTTTTAACTACTCTTTATCAGAATGCAATGTCCCTTAAATCCTCGGGAATATGTGAACTGTGAAAATTCTCATTCAGAGTATCGATCAGATCCATGTCTTCCTGTTCGATTGTGAAATCAAAAATATTGCCATTGCTTCTGATGCGGTCAGGATGTACGGATTTGGGAATTACGGAAATTCCTTTCTGAGTAGCCCAGCGCAGACCGATCTGAGCGGGAGTATGGGCGTATTTGGTTCCAAGTACACACATTACATCGTTATCAAGATATGCGCCTCTGGCAAGCGGGGCATATGCCTGTACCTGAATTCCTTTATTCTGGCAATAATCAATCAGCTCTTTCGGATAGCAGAGCGGATGGCATTCAATCTGATTTACTGCAGGTATAATTCCGGAATTGGCTTCCAGCTCTTCCAGATGACGGATTTCAAAGTTGCTGACACCGATAGAAAGAGCCCGCCCGGATTTCTGGATTTCCTCCAGTACTTTCCAGGTGCTGAGATAACATCCCGGAACCGGCCAGTGGATCAGATACAAATCCACATAATCCAGTTTGAGCCGGTCCAGGCTTCTTTCAAAAGCACCCTGAATGTCTCCCAGACGCTGTGCGGTATTCCATACTTTTGTAGTAATAAAAAGTTCATTTCGCGGTATTCCACAGCTGGCGATTCCCCGTCCTACATTTTCTTCGTTTTTATATACGGAGGCTGTATCAATCAGACGGTATCCTGATTCAACAGCAGAAATAATAGCATTTTCTGCCTCATTTTCCCCGGTGGCTTTGTATACTCCCAGTCCGAGTAAAGGCATCTCTCTGTTTGTATTCAGAAAAACAGTATTATCCAAAACAATTCCTCCAATTCCTATATACACTTTGGGCAAGCTGCTTTGCCCGATAATCTGGTCCAAGTATAACATAAAAATGTGTCAGAAGTACATAAAAATTATTAAGTTTTTGCAAGAGTACATTGTTAACAATATAACATAATGGTTAAAGTATTAACAGTTCTTGTGAAAAAAGCTATTTCAAAGCATATATTTCAAAATTTTTTAGTGATTATTTATGCTAAATGGCTTGCGGAAACGAAAAAAAAAGATGTATAATATCAGTAAATTGATAATTTATTGTCATAAAAAAAGACTGAATTTTATAAATTCAGTGTATTTTTCAATAGAAGGGAGCATTTAACCATGCATTTAATCAAAGATGAAAATGGGAATCTTGTCCAGCATGGGCATGGACACACCCATGAACATACCCATGAAGATGGTATGACTCATACTCATGAGCATACTCATGGCGAAGGTCATGATCATGGACATTCTCATGCAGATCATGCCTGTGATACTGCTCATTGCGGATCCTGCAGTGAAGGTGACTGTAAGAATGAGACACTGGCTCTTCTGACATATATGCTTCAGCACAATGAGCATCATGCTCAGGAACTGGATCAGATGGCTGATAACCTTGCAAGATGGAAATGGATGCAGCATGTAAGACTATTAAGGAAGCTGTTGCAGATTTTCAGAAAGGCAATATGAGACTTGGACTTGCCTTAACACTTGTTAAAGAAGAGATGAAATAGGAGGCGACATCACATGTGTCTGGCAACTGTATATAAAGAAAGTGACGATTCTGTTATTTTTAAAAATGTTTTCCCGTATAGATGTGGATGGGAATAAATTGATTCTCCGTGATATTATGGGAGATGAGAGAGTGGTCGAGGGAACTATTTTAATGGTTGACCTTGCCAACAGTATTGTGAAACTGAAATGTGACTGATATTAAGATAGGGACAAAACACCTTTTGACCTTAACATCATTTTTTATTTATAGAAAGAATACTAAGACAGATTTAGGAGGCACCTGGTTTTATGGCACACGTAATTGCTGTCGCAGGAAAAGGCGGCGTGGGAAAAACAACATTATGCGGAATGCTGATCCAGTACCTGTGTGAAAAGGGTAAAGGGCCGATTCTTGCAGTAGATGCTGATGCAAACTCAAACCTCAATGAGGTTCTTGGCGTAAAGGTAGAGACAACTCTTGGCGATGTGCGTGAAGAAATTGCACGTGCAGAGCTTGCAAAAGAGAATCCAATTCCTACCGGAATGTCTAAGGCTGATTACGCGGAAATGCGTTTTGAAGATGCGCTTGTAGAAGATGATGATTTTGATCTTCTTGTCATGGGCAGAACTCAGGGAAAAGGCTGTTACTGCTATGTTAATGGTCTTCTTCAGACTCAGCTTGCAAAATACCAGAATAATTATCCGTATATTGTTGTAGATAATGAAGCCGGAATGGAACATATCAGCAGAGGTGTTCTTCCGAGCATGCAGACTGCCATTCTGGTCAGCGACTGCTCCAGAAGAGGCGTACAGGCAGTAGGCAGGATTGCAGAACTCATTAAAGAATGTGATATGCATCCTGATACAGTTGGTCTGATCATTAACCGAGCTCCGAAAGGAGAATTGAATAAGGGAATTCAGGAAGAGATTGCAAATCAGGGACTGACACTTCTTGGTGTTGTTCCACAGGATGAAACAGTTTATGAATATGACTGTGAAGGACGTCCTACAAGCACACTTCCGGAAGACAACCCTGTCAAGACTGCACTTCGTGCAATCGTTGATAATTTAAAATTATAAGAAACACCCCTTGTCGGATGAGAATCCGATGAGGGATGTTTGTGCGCATAGGAAATCTATATATGCAGAGATAAATACAAGTTTACATCTTTATTTTTTAAGTTAAATAACCCATGGGAGGGGATGGGATGGGTTATCACAGTTATCTTTAACGGAGCCAATTCTTCAGATATAGATAACCGGGATTTCCTGCCTGTGGGATTATTAATAAAATAAAAATGTGTATCTTAAAGGAATACACAAACCAGAATTAAAGGAGGTCTATAATGAGTGAATTCAAATTAACTACAGTGGAAGAGTTTGAAGAGGCTACTGCCAGACTTTTGGAGACAGGTGCAAAGGTTGGAGCTGACGCATGGCAGTTCCGTGTAAAAACCAGACTCCACATTGTAAATTCGGTGAGCAGGGTGTCTGCTGTCGTATCTGTGCTATGGGACCATGTCGTATTACCCCTAAAGCACCAAGAGGTATCTGTGGATGTGACGTCCATGGTATCGTAGGAAGAAACTTCCTGAAATTTACAGCAGGTGGTGCAGCTACTCACTCTGATCACGGTCGTGAAATCTGCCACACATTATATTGTGCAAAAGACGGCGGAAACTATCAGGTAAAAGATCCTGAGAAACTGATCCGTATCGCAAAAGAATGGGGCGTTGAGACAGAAGGCAAAGACATCTACGATCTTGCTCATGAGATGTCTGACCTGGCTCAGGAAGAATACGGAAAGATCAGAGGCTTTCCAGATGGCTTAAGAGAGCACCTCAGCATACACAGGATCTGTGGCACGAAGCAGGAATCGAGCAAGAGCAATCGACCGTGAGGTTCCTGTGCATTACATATGACCCATATGGGTAACACCTGCAAACCGGAGGCACTGATCCGTCAGGCACTTCGTAACGGACTTTCTGATGGATGGGGCGGTTCCATGTGTGGAACAGAGTTCTCTGACGTACTGTTCGGAACTCCGAAGCCGATCGAAACAGAAGCAAACCTTGGCGTTATGAACGCAGAAAACGTAAACATCGTAGTACACGGACATGATCCGAGCCTTTCTGAGATGATCTGTGAAGTTGCAGACAGCAAAGAAATGATCGACTACGCAAAATCCATGGGTGCAAAAGGCATCACTATTTCCGGTGTATGTTGTACATCAAACGAAGTAGCTATGCGTCGTGGTATCCCGATGGCTGGTAACTTCTTACAGCAGGAAAACGTTGTTCTGACTGGTGCATGTGAAGCGATCGTTGTTGACGTTCAGTGTATCTTCCCGGCATTAGGACCTCTGAGCAAATGTTTCCATACTAAATTCATCACAACTTCTCCGATCTGCCAGATGCCAGATTCCGAATTCATCGAATTCAGTGCAGGCACAGCAGGAGAAAAAGCACGTCAGATCGTTAAACTGGCATGTGAGAACTTCAAGAACAGAAAACCGGATCTCGTATATATCCCGGATATGAAACAGAAAGCAACTGTTGGATACTCTGTTGAAGCAATCGTTAAGACACTTGACGGTGTAACAAACTCTCAGGTAGATGAAACAGGAACAACCAAACCTCTCCTTGAGTGCATCACATCTGGTGTTATCCGTGGTGCAGTTGCAATGGTTGGATGTAACAACCCGAAGATCAGACCTGACTCCGCTCATATCGAGCTGATGAAGAAACTGCTTGCAAACGATATCGTTATCATCGCTTCCGGATGTTCAGCACAGGCAGCAGCAAAAGCCGGCCTTATGGACAAAGCAGCCAAAGACCTCTGCGGTGCAGGACTGAAACGTGTCTGTGAGCTTGCGGACATCCCGCCAGTATTACACATGGGATCCTGTGTAGATATCAGCCGTATGCTGATCCTCGCATCTGAACTTGCAAAGGATTCCGGACTTAACATTTCCCAGCTTCCAGTAGTAGGATGTGCTCCTGAGTGGATGTCTGAGAAAGCTGTTTCCATCGGAAACTACGTAGTAGCAACAGGTCTTGATACCTTCCTTGGCGTAGATCCATATGTATCCGGATCTGATCAGGTGGCAGGACTTCTTACCGAAGGTGTTCGTGACTGGGTAGAAGCTGCTTACACAGTAGAAAAAGACATTGACAAATTAGGCGATCTGATGATCGAGAGAATCGAAGAGAAGAGAGCAGCTCTCGGCATCTGATAGCAGGAAAGGCGCGATTAACTTATGAAAATAGCAGTAACCGGTAAAGGCGGAGTAGGAAAGACAACTTTTGCGGCAACACTTGCCAGATTATACGCAGACGAAGGAAAGAAGGTCCTTGCGGCAGATGTAGACCCGGATGCAAATCTCGGTCTGGCACTTGGATTTGACGAGGAAACACTGGATTCCATCGTACCGATCTCCAGAATGCGTAAGCTGGTGGAGGAGCGTACCGGAGCCAACAGTCAGAATCAGTTTTATAAACTGAACCCGAAGGTAGACGATATCCCGGATACCTACGGCAAGACCTGCAATGGCGTGAAACTGCTTGTCCTTGGTACCGTGGAAACAGGCGGGGGCGGCTGTGTCTGTCCGGAGCATGTCATGTTGAAACGGATCATTAATAATCTTGTGATTCACAGGACGATGTGGTGATCTTGATATGGAAGCCGGTCTGGAGCATCTGGGCCGGGGCACCACGGAAAGCATGGATGAATTTATTGTAGTGATTGAACCAGGGGCAAGAAGTGTGCAGACCTACAAAAATGTAAAACGACTTGCCAAAGATCTCGGTGTCGCACAGGTCAAAGTTGTGGCAAATAAAGTAAGGAACGAGGACGATGAAGCATTCATCCGTTCCAGAATCCCGGCAGAAGATCTTCTTGGAATGATCCACTACAACACAGAAGTTATAGACGCTGACCGTCAGGGAAAATCCCCTTACGATTTCAGCCAGACTGTAACGGCTGAAATAACAAAATAAAAGAAAAGATTGACCAGAACTCAAGTCTTTAAAAACAGGAGGTATTAACGTGACTTTATTTGATAGAGTATTCGGCGGAAACGATGCTGTATATGGTTTAACAGAGGGCGCTATCGACGGAGCAATCGCTCAGTACGGCGAAGACAAAGCTGTCAGCTTCCCGAATACCGCTTACAGCCTTCCTTGCTACTATGCTGTAACAGGAACAAAAGTTACAACATTAAAAGAATTAAAAGAAGCTCTTGGCGTTGTAAAAACACTTATGACAAGAGAGAAAAGACTGAACGATGCATTCATGTCCGGTGTTGCTACAGCACTCTGCGCAGAGTTCATCGAGGTTCTGAAATATATCGACGGAGCAACTCCTTACGAAGAGCCATGCTATGGACATCTTGGTGATGCTGTTATCCGTGAGCTCGGTGTACCGCTTGTAACAGGCGATATCCCAGGCGTTGCTGTTATCCTTGGTGCTGCTCCTACTACAGAAGAGGGTGTTGCTCTTGTAAAGAGCTATCAGGCACAGGGTATCCTGGTAACACTTGTTGGCGGAATCATTGATCAGGTTGCAGAAGCCGGAATGAAGACAGGTGCCAACGTTCGTGTTATTCCTCTTGGAAAAGATGTTACATCTGTTGTTCATGTAGTTTCCGTTGCGATCCGTGCAGCTCTGATCTTCGGTAACGTAACACCTGGAGATGCAGGAACACTTATGAAATACACAATGGATCGTGTACCGGCATTTGTTAACGCATTCAAACCTCTGGATGATGTGATCGTAGCATGCGGTGCAGGCGCTATCGCACTTGGATTCCCGGTTGTTACAAATGAGACAGAGAATATCTTCCGTGTACCGAAGAGCCTTATCGTTCAGGAGGACGTAAGCAAATTCAACGCTACTTCCCTTGAGGCACGTGACATTAAGATCAAAATTACAAATATCGATATTCCGGTTGCTTTCGCATCTGCATTCGAGGGTGAGATCATCCGTCGTAAAGATATGCAGGTTGAGTTCGATGGTTCCCGTGTAGACTGTGCAGAGCTTGTACAGACCTGCGATGCTTCTGAGATCGAGGATCACAAGATCACAGTAATCGGACCTGAAGTAGATGAGATGGAATTCGGCAGCAAGAACAGCATTGCATATGTTGTTAAAGTTGCAGGTAAGAATATGCAGTCTGACTTTGAGCCGGTTATCGAGCGTAAATTCCACAACTACATCAACTGTATCGAAGGTGTATACCATACAGGACAGCGTGATATGCAGCGTATCCGTATCAGCATTGACGCATTTAATGCAGGCTTCAGAATCAAACATATCGGTGAGGTTCTTTATGCATCTGTTAAGAATGAGTTCGATGCGGTTGTTGATAAATGTGAGGTTGTTATCTATACAGATCCTGCTGAGTGTACAAGAATCCGTCATGAGGTTGCAATTCCGATCTTTGACAAACGTGATGAGCGTCTTGATACTCTGACAGATGAGTCTGTTGACGTATATTACAGCTGTATCCTTTGCCAGGCATTCGCACCAAGCCACGTATGTGTAGTAACACCTGAGAGACTTGGTCTTTGCGGTGCGGTTTCATGGCTGGATGCAAAAGCTACACATCAGCTTGACCCAGCTGGTCCTTGCCAGATCATCACAAAAGAGCGTCCGATCGATGAGAATCTTGGTTCTTATGAGGACGTTGATGAGGCAGTTCAGAAATTCTCCCAGGGTGCTCTGGAGCACGTTACACTGTACTCCATCATGCAGGATCCGATGACTTCCTGCGGATGCTTCGAGTGTATCTGTGGTATCGAGCCATTCTCCAACGGTGTTGTTATTGCTAACCGTGAGTATGCAGGCATGACACCACTTGGAATGACATTCCCTGAGATGGCATCCATGACAGGTGGTGGAGTTCAGACACCTGGATTCATGGGACATGGTAAACATTTCATTTCCTCCAAGAAGTTCATGAAGGCTGAGGCGGTATCGAGCGTATCGTATGGATGCCGAAAGAACTGAAAGAATTCGTAGCTGACAGACTTAATAAGACTGCAAAAGAGCTTTACGGAATCGATAACTTTACAGACATGATCGGTGATGAGACGATCGCAGAAGATCCGGAGACACTGGTTGCATTCCTTACAGAAAAAGGACATCCGGCTCTCGGACTTGATCCGATGATGTAATTTATCAGGGAGAAAGGATGTGCGGACATCCTTTCTCCTGTAAACTGTTAAAAAGTTTGTTGATTTTTTAACAGAAATATAGTGCTGCATCTTGCCAATAACTGGTGCTATGTAGTATAATATAAGAAGCTCTGTAGTTTTTTAATTATTATTTTTAAGGAGCTAACGAAAAATGCCGTTTAATCAGAAACCACAAAAGTTCAATGCAAAGATTAATGCTGTCACAATCGGAAGCGGAGATAAGACTGTGACAATTGGTGGGGATTGTACATTCCCATTTTATTCCTTTGACGCAGAGTCAGAGAACTGCCCGAAGATCGGTGTAGAGATCTCTGATATGGGTCTTGAGGGCGTATCTGAAGGTATCAAAGCTTACTATGAAGGCGCTACTACAATGGCTGACATTGCTAAGAAAGCTGCAGCTATGGAGGGTGCTGACTTTGTTGCACTTATTCTTGAGGGCGGCGACCCGAACGGTGTTAACAAATCTATCGATGAGCTGATCGCAGTTGTTAAAGAAGTTGCAGATGCAGTTGACTGTCCACTGGTTGTAGAGGGCTGCAAGAATGTTGAGAAGGATGCAGAGCTCCTTCCGAAGGTTGCAGAGGCTCTTCAGGGCAGAAATGCACTGATCCTTTCCGAGAAAGAGGAGAACTACAAAGCGATCGGTGCAGCAGCAGGTCTTGCTTACAATCAGATCGTAGGCGCTGAGTCTGCCGTTGATATCAACCTTGCTAAACAGCTTAACGTTGTTACTACACAGCTTGGTGTAGATGCTAAGAAGATCGTTATGAATATCGGTAGTGCAGCAGTTGGTTATGGATATGAGTACGTAGTATCTACTATGGACCGTATCAAAGGTGCCGCTTTAGGGCAGAATGATAACATGCTGCAGATGCCTATTATTACACCTGTATCCGCTGAGACATGGAATGTTAAAGAGGCAATGGCTTCTGAAGCAGACATGCCGGCATGGGGACCACAGGACGAGCGTGGAATCGACATGGAAGTTGAGACAGCAGCAGCTGATCTTGCAGCTGGTTCTGATGCAGTTATCTTAAGACATCCGGAATCTGTTAAGACAATTTCCAAGCTGATCAAAGCACTTGCGTAATAAATAGGAGGATAAAGAGCTATGGCACTGAATGGTATTCAGATCTTTAAATTAACACCAAAGAAAAACTGTAAGGAATGTGGATGCCTACATGTATGGCTTTCTCTATGAAAGTTGCACAGGGCGCTATGAAAATTGAGCAGTGTCCTCATATGTCCGAGGATGCATTAGCATCTCTTTCTGAGGCAACTGCACCGCCAATGAAAACTATCAAGATCGGAACAGGCGATGGAGAGTTTACACTTGGTG
>ENA-OQIM01000966-OQIM01000966.1-human-gut-metagenome-genome-assembly--contig:-NODE-966-length-10476-cov-3.631269_pt1 | contig 10476 bp, 13 predicted proteins | sample MGYA00242579_ERZ504744 | MGnify/ENA primary metagenome ERZ504744 (study PRJEB26092, sample SAMD00036441) | human gut metagenome | host: Homo sapiens | study: EMG produced TPA metagenomics assembly of...
AAAAATTAAAAAAATAAAAGCTGCAAAAGGTATGAAAATTGCGAATTTGGGTAGCTGTTTTGGGGAATATGAGATATAATATTACTGTTCAATCAGCAGTGAAACACTTGCTGTTTCGCTGCGTAAGAAAGTGATTCAGGTGTGAGCAGCCCTCCTTTTGCGTAGCAAAACTTTCAATGAGGGCTGCGAATGTTACAGTTCGCAGGTATCTGTGAACTGTAACGATATAATAAACGAGAGTATAAGCGGAAAAATCACAAGCTAACATGTGAAACGAGGGGACAAAAAGATGGAAAAATAATTGCAGGCCTGGTGCAGATGGATTCTGGGCCGGATATGAATGAAAATATGCGTATGGCCGAGCAGTATGTGCGGGAGGCGGCGGAACAGGGAGCGAAGCTGATTCTTTTCCCGGAGACCGCAGAATACACGGGAGCAGACATGCCGGGCCACGCAAGTGCAGTGCCGGGCTACGTCAGCCGCCGGTTTTCCAGCCTTGCCAAACGGTACGATGTCTATCTGCACTGCGGCAGCATGACGGTACGGCGCCATCCGGGGCGTCCGTCCAACACGTCGTTTCTGTTCGGACCAGATGGAGAAACGATTGCAGAATACAGCAAAATACATATGTTTGACGTAAATATTCCGGGCAGTGTCTCCTACGAAGAATCACGCGAGATCTGCCCGGGAAATGAAATTGTTCTTGCGGACACGGCGCTTGGCCTGTTCGGCATGAGCATCTGCTACGATATCCGCTTTCCGGAACAGTACCGGCTGATGGCATCCTCCGGAGCAGATGCATTTCTGATAGCGGCGGATTTTACGAAAGCAACGGGAGAGCGCCACTGGGAAGCACTGCTGCGCACGCGCGCCATTGAAAACGGATGCTACGTGCTCGCCGCCAACCAGTGCGGCCAGAAAGCGCGGTTTGAGGCGTACGGCCATTCCATGATCATTGCGCCGGACGGCGAATTCTTGCGGAGGCAGATGATACCCCGCAGGTACTCATCGCAGAGCTGGATCCGGAAGTGCTGGAGCGGACAAGAAATGAAATCCCGTCTCTGGAAAACAGGAGAGACGATCTTTACCGTGTAAGCTCGGGAAACGTACGGATTTATGAAGAATAAAAATGCAGGGAGGAAATAAGAAGATGGATCAGTTTATACAGTATACCCCGACGGAAGTCGTGTTCGGAAAAGAGACCGAAAACCAGGCAGGCGCTGAGGTAAAGAAATGGGGCGGCACAAAGGTGCTCGTCGTTTACGGAGGCGGAAGTGCAAAACGGAGCGGTCTTCTGGACCGAGTGGAAGCATCTCTTGCAAAAGAGGGCCTTGCCTTTGAAGAGCTTGGCGGCGTAAAACCAAACCCGAGACTTGCCCTTGCCGAGGAGGGTGTGAAAAAAGCAGTGGAAATGCAGGCAGACTTTATTCTTGCCGTCGGCGGCGGAAGCTCGATTGACACCGCAAAAGCCGTTGCACACGGAGCTGCAAATCCGGAGGAGGCACTCTGGGATATCTGGACGAAAAAAGTACCGCTGACAAAATCTCTCCCGGTAGGAGCGGTTCTGACGATTCCGGCAGCCGGAAGCGAGATGAGTGATTCCGCCGTTCTGACAAACGAGGCAATCGGCAAAAAGGCAGGCATCAACACGCCGTTCAACCGCTGCAAATTTGCCATCATGAATCCGGAGCTGGCAGCAACCCTGCCGAAATACCAGATTGCCTGCGGCGTAACCGACATCATGATGCACACGATGGAGCGCTATTTCATTCCGGAGAGCCAGTGCGAGATGACGGACGAGATCGCAGAGGGACTCCTCCGTACCGTAATCAAAAACGGACCGAAGGTTCTGGAAAACCCATCCGATTACAATGCGATGGCGGAAATCATGTGGTGCGGAAGTCTGTCACACAATGGACTGACGGAGTGCGGACGCGGCAAAGATTTTTCGGTACATAAATTCGGCCATGCGTTAAGTGCAAAATACGATGTAGCACACGGCGCATCCCTGGCGGCAGTCTGGGGTGCCTGGGCGAAATACCAGTACGATGATGAGACGGTTCTCTGGCGGTTTGCACGGTTTGCAGAAAAAGTCTGGGGCATCACAGAGGGAAGCGATCACAAACGGGCAACGGAAGGCATTGAGCGCACAGTAGCGTTCTTCCATTCGCTCGGCATGCGACCTCCCTGCATGAGCTTGATATCCCGAACCCGTCGGATGAGGATCTGCGTGCCCTTTCCATGGATGCAACACAGCAGGACACTGTAAAACTGTCCCGCATCCGCAAGCTGGGCGCACAGGAAGTATATGAGATTTACCAGATGGCGCGATAAAAGGAGGAAAACCAGATGGCAAAAAAGAAAATCGCAGCACTGCTGATCGCAGCGGTCGTTGCGGCAGGAGGCTGGGCGCTTCCGGCAAGGGTAAGCGCAGCAGAAAATGACGGCACGGCCGTAACCTGGCAGCAGGATGAGACGGAAAGTTCCGAGCAGAATTCGGATGAGGAAGCGGCAGTGCAGGAGCAGAGCGGTACTTCGGAAAACGAGACGCCGGCTGTTACGATTCCAGGTGAGGACAACGAACAGGAGCCGGAAGAGAAACTTCCTGCCGGCTGGGTGAAACAGGAGGACGGAAGCTGGAAATACAGAAAAGAGGACGGCACGATGGCCGCCAGCGAGTGGATCACCCATCTGAACCGGAGATATTATCTGAATGCAGACGAAATCATGTGCACGGGTCTTTCGATGGTCAACGGAAAGCTCTATTATTTTGAGAGCTGGGGCGGAGCCGGATACAAAGGCTGGAAAAAAGTCGGCGGGGCATGGTACTATCTGAACGAGGACGGAAGCGTCAAAACGAATGAATGGTTCGTTCACGACAAGAGAACATACCATGTAGATGAAAACGGTGTGATGAGCACCGGACTGCAGAAGATTGACGGAACGCTCTACTACTTCGAGAGCTGGGGCGGAGCCGGATTCCAGGGCTGGAAAAAAGTCGGCGGAACATGGTACTATCTGAATGAGGACGGAAGCCTCAGAACGAATCAGTGGTTTGTGCATGATAAAAGAACGTACCATGTAGACGCAGACGGTGTGATGAGTACCGGCTGGCAGACGATTGACGGCGTTGATTATTACTTTGAAAGCTGGGGCGGCATGCGCGTGAACGCCTGGGCGGCCAAGGGCAGTGACTGGTATTACATGGACAGCAACGGAACCCCAAAAGGGGAAGGCTGGCTGCTGTATGACAAGAACTGGTATTATCTGAGGCAGGACGGCAAAATGATGCACAGTGAATGGCTGTGGTATGATAATAACTGGTATTACCTGCAGAGCTGGGGCGGCATGTATAAGAGCCAGTGGGTAACGATCAAAGGCGCAACGTATTACTTCCGGAGCTGGGGCGGTATTTACAAGAACGGCTGGCAGGAAGTGGACGGAAAAACGTATTACTTCCGAAGCTGGGGCGGCATCTATAAGGATACCTACATCAACGGCTATTACGTTGATAAAAACGGTGTCCGCCGGAACAGCAAAAATATCTGCGTGGCAATCGACGCAGGACACCAGAGAAGAGGAAACAGCGAGAAAGAGCCGATCGGACCGGGATCATCGACCTATAAGGCGAAGGTTGCTTCCGGAACATGCGGTGTGGCAACCGGCATCAATGAGTATGAGCTGAACCTTGCGGTATCCTTAAAGGTACGCGATATCCTTGAGGAGCGCGGCTACGATGTTTACATGATCCGCGAGACGCACGACGTCAATATCAGCAATTCCGAGCGTGCAAAACTTGCCGCGCAGAACGGAGCAGACATTCTCGTGCGTGTACACGCGAACGGCGATTCGAACCAGTCGGTTTACGGAGCACTTACGATGGCACCGAGCAGCAGAAATACGTATCTTTCCGGTGATGTGGTCAGCAAGAGCCAGAAGCTCTCCCAGAAGATGATCGCAGCATTCTGCAAAGACACCGGTGCGAAGAACCGCGATGTGATTTACACCGATTCCATGAGCGGCATCAACTGGAGTACCATTCCGGTCACGATCATTGAGCTTGGCTTCATGAGCAATCCTTCCGAGGACCGTTTGATGGCAACCGAGGATTACCGAAACAAGATGGCACAGGGAATTGCGGACGGAATCGACGCATATTACGAATAAACAAAGGGACCTGCCTGAAATGGGCGGGTCCTTTTTGCATGCAAAAAAGAAAGCGGAGCGAGTCCGCTTTCTTTTGGGAATCCATAGGATCAGATCTTATTTGTTGTTGTTTTTCTCCAGCTCCTGCATTTTCATCGCACGAACCTTCAGCGGCAGACCGAACAGTGTGATGAATCCGTCTGCATCGTGGTGATCGTAGAGATCGCCGGTGGTGAAGGAAGCAAGAGACTCATTGTACAGGCTGTACGGAGAAGACTCGCCGGCTTTGATGATGTTGCCTTTGAACAGTTTGAATTTTACTTCGCCTGTTACGTATTTCTGGGTTACATCAACGAATGCCTGGATTGCCTCGCGCAGAGGAGTGTACCATTTTCCTTCGTAAACAACCTCAGCAAGCAGGTTTCCGAGATCTTTCTTTGTTTTCAGGGTCTCACGGTCGAGAATCAGCTCCTCTAACTGCTCATGTGCAGCCATCAGGATGGTTCCGCCAGGAGTCTCATAAACACCGCGGGATTTCATGCCGACAACACGGTTCTCAACGATATCAACAATACCGATGCCGTGTTTTCCGCCCAGCTTGTTCAGCTCGGTGATGATTTCAGAAACTTTCATTTCTTTTCCGTTTAAGGTCTTCGGAACGCCGGCCTCAAAGGTCATGGTTACGTACTCGCCTTCGTCCGGAGCTTTTTCCGGAGGAGTGGTCAGTACGAGAAGATCGTCGTAGTTCGGCTCGTTGGACGGATCCTCAAGCTCAAGTCCCTCATGGCTGATGTGCCACAGGTTACGGTCACGGCTGTAGCTGTGGTTTGCATCAAACGGAAGGTCGATGCCGTGTGCTTTACAGTAAGCCAGCTCGTCTTCACGGGACTGCATGGTCCATACATCGGTCATTCTCCAAGGAGCGATTACTTTGATATCCGGAGCAAGGGCTTTGATGCCGAGCTCGAAACGGATCTGGTCATTTCCTTTACCGGTAGCGCCGTGGCAGATGGCAACAGCACCTTCTTTTCTTGCGATCTCAACGAGTTTCTTTGCGATAACCGGACGTGCCATGGAAGTACCGAGCAGGTATTTGTTCTCATAAACAGCGCCTGCTTTTACGCACGGCATGATGAAGTCTTCACTGAACTCGTCGATAACGTTTTCGATATATAATTTGGAAGCGCCGGAAAAGTTTTGCTCTCTCTATCGAGGCCAACCAGCTCGTTTCCCTGGCCGCAGTCGATGCAGCAACAGATTACTTCGTAGTCAAAGGTCTCTTTCAGCCACGGAATAATGGCAGTAGTATCAAGTCCGCCGGAATAGGCAAGTACAACTTTTTCTTTCATAATGTAAGATCCTCCTTGGATTTCTCGTGCACCTATATGCGCGGTGCATCGTCAATGACTAAAATATACATCATACGACAGGATTATGCAAGCTTTTTTTTTCAGAAATTCAAAAAAAACTTGCATAATATACATTTGAGGTGTATACTTATGCAATCGACGGTATATGACAGCAGAAAACAAAGATTTTCATTGAAAAAAAGAAAATAATTGAGCTATCATAAAGAGAAAAGAAAAAATGTCCGGCAAGACAAGAAAACGGGCGAAAGAAAAAAGGAGAAAAAGGTATGATCAGAGCAGGAATTATCGGTTCTACAGGATATGCAGGAGGCGAGCTGGTGCGTATTCTCCTGGGACACAAAGATGTGGAGATTAAATGGTATGGTTCCAGAAGCTATATCGATAAGAAATATGCGTCGGTTTACCAGAATATGTTTCAGTTAGTAGACGATGTCTGCAAGGACGACAACATGGAGCAGCTTGCAAAGGAAGTAGACGTCATTTTTACAGCAACTCCGCAGGGACTCTGTGCTTCCCTGGTAAATGATGAAATTCTTTCGAAAGTAAAGGTCATCGACCTGAGCGCCGATTTCCGTATTAAAGATGTAAAAACGTATGAAGAGTGGTACAAGATCGAGCATAAATCCCCGCAGTATATCGACGAGGCGGTTTACGGACTGTGCGAGATCAACCGTGAGAAAGTAAAACAAGCGCGCATCGTGGCAAACCCGGGATGCTATCCGACCTGCTCAACTCTTTCGATTTATCCTTTATTAAAGGAAGATCTGATTGATGGAAACACCATCATTATTGATGCAAAATCAGGAACTTCCGGAGCAGGAAGAGGAGCGAAAGTGGACAACCTCTACTGCGAGGTTAATGAAAATATCAAGCATACGGCGTTGCCGGCCACCGCCACACACCGGAGATCGAGGAGCAGCTTTCCTATGCAGCCGGCTACCCGATCACCCTGAACTTCACCCCGCATCTTGTTCCGATGAACCGCGGCATTCTCGTAACGGCATATGCATCCCTGAAAAAAGATGTGACTTACGAAGAGGTTAAAGCCGTTTATGATAAGTATTATGCCAACGAGCAGTTTGTACGTGTTCTCGATAAGGATGTCTGCCCGCAGACGAAATGGGTCGAGGGAAGCAACTATGTGGATGTCAACTTCAAGATCGATCCGAGAACGAAACGAATCATCATGATGGGTGCGATGGACAACCTGGTCAAAGGCGCAGCAGGACAGGCGGTACAGAATATGAACCTGATGTTCGGCCTGCCGGAAAACGAAGGCCTGTGCATGCCGCCGATGTTCCCGTAAAAAAGACAGAAGCAGACAACAGACGGAATTTACGAAAAGTGAGGATAAAAGAATGAAAAAGATTGAAGGAGGCATCACTGCTGCAAAAGGTTTTCAGGCAGCAGGCGGCGCAGCAGGAATTAAAAAACAGGGCGTAAAGGATATGGCACTTGTCTACAGCGAGGTACCGTGCGTAGCAGCAGGAACCTTTACTACAAACATCGTAAAAGCAGCTCCGGTCAAATGGGACCAGGAGATTGTATACAACCATCCAACCGCACAGGCAATCGTCTGCAACAGCGGAATCGCCAATGCATGCACCGGCGAGGAGGGCTATGGCTACTGCAGAAAAACCGCAGAGGCAGCATCAGCTGCACTTTCCATTCCAGAGGACTCCGTTCTCGTTGCATCGACCGGTGTTATCGGAAAACAGATCCCGATCGATAAGATCGCAGCCGGCGTGGAAATGCTGAAACCGCAGCTTGCAGCTACAAGAGAAGCCGCAGCTACAGCAGCACAGGCGATCATGACAACCGACACCGAGCCGAAGGAAGTTGCTGTTCAGATCGAAATCGGCGGAAAAACCGTAACGATCGGCAGCATGTGCAAGGGCTCCGGCATGATCCATCCGAATATGTGCACCATGCTGAGCTTCGTGCAACCGATGCCAATATTTCAAAAGAGATGCTGCAGAAAGCGTTAAGCGAAGTCGTACCGGACACCTACAACATGGTTTCCGTAGACGGGGATACTTCCACAAACGATACCGTTCTCCTTCTGGCAAACGGTCTTGCCGGAAACCCGGAAATTACGGAAGAAAACGAGGATTACAAGATTTTCAAAGAAGCACTCTTTGAAGTCAATAAAACACAGGCGATGCACATCGCAGGCGACGGCGAGGGCGCAACCGCACTGTTCGAAGTGACGATTCAGGGAGCCGAGAGCAAAGAGCAGGCCGTGACACTGGCAAAATCCGTCATCACATCGAGTCTGACGAAAGCGGCAATCTTCGGCCATGACGCCAACTGGGGAAGAATCCTCTGCGCGATGGGTTACTCCGGAGCAAAATTCGATCCGGAAAATGTAGATCTCTACTTTGAGAGCGCAGCCGGAAAACTGCAGATTATCACGAAAGGTGTTGCCGTTGACTACAGCGAGGAGGAGGCAACGAAGATCCTCTCCGAGCCGAAAGTAACTGCGACCGCCGACATCCACATGGGAGAGGCGACAGCAACGGCATGGGGCTGCGACCTGACCTACGATTACGTAAAAATCAACGCAGATTATCGTTCCTGACGGATCCGGAACAGGCACGGGAAAAGAGCATAAGAGGAGAAAAAATCATGGTAAATCAGATGTATCTGGACAAAGCAAATGTGCTGATCGAGGCACTTCCTTATATTCAGCGGTTCAACCGCAAAATCATTGTCATCAAATACGGCGGAAGCGCAATGGTGGATGAAGAGTTAAAGAGAAACGTCATCCAGGACGTAGTTCTTCTGAAACTGGTCGGCTTCAAACCGATCATCGTACACGGCGGTGGAAAGGAAATCAGCCGCTGGGTCGGAAAAGTCGGCATGGAACCGAAATTCGTCAACGGCCTTCGTGTAACGGATGCCGATACGATGGAAGTGGCAGAGATGGTGCTGAATAAGGTCAACAAAGAGCTTGTCACCATGATTCAGTCACTCGGTGTCAACGCGGTCGGCATCAGCGGAAAAGACGGCGGACTCTTAAATGTAGAGAAGAAGCTGTCCAAGGGCGAGGATATCGGCTTCGTTGGAAATATCAAGAACGTAAACCCGAAGGTGCTGTACGATCTTCTGGAGAACGACTTCCTTCCGGTTGTCTGCCCGGTAGGCATGGATGATGATTTCAATACTTACAATATCAACGCAGACGACGCGGCATGCGCCATGCTGAGGCGTTAAATGCAGAAAAACTGGCATTCCTGACCGATATCGAGGGTGTCTACAAAGATCCGAAGGACCCGGAGAGCCTGATTTCCGAGCTCCACGTACAGGAAGCAAGAGATCTCATCACCAACGGAAATGTCGGCGGCGGTATGATTCCAAAGCTCCAGGCTGTATCGACGCGATTGAGAACGGTGTTTCAAGAGTCACATCATGGACGGAAGAATCCAGCACTGCCTGCTGCTTGAGATCTTTACGAACAAAGGAATTGGTACGGCGATTTTAGGGGAAAACAAGGAGAAATTCAATCATGAAGACAAATGAGTATATGGAACAGACCGAGCAGTACGTGCTCCACACCTATAACCGGTTCCCGCTTGTGATCGACCACGGCGAGGGCGTCCATCTGTATGACACCGACGGAAAAGCATATCTGGACTTTGCGGCAGGTATCGCGGTATATGCGCTCGGCTACAGCAATGACGATTATAAAAAAGCAGTGAAAGACCAGGTGGACAAAGTCATCCATGTTTCCAACCTGTTCTACAATGTTCCGATGGGCTCCGCGGCAGAAAAGCTGGCGAAGGCATCCGGCATGGATAAAGTATTCTTTACGAACAGCGTACGGAGTCGATCGAGGGAGCCATCAAAGTAGCGAGAAAATACGCTTACTTAAAAGACGGCAGCAACGATCACGAGATCATCGCGATGAACCATTCCTTCCATGGAAGAAGCCTTGGAGCGCTTTCTGTAACAGGAAATACGCATTATCAGGATCCGTTCAAACCGCTGATCGGCGGCATTAAATTTGCGGATTTTAATGATCTGGAGAGCGTAAAGGCACAGATTACCGACAAGACATGTGCGATCATCATGGAGACTGTACAGGGCGAGGGCGGTATCTATCCGGCAACGAAAGAATTTTTACAGGGCGTGCGCGATCTGTGTGACGAGCACGACATCCTGCTGATTCTCGACGAGATCCAGTGCGGTATGGGAAGAACGGGAAAACTGTTCGCATGGCAGGATTACGGCGTACAGCCGGATGTCATGACGTGTGCAAAAGCACTTGGCTGCGGCGTTCCGGTCGGCGCCTTCGTGCTGAATAAAAGACGGCAGAGCATTCGCTCGTTCCGGGAGACCACGGAACGACATACGGCGGAAACCCGCTGGCCTGCGCGGCTGTCAATGCTGTATTTGAATGCTATGAGAAACAGCATGTCGTAGAGCATGTAGCAGAGACGGCTCCGTATCTGGAGAAAAAGCTGGACGAACTGGTGGAAAAATATGACTGCCTCGCAGCACGCCGTGGAAAAGGCTTTATGCAGGGCCTTGTCGTAACGGGCCGTCCGGTCGGAGAAGTCATTAACCGCGCGATTGAGAACGGACTTCTTGTGATTTCCGCCGGAAGCGACGTTCTTCGTATGGTACCGCCGCTTGTGATTACGAAAGATGACATCGATGAGATGATTGAAAAACTGGAGAAAGCATTACAGTAATGTGAAATAGACAGCCGTCTGGTTTCCTATGCAGGAGACCGGGCGGCTGTTTTCCTGCTGTCCCTCGGTTCTGTATAAAAACGGGGAAAAAAGGAATAGTATAAAATGTACTCTCGGGGCCTTTCTGCACTTGCTTTTACGGCCGATTTTCCGCCAGCTGCACCCAAATTTCATCAACGTACGCACCGCGTACGCCTCAGAAATTTGGCACAACTGACAAAAAATCTTCTCGTAAAAATCAAGCGCAGAAAAGACTCCGAGAG
>ENA-OQIM01000967-OQIM01000967.1-human-gut-metagenome-genome-assembly--contig:-NODE-967-length-10464-cov-1.310825_pt1 | contig 10464 bp, 15 predicted proteins | sample MGYA00242579_ERZ504744 | MGnify/ENA primary metagenome ERZ504744 (study PRJEB26092, sample SAMD00036441) | human gut metagenome | host: Homo sapiens | study: EMG produced TPA metagenomics assembly of...
ATTTATAATAATTATTTTAAAAAGATTGTAGAAAAAAAGAAGTTAAAAAGGGATATAAAATCTAAATAATTTGCATAAAATAGTATAAAAGAGTATGATATGAATAAGAAGGGGATGTTTATTATGTGCTTAGGATTATTAATGATGCTCTTGGCAGGTAGTGTAGTTTATTTTGGTAAGAGTTATTTTGAATATAAATTGAGGGAAGAGTAATCTAGCATTCGCTAGATTATTTTTTTTAAAATGAAAAAACTGATTAGTCTTACTTGTATTATTTTTATTATGTGGATGTTTTCCACAATCTTACCAAAGTATAGAAAATAAATTTAAACAAGATCAATGTTTTAAATATCATTATCAGCTTTTAAATAAAAAACAAAAACTACTTTATCAAATAATTTATAATATTGCTTATACAAGAAAACAAAATATTTATATTAAAGAAAAAGAGATAGATAAAGTAAGTAAAATTGTTAATGCAGTTTTAAAGGATCATCCAGAGTTATTTTTATATTAAGGAATGGTCTCTTAATACAAAAGGTCTTTTTAATTTTGAATATAGTATGAAAGAAAAAAGAAATTCTTAAAGATCAAAAAAGGATAAAGAAAATTGTCAAACAACTAAAAGAGGATACACAAGATTTAAAATCCTATCAAAAAATAAAATATATTTATGATGATGTTATTACTCATTGTAAGTATAATGAACAAGCAAAATATAATCAAGAAATAATCAGTGTTCTTATTAATCATCAATCAGTTTGTAGTGGTTATGCAAAAACAATGCAGTATCTACTCAATCAATTGCATTTTAAAGCAACGTTTTTTAACAGGGAAAACAATAAAAGGAAGGAAGAGACAAACATGCAATAAATATGATAAAATATGACAATGATTATTATTATATAGATGCAACCTGGGGTGATTTAGTATTAGATGATGAGGAAATCATCAATAATAATTATTTGATGTTTGATAGTCAAACAATGAAACAAATGTATGATTTAGATGATTATTATAAAATAACTAAAAATGATAAACATACTTATTTTAAAGAAGAAGGGTTGTATTTTGACTTATATCAATTAAATACTTTAAAAGCTAAAATAAATAAAAATCAAAGAGAATGTTATTTTCAATTTTCAAATGAAGTATATAATGATGCTAAAGAAAGATTAACAAAAAAAAGGAGATGCCTATCGTTTAATAGAAGGGGTAGATCATATTCAATATATCACGAATATCAATTGAAGACGATTTATTTAAAATGGTAAAGTTATGAAAAGAATTAATGAAATTGTTGTTGTTGAAGGAAAAACAGATAGCCAATTATTAAAAGAATTATATGATGTAGATACTATTGAAACACATGGACTAGGATTAGATGATAAAACATTAGAGCTTATTAAAGAGGCTAGTAAGACAAGAGGTGTTATTGTTTTAACAGATCCAGATTATCCAGGTTTAAGGATTAGAAACCAAGTGGAGAAATATGTACAAAATTGTAAACATGCTTTTGTTGATAGAAAAGATGCAATTGGTAAAAAGAAACTAGGTATTGCTGAAGCAAATAAAGAATCTGTAAAGAAAGCAATTGAAAATGTTGTTACATTTTCAAATCAAGAAAGAAAGTATTTCTTGGAAAGAGTTTTTAGAATTAGATATTATTGGAGATAAAAAGAAAAGATTAAAGATTTATGATTTATTTCATTTAGGATATGGCAATGCAAAAACTTTGTTTAAAAGATTAAATATGGTGGGTATTTCCAGGGAAATGATAGAGAAGGAGTTAGAGAATGAAGGATATAGCGACTAAAAGTACAACTCAATATATATTAGATAAATATGATTTATATCCTAAAAAGAATATGGGCAAAACTTTTTTAATTGATCCTCATGTCGTAGAAAAAATCGTTCGTTGTTCAAGTGTTAATGAAAAATGTGCAGTGATTGAAGTAGGACCTGGAATTGGTGCTTTAACTCAAGTATTAGCACGTTATGCAGGATATGTAAGAAGCTATGAAATAGATACACGTTTTAAAGGAGTCTATGAAGAGTTTTTAAATCAGGAAAATATTGAGATTGTTTTTGAAGATTTTTTAAAAGTAAATTTAGAGGATTTAATGACTTTAAAGGATAAGTATGAAAAAGTTATTTTAGTAGCTAATTTGCCTTATTATATTACAACTCAAATTATTGAAAAGGTTTTAACTGAAAGTAAAGTTATTGATGAAATTGTCGTGATGGTACAAAAAAGAAGTGGCTTTAAAATATACAAGCGATTATAAAAGTCCACTGATGTATATGATTGAAGATATGGGTAAAATTGAATATATGTTTACAGTAAGTCAAAATGTTTTTATTCCTGCACCTCATATTGATAGTGCTATTTTAAAGATTACAATTAATAAGGAAGCTAATTTAGATTTATATAAAGTATTAAATAGTGCTTTTAAACAAAGAAGAAAAACGATTTATAATAATTTAAAACAAGAATATCAAAATGCATTAGATGTTTTAAATGAAAATCAAATAGATCAAAAATTAAGATGTGAACAACTTACATTAGAAGATTATCAAGCTATCACAAAATCATTATATAAACATACTATATAATGGTGATAGAATGAAGATAGGTGATATTGTAAGTAGAAAAAAAATATCATCAAGATATTATTTTTGAAGTCATTGATATACAAGAAAATATTTGTTATTTAAGAGGAATAGAGTATCGTCTTATTGCGGATAGTGAAATAGATGATTTAGAGCTTGTTCAAGAGAAAAGAGTAATAGAAGATGTGCATTTACCACAAGAAAAATGTTTAAAGGGAAGTGTTTTACATTTAGATGGAGATCCTTCTTATTTAAAGATGTGTATGAAAAAATATCAAGAATATGGTATTAGAGCATATGGTTATTATTTTAAAGAAGAAGAGTTTGCTAGTAAAATAACCAAACCTATTAAAAAAACATAATCCACATCTTTTAGTCATTACAGGACATGATGCCTTGAAAAAAAATGGACATAAAAGAAATAGTCAAGATTATTTGCACAGTTTAGATTTTGTAGAAGCAATCAAAAAGGCTAGAGAATATCAACCGACAAAGATGCATTAGTAATCTTTGCAGGAGCGTGTCAGTCATACTATGAACTTCTAGTAGCGAGTGGTGCTAACTTTGCATCAAGTCCTTCAAGAAAAAATATTCATGCGTTAGATCCTGTTATTATCACAACTCAAATCGCAAGTACAAATATTAAAGAGTATGTTGATTTAGAAAAAGTTATAGAGAAAACCTCTTTTAAACAATTAGGTGTTGGTGGAATTGATACAAGAGGGGTTGCCAGAAATTTGTATCCGAGGTAATGAAAAATGAAAGTAAGAGCATATGCAAAAGTAAATTTAGCGTTAGATGTTGTAAGAAAAAGAGAAGATGGATATCATGATTTAGAAATGATCATGGCACCTATTACTTTACATGATCTCATTTATATTAATGTCATTGATGAAGGAATTGAAATTGAGTCAAATAGTAAGATCGTTCCTACCGATCAAAGAAATATTATGTATAAAGTTGCACAATTGATGCAAGAAAGATACGGATTAAAAAAAAGGTGTTAAGATCTTTGTCTATAAGCATATTCCAACGCAAGCAGGATTAGCTGGTGGAAGTGCTGATGGAGCAGCAGTTATTAAAGCTATGAATAAATTATTTCATTTAAATTTATCTTATGAAGAAATGGCTGCTTTAGGAAAAGAAGTAGGAGCAGATATTCCATTTTGTATTTATGAAAAAACAGCTTTTGTTGAAGGTGTTGGTGAAAAACTACAATTTATTGATGAACCTTTTGAAGCTTATTTATTACTTGTAAAACCTAAAAAAGGTGTTTCAACTCAAAAAGCATTTACTTCATTAGATTTATCTAAGGTAAAACATCAAGATTGCAGAAAGATGAAAAAAGGAATTGAAATGAATGATTATCAAGGAGTTATTGATAATCTGCAAAATACATTAGAACTTCCTTCTATTAAAATGGTGCCACAAATTAAAGAAATCAAAAAAGAAATGATGAAATTAGGTTTTGATGGAGCTTTAATGTCAGGAAGTGGTTCATGTGTATTTGGTATTACTAGAAATCAAGAAATTATGAATAAAGGATATGAATTCTTTAGAAAACGTTATTTTTTTGTTAGAAAAATCGAAAATTTTAAACAAGGAAGAAAATCTGTGATAAGATTTTCTTTTTTTGAAAAGATGTAGGAATTTGCAATAAATTGTCTTATTCATCTTTAATTATGAGTTATATTTTGTTAGAATGACGTCGTAGAGGGGTGTGACGATGAAACTTACGCAGTAGTAATGGCTGCCGGAAAAGGTACAAGAATGAAATCCGACAAGCCTAAAGTAGTACATGAAGTTTTATATAACCTATGGTTTGTCATATCGTTGATGAATTAAAAGGTTTAGGTGTTGATGGTATTTATGTTATTGTTGGACATAAAGCTGAAGAAGTCATGAAACTTGTTGATGGTGTTGAGTTCGTAATGCAAAAAGAACAATTAGGAACTGGACATGCATTGATGCAAGCAAAAGATGTTTTAGGAGATAAAGAAGGAACAACTATTGTTTTAAATGGTGATGCACCATTAATTACTAAAGAAACATTACAAGGGTTAATTCAATATCATAATGAACATCAAATGAAAGGAACAGTCATGACATGTGATTGTGACTTAAATAAGAAATTTGGTCGTATTATTAGAGAAAATGATCAAGTTAAAGGTATTGTTGAGTATAAAGATTGTACAGATGAACAAAGAAATATTTCTGAAATGAATGTTGGAGAATATTGCTTTGATAATGCTGCTTTATTTAAAGCATTAGAATCAGTAACAAATAACAATGCTCAAAATGAATACTATATTACAGATGTAATTGAAATTATGAATCATCAAAATTTAAATGTTGGTGGTTATAAAATTGATGACTTATCAGAAGTTGGTGGAATTAATGATAAGTTTGAATTACAAGAAGCAACAAAACAATTACAATATCGTATTAATAAAAAACATCTATTAGATGGTGTAAATATTGTAGATATGACAAATACTTATATTGGTAGAGATGTAGTGATTGGTCATGATACAACAATTGAACCAGGATGTATTATTAAAGGAAAACAGTGATTGGTAATGGATGTCATATTGGACCTTATTGTGAATTTGATAATGTAGAAATCAAAGATAACGTAGAAATTAAATTCTCTGTTATTGCTGATTCGATTATTGAAAACGGTGTTGATATCGGGCCATATGCAAGACTTAGAAATCATTGTCATATCTTAGAAAATGTCCACATGGGTAACTTTGTGGAAATGAAAAAAGCGACTTTTGGTAAAGGAAGTAAAGCTGCGCACTTAAGCTATATTGGAGATGCGACAGTTGGTGAAAACGTAAATATTGCTGCGGTACTATTACTAGCAACTATGATGGAAAAATAAATTCCAAACAGTAATTGAAGACAACGTTTTCGTTGGCTGCAATTCTAATTTAGTTGCTCCTGTAACTGTTGGTAAAAATGCATTTATTGCTGCTGGATCAACAATTACAGATGAAGTTCATGAAGATGCTTTTGCAATTGCTAGAAGTAGACAAGTGAACAAAGAAGGTTATAGTAAAGTATTAGAAGAAAAAAGAAATAAAATAGGAAAATAGGGGTAAAAGAAAAAATGAAAAACAAAATTACAGTATTTGCTTTATCATCATCAGTAGAATTAGCACAAGATATTTGTGATAAATTTAGGTTGTGAAATGGGAAAATCAAAAGTTCACCATTTCGCTGATGGAGAAATCTTAGTTGAAATTGATGAATCAGTTCGTGGAAAAGATGTTTTCATTGTCCAATCAACATCTAATCCTGTTACTGAAAACTTAATGGAAATATTAGTTTTAGCAGATGCCTTAAAAAGAGCATCAGCTGGAGAAATTACAGCTATCATGCCATACTTTGGATATGCTAGACAAGATAGAAAAGCAAAACCTAGACAACCAATTACATCTAAATTAGTTGCTGATTTATTAACAACTGCTGGTGTTAATCGTGTTGTAACAATTGATTTACATGCTGCACAAATCCAAGGATTCTTCAATATTCCTGTAGATGATATGCAAGCATTACCATTAATCTGTAATTATTTCAAAAATAAAAACTTAGATGATATCTGTGTTGTTTCACCAGATCATGGTGGAGCTACTCGTGCTCGTAAAATGGCAGTTGCTTTAGATTGTCCAGTAGCTATCATTGATAAAAGAAGACCAAAACCTAACGTTGCTGAAATCATGGGTGTATTAGGTGATGTTGAAGGTAAAAACTGTATCATGATTGATGATATGATCGATACAGGTGGAACTATTGTAGCAGGTATTGATATGTTACTTGAAAAAGGTGCTAAAAATGTATTTGTTGCATGTACACACCCAGTATTCTCAGGACCTGCTGTTGAAAGATTGAAAAACTGTTCAGCTAAAGAAGTAGTTGTAACTGATACAATTATCTTACCTGAAGAAAAGAAATTCGATAAATTAAAAGTTGTTTCAGTAGCTTCATTACTTGCTAAAACAATTGAAAATATTTGAAAATAATTTACCTGTAAGTGAAGTTTTCCAAGAATTTGATTTCGAAAAATAATATACAAATATAAAGTCTTCCAAATTTGGAAGACTTTTTTTGTTTCATAAGTAAAACATCTATAAAAGTGTAGTTATATCAATAAATAATCATATAAAAACATCTTTTATGTTACACACCTGAAACAAAATAAAATATTGAAAAATGGAAAAGAAATGCTAAACTCTCTTTAGTTAGTTTAAGCTAACTTAAAAAGGGAGGTCAACATGAAAAAATTATTAAAAATAACATTAGCCCTAATGATGGCATTATGTTTACAACTTACATCATTTAATTCAGTACATGCATTAAATAATGATTTATCAAAAGCAGGAACATATCAAGTTCCAATCAAAAGTCTAGAAAGTGCTGCACCAATTTCAGCAGTACAAACAGCTTTTGCAAAAGCATTTGGAGATTCATTAGAAGTAACAGTAAATGAAGATGGAAAAATGCAAGCAACTGCTACTTTACAAAATATGATTATTAATTTAGGAAAAGAATATTATGCAAATGTTCTAACAATTGCTAATGGTACAACACTTTCAACAAAAGTTGAAAAGTCTACACAAGGAATGAATGGACAAACAGTAGATGTAGAAGTTCCTGAAAAGATTTTATTTGATTTACCTCAATTAGATGAAAATAATTCAACAGTATTATCTATTACAGTTGATTTTATGAATGCTATGATGGGGCAAGGAAATGATTATCCTACAAATGTAACATTAACATTAGATTTAGATAATGTTCAACAATTACAAAAAGAATATGTTTTAGAAGATGGTACATATAATGTTCCAGTTGATGTTTTAAAAGAAAATAATGATGATCAATCAATGGCAGCTAATGCAATTGAATCAGCACAAATAAATGTTAACAATAATGAAGTGGCTGTTACATTAAAATTAAAAGAAATGACAATATATGGTCAAACAGCTTCTGTTGATAAAATGGAATATCAATTAAAAGATGGAACATATCAAGCAGCAACAATTATTGAAGAAGAAAATGGACATCCAACAAAGGTTCAATTTAAATTAGATCAAAATGTAAAACTTACAAATGTTAAATTCTATTATGGCGGAAGTAATAGAGGTGCTACTGCTAGATTATCTTTAGATTTAGATCATCTAACAAAAGTAATTCCTTCTAGATTTAATCAAGATGGTACATATAGTGTAGATGTTGCATTATGGAATGCAACAAGTGATAAAGCATCTATGGCAGCTGCTGCTTTAGATTCTAAAGCTAAAATTATTGTTAAAGATGGAAAAGCAACAATGTATATTTCTACAAAAGAAATGTCATTTGGAACAATTAAAGCAAGTTTACAAGAATTCTATATTGGAAGTGCTCAAGAAGATTATAAAAATCATAGTGCTACAATTATAGAAAAAGATACACAAGGTAATCCAACATTATGGTCATTTGAATTACCTCATGAAGATGAATATATCAATGTTATGATGAATCCACATGTTGCTATGATGGGTAATATGGATTTAGAAGCAAGAATTAAAGTTGATTATAGTACATTAACATATATTTCAGATAAAACTGAATTAGAAACAAATACTAAAAAAGAAGATCCAAAAGAAAATAATCAAAATCAAGCAAGTAATACAGCTACTGAAAATAAAACAAGAAACTACAAAAGATAATCAACAAAGAAAGTCAAGCAGTAAAAACAGGAGATCAAGCCCTATCACAATGATGAGTGTATTAGGTATGATTTCATTGTTTATGTTTGTTGTTTTACAAAAAAATATGAGGCATAAAATATGCCTCATTATTTCTATGGAGGAATTATGAAAAGAATATTACAGATAAATATTATTGCTTTGATGATGTTGTTATTTTTATCGCCAGTAAATGCTTTAAATGATGGTGCTTATTTAATAAGTCGTTCAACAAGTTATGTTAATCCTCTTACAGGTAAAACAGAAGATGGTGGAGAAAATATTGCTTTAGGTGATAGTATGGTAGGTAATATTGTTGAAGGACAATTATTACTTGAACAAACAGGAGGAAAATATTATATCACTGTAGGACTTGGATTAGCTTCTAATGTTAGTAATGTACGTTTTAAAGTCATGACATCAAGTGGTGCTATGTCTTCTGTATCAGCAACTAAAACAGGAAGTAGTAGTGCAAATGGAGATACAGTTAATCATTATAGAATACAAGTAAGTTCATTAGATATTTATATTAGTCCTATTATGTATGTAAGTCCTATGGGGAGAGATGTTCAGTTTTTTATTAAACCAAATATTTCCTCGGCAATATCTGGAACAGGTGTTTATAACAGCCAAATGATTCCACAAAGCCAAGCACCAACAACATCAACAGAAAATCAATCAAGTACAACAACTCAATCATCAACACCAAAAGCACAAGAGGAAACAACGCCAAAAGCTGTTGAAAATACAGAAGCGCCACAAGCTACAGTAGGGACAATGACAAAAGAATCATTAATGGAAAATGCGACAGGATTAAGTAATCATTTAATTAATTCAAAAGGAAAAGTAGATAGAAAATTAAAATTAACTATCAAAAATATAAAAAAGAAAATCAAAAGGAACAAAAAGCAAGTTCTCATTATTCTTTATGGGATTATTGGAGTCTTAGGCGTGATCGTTATAGGAGGTGTAGTTTATGTTAAAAAGGTTAAAAAATAGTTTTATTTTTATTTGTTTAATTTCTTTATTAACTGGATGTGTTAATCAAAATCAAGAAGTCCAAACAAATGAAGAAGTAACAATTGCTGCTACATCTGTTTCTGTAACTGAAATATTAGACCAATTAGATGTACCAGCAAAACAGGTTGTTGGTATTCCTCAAAGTGATAGTTATTCAGTTCCTAAGAAATATAAAAAGGCAACTCAATTAGGGAATGCAATGTCACCAGATATGGAAAAACTTCTACATTAAAACCAGATCTTATTTTAAATCCTAATTCATTAGAAGGTGATTTAGCAAGTAAATATGAAAAAATAAAAATAAGTTCAAGTTAAATTTAAAAAAGTTTATCAGGAATGTATAAGAGTATTGAAGAATTAGGAAAATTCTTCAATAAAGAAAAAAAAGCACAAAAATTAATTGATGATTATACAAATTATATGATTTCTTTTAGAGAAAAATATCAAAACAATGTGAGCCCACGTGTACTTATTTTAATGGGCCTTCCAGGAGGAAGTTATGTTGTAGCAACTGAATCTAGTTATGTTGGAGATTTAGTAAAATTAGCAGGTGGTACGAATATTTATGGAGATGGAAATGGGAAAGATTTTGTTAATGTAAGTGTAGAAGATATGTTAAAACAAAATCCTGATCTTATTTTAAGAACAAGTCATGCAATGCCTGAAAAAGTAATGGATTATTTTCAAGAAGAGTTTTCTAATAATGAAACATGGCAACAATTTGATGCTGTTAAAAATAATAAAGTATTTGATTTAAATCATGAGTATTTTGGAATGAGTGCTAATTTTAATTATCAAAAGGGATTAGAAAATTTAGAAGGAATTTTATATGAAAATCATTAAAAAGAATCCATTATTATTTATATTAGGTTTAATGATTATTTTAGGAATATGCTTTTTTCTAGCAATAAATATAGGTTCAATTAAAGTATCTTTTATACAACTAATGAAAGGTTTATTTATAGAATATAACAAAGATGTAGCAAGTATTTATCAAATACGTTTTCCTAGAGTTATTGTAACAATGCTTGTAGGGTGTGCATTAGCTTTATCTGGATTATTATTTTCAAGTTATTTACTTAAAAAATTCCTTTAA
>ENA-OQIM01000968-OQIM01000968.1-human-gut-metagenome-genome-assembly--contig:-NODE-968-length-10463-cov-2.192337_pt1 | contig 10463 bp, 14 predicted proteins | sample MGYA00242579_ERZ504744 | MGnify/ENA primary metagenome ERZ504744 (study PRJEB26092, sample SAMD00036441) | human gut metagenome | host: Homo sapiens | study: EMG produced TPA metagenomics assembly of...
AAAAAGGATTACAGCAACTTTCGCAAACTCTGAAGGCTGAAAAGATAAAGGTCCAAGATTCAGCCATCTTTTGAGCCGTTGATCTCCTGACCTACAAAAAAGTACTGCGCCGGACAAAAACATTGAAATCAGATATGCCACTGGTCCCAGCCTCAGAAAAAAATGATAATCAATGGAAGAAACCATATACATCACTCCCATACCCAATGCTGTGGCAAATAACTGTTTCTTAAAATAACAGGCAGAGTCGCCGAAACGTACTCTGCCATTATATTCACTGGAGCTGAATAATACTGCCAGGCCAAAAATCACAAGCAGTACTATCAGTACCAGCATCGTCATATCTGTTTTTGATAAATCTGTCGCTCTTTTTCGCGCCATCTGTTTCTCCGCAAAATTATCTATAGCCGGTCACTGCAGCTTCGTCTTTCTCTGCCGGACAGCTATAATTCTTACTTATAGATATTCTACAGATTTCTTACATATTCCTTGAACATATCTCCACGCTGTTCATAGTTATCAAACTGTCCCCAGCTTGCACATGCGGGAGAAAGCAAAACAGCATCTCCAGGCTGTGCTTTCTCCTCACATACCTTTACTGCCTCTTTCAGATCTTCGCAGAGGATGATGTCATGGAAACCATGTTTCTCAGCAGCTTCTTTGATTTTCTCCTTTGTCTGACCGATCAGCACCAGATAACGTACCTTTCCGTCAAATGCCTCAATCCATTCATCATAACCGGACTGTTTATCATAACCGCCGCCGATCAGAAGTGTCGGACGGTTCATTGCCTGGATTCCTTTAATTGCCGCATCTGGGTTAGTTCCTTTGGAATCATTATAATATACAACGCCTTTTTTCTCTGTCACATATTCGATTCTGTGTGCAACAGCTGTAAATTCACAGATGCTCTTACGGATGCTGTCCAAGGATACTCCATCGTAGTAAGCCATTGCAACTGCGGCCATAACGTTCTCAAAATTGTGTTTTCCAAGAAGCTTCAGATCTTCTGTCTTAACTACTTCGATTTCTTTTTCTCCGTCCTTCAGGATGATTTTATTTCCATCCAGATAAATTCCCTCATCCAGTTTACGTCCGCTGGAGAAATATACCACTCGTGGAGTCAGATGTTTTCCAAACTCACGCAGAACCTCATCTTCATAATTCAGCACGCATACATCTTCTGTGCCCTGATTCTCAGTGATCAGTTCTTTCACACGTATATACTCTTCCATTGTATGATGACGGTTCAGATGGTCCTCTGTAATATTCAGGATTGCAGATACCTTTGGTGCAAACTCATCAATCGTTTCCAGCTGAAAACTGCTGATTTCTGCAACAGTTACAGAGTTTTGCTTCATCTCCAGTGCTTTGGAAGTATATGGGGTTCCGATATTGCCGACTACAAAAACAGACTCACGTGCATCCTGCATAATTTTTCCAAGAAGTGCTGTTGTAGTAGTTTTTCCGTTTGTTCCTGTGATGGCAAGCACTTCACCGTCACCTACTCTGTATGCCAGTTCCACCTCTCCCCATACCGGAAGCCCCTGCTCATAAAAACTCTTTACAAGTGGAAGATCTGTCGGCACTCCGGGGCTTAAAACTACCAGATCAAGACTGTCCTGTACTTCTTTCGGAAGTTCTCCTGCATATACAGTGACCGGATATGTCCCATCTGTTTTATGTACAACTGCGTCTTTATCTGTTTCGGCATTTCCGTCATAGATAACCGGAAATGCTCCTACCTTTGCCAGAAGGTCAGATGCTCCGATTCCGCTTTTTCCGGAACCGAATACAAGTACCTTTTTTTCCCTGTAATTCCATAATAATTTTCCTCCCTTTTATCAGCATAACGCTGAAATCTGCTTAGCCAAAATCTTACAGTGCCAGCAGTGCGACCATACACATAACCGCTGTAATAACTGAGAATACCGCAACTACACGTGTTTCAGACCATCCGCATAACTCAAAATGATGATGGATCGGTGCCATCTTAAAAATACGCTTTCCATGTGTTGCCTTGAAATAAGTTACCTGAATGATAACGGAAAGTACTTCTATCAGATAGATCAGACCCACGATCAGGATAAATAACGGCATCTGCATCACATAAGCCGTACCTGCAACAAAACCACCCAGTGCCAGAGAACCTGTGTCTCCCATAAACACTTTTGCCGGATATACATTAAACAGCAGAAATCCCATCAGCCTCCCACAACTGCACCTGTGATCGGCTCGATCCCCGATTTCATTCCAATAGAAACTACTGTAAAAAATACTGCAACGATCAGAGTCACACTGGAAGCAAGACCATCCAGACCATCCGTAAAATTAACTCCATTCACAGTACCGATCACAGCAAAGAAAAGAACCGGAACCGCCAGCCATCCAAGATTCAGGAAATGTCCGCTCCAGAATGGGATTCTCATAGTCAGTGAGATATCTGTATACTTAACAATATAAAATACAAAAATCGCAGTCAGAACTACCTGAAGTAAAAATTTCTGCCATGGCAGCAGTCCGTCTGAGCGTTTCAGCACAACCTTCAGATAATCATCCAGAAATCCGATAATTCCAAATCCAAGAGTCAGGAACAGTACCGGAATGATCTTCGGATAATCCCCTACATAAAATAATGCAGTTATCGCTGTGGCGATCAGAAAGATCACTCCACCCATTGTAGGTGTTCCTGCTTTCTTTAAATGGGACTGTACGCCCTCTGTTCTTTCTGTCTGGCCCATCTTCAGTCTCCGAAGAAAAGGAATGATGACCGGTCCTAATACAACGCTGATTGCAAAAGAAATCAGCACAGGGATTACAACTTGAAATTCCATCTTACACCTCGTTCATTCTTTCGTTTTTTCCTGAAAGTTTTTTACTTTCAGATTTCTTTTAGTATAAGGCTTTTTTGCTTATTTATCAACCCTGCCTGCGGAATTTCCCTAATTGCCTTCTGCAGAAAAATCAGAAACATCACTTTTTTCAATTCCAAGATATGGCAGGATATTCTCAAAAATACCACGTATCACAGGTGCAGCTACTGTCCCTCCATAATAGATTCCTTTCGGATCATGAATAATACACAGTCCCAGTATCTGCGGATCTTCTGCAGGTGCAAATCCCAAAAAAGAGGAAATATAACGATTTGCACTTCTTGGCAGTGTCTGAGAAGTGGCAGTTTTCCCACCGATAGCATATCCTTCAATTTTTGCATTTTTCCGGAGCCCTGAGATACTACTGTTTCCAGGATTTCTCTTATTTCCTTCGAATCTCTTCAGAGACAATTCCTCCTTTACCGGAAAAATCAGTTTCTCACCCTCTGTTCTGTCAGGATTTAACACTGCGACTCCAAAATGCGGTGTCACCCGTCTGCCTCCGTTTATAAGTGAACTTACTGTTGCAGCCAGCTGAACAGGCGTAATCTGAAAAGACTGTCCAAAAGAAACCGTTGCCAGTTCCACTTCTCCCATATTTTTCTTCTGATGCATAATAGTTCCTGCCTCTCCCGGAAGATCTGTCCCGGTTTTATCCAGAAGTCCAAACTGTCTGAAATACTTATAATAACGTTCTACCCCAAGGCGAAGCCCCACCTCTATAAACACAGGGTTACAGGAATTCTGTGCACCTTCCACAAAATTCTGGGATCCATGTCCTGTTCTTTTTGCACAGTGGATTCTGCGATCCTCCACCACTTTATATCCGGGACAATAAAAACGGTCCCCAGGTGAAACAACACCAGCCTCCAGTCCGGCTGCCATGGTGATGATTTTAAATGTGGAGCCCGGTTCATAAGTATCATTCAGGCAGGGATTTCTCCACATCTGATTCAGTAATTCCTGCTTTCTTTCTGTATTTGTTTTTCCTGATGCTGTCTGCACTGCCAGTTCACTTTGTTTATTGTGATCTTCCGACGGTATTGTTATCCCGGATTCATTTAACTGCATATTCAGATCATCTGTCAGGGTAAAAGGATCATTCAGGTCAAATTCCGGCACATTGACACATGCATATATTTCGCCGTTCTGTGGATTCATCAGCAGGATAGATACACGTTCTGCCTGCTTTTCCTCCATTACTTTCAAAGCTGACTGCTGCGCAAATTCCTGAATATTTACATCAAGGCTGATCATCAGGCTTTTCCCCTCTATCGGTTTTTCCCTTGTCTCACCCAATTTATCAATTTCCACACCCCTGGCATCTGTTGTTGTCAGGATTTTACCCGGCTGTCCCCTCAGGACTTCTTCATATTTCACTTCCAGACCGATAATTCCCTGATTATCACCTCCCGTAAAGCCAATGACTTTTGAAGCCAGACTTCCACATGGATAGTAACGCTTATAATCCTCATCAACTTTCACCCCTGCCAGACTGCACTCTCTTATCTCATCACCTGTACTTTTTTCCACATTTGTCTTTACTATTTCTATGGAAGAGATTTTCTCCACTCTTTTTCTCACTTCTGCCTCATCTATTTTCAGTTTTTCAGACAGCAGGGCGATTACTTTTTCAGGTTCTTTAATCTGACTGTGGATCACAGAGATTGTACATACCGTCCTGTTTGATGCCAGAACTTTTCCCTTTGCATCCAGAATCTCTCCTCTGGCCGCTTTGATCTCTCTCTCTCTTCGTGTAAGTTCTTTTGCTTTCTATAATATAGTCTGATCTGAAACACATAAGATATAACCAGTCTTCCGATAAGGCCTGTCATCATTAAAATACAGCAGAGTAATACCACCCATATTTTTCTCTTGTGAAACGTCATATTTTTTTTCATAAAAAAGCTCCGCAGAGATTGTCATAACAATATATGACCATTCTCTGCGGAGCTATAACTATACGTTTTTATTCCAGACCTGCTTCTTCATTGGTAATACCGTCTGTCTCTTCGTCATTATCCTCAGTCGTCTCAGCTTCATCATCCTCCAGAGTGCAGGTGCATCAGGATTGGATACTGCATCTCCTGAAGAATCTGCATCCGTACTTCCCGAAGCACTGACAAGATTTGTAGACATCTTATAATTGCCTTCCTCATCCAATATGTGATCTCCATTGGCATCCAGCAGATATCCGTTTTCATCAATCCGGTTTCCATCCCAGTCTATCAGATTGCCATCTGCATCCACCAGATTACCGTCACTGTCAAGTTCGCTGTCCGATATGGAAGTACTCTTTAAATGTCCCTTAAACCCTTCCCACAATTCTGTCTCCGGCACTGTTCCATCTTCAGATTCATCCGGCACTACATTCAGATACGGAAGAAGCTCCGAAGGATTCCCTGTGCAATATACTGCGGATAAGTACTGTTTGCCTGATCCTCTACATTCGGTTCATCTACAACTACATAAATTACCACAGCCGGGTCATCTACAGGAGCAAATCCAATAAAAGAAACCAGATATTTTCCGTTTCCTCGCGGGTATTTCTCCGCTGTACCTGTTTTACCGCCTGAACTGTAACCCTGCACTTTGGAATGACGGCTGGTACCCTGCTGTACACTCAATGCCATATAGCTTCTGATATCACTGGAAATCCTGGAGGAAATCGTCTGCTTCAGAAGTATCGGCGAGATTGTTTTTACAGTTCCGCCATTACTGTCAAGAACCTTTGTCACAAGATGCGCTGATAATAATATCCGCCATTGATAACGGAACTCATCGCATTGATTTCCTGGATCATGGTACAGGTAAAACCCTGTCCAAAAGCAGAACATGCAAGTTCTGTTTCCCCCATACTATCCTTAGTATGGATAATACCTGCACCTTCATTCGGCAGGTCAATCCCTGTCCTTGTTCCGAAATTAAACAGACTCTGTGCTTTGATAAACTGAGTAGCTCCCATCTTGGCACCAATCTGCATCATTGCATCATTACAGGAGTTTGCAATTACCTCTCCCAGTGTCTCTGTGCCATGTGCGCTCGGATAAACCGCACACTTGATCATAGTATCTCCAAAGTCTGCGATCCATCGCATACAAATGTATCTGTTTCCTGTATCGCACCCTTTTCCAATGCAGAAGCCATGACGATCGGCTTTACAACAGATCCCGGCTCATAGGCATCTGTGACGCAGAAATTACTCCACATACCATTCAGAGCCTCCACTGTTTCCACATCATTCATCGCTTTGATTTCATCTTCTGTATATACAGCGGAAAGATCTCTCGGATTATTCAGATCATAACGGTCACCACCATCCATGGCAATAATCTCACCGGTGGACGGATTTTCAACAATGACACCTATATTCTTGGCCCCCATTGCTCTTTAAATCCATTAACATATTTCTCAACAATCTGCTGTGCACCGATGTCAATGCTGGTCTGAATGCTTTTTCCATTCACCGCAGCAATAATGGTCTGCTCCACATCTGAATCATCATTGATATACCATACTGTCTTCCGTCTACGCCTGTCAGTGTGCTGTTATAGTACCCTTCCAGTCCGATATCTGCCACATCTCTGTCCAGTGCAAAACCAATTGTATCGCATGCTGTTTCATTAAACGGGTAACTTCTCAGATAATCCTCTTCAAACCAGACGCCTTTGATATTTGCCCGTTCCTTTGCCTGCGCTTTAGTAAGACCGGAATCTTCATCCTCTGCCTTATATTTTTCAAATTCTTTCTTTTTGTCCATAGACAGCTGTTTTGTCAGTACCTGATACTGACTCTGGCTGGTTCTTGAATCGGCCAAAAGAGAACGCACTGTTTCTTCATCAATCCCCAGCACCTCATTTAAGGCACGTATTGTTGGCTCTACATAGTCTCATCTGAATTTACAGTTTTACAGTCCAGGATCACATTATAAACTTTATTGCTGGTAGCCAGTATATTTCCGTTCTTGTCATAAATATCGCCTCTCTTTGCCGGCAGTACCTGGCTCTCATATTTCTGCTGTGCCTGGCTTAACACCTGTTTTTTGTATTTGCTTCCACTGGTAGCATTAATATAAGTAATTCTCAACACTAATATTACCAGAAGCAGTAACACAATTCCAAACAATATCAGCAGCTTTTCTTTCATGTTTTGATTTATTTTTCTCTGTGGTCTTCTTCGACTCTTTCTTCCCGTATTGCTCAATTAATCACCTACTTTGAATCTGGTATATCCTGATACTGTCTTACATAGCTGTTACCCGATGTAGAATAGGTTACTGTCTGATCATCTGACGGATATTTCATCCCCAGTCTCCCCAATGCAGTCTGCTTGATCTTATTCAGATCCACATTTGATGTCACCTGGCTGTAATATGCATCATTGTCTTCTTTTAAATCTGCCAGTTCCTCCTCAAGAGATGCAACTGTACTCATCTTTGCGGTAATCTCTGATTTATAACGAAGATATTTCACAGAGCAGAATAATATCGCCACACATACAACTGCCAGAAACGCTACAAATCCCCAGTTCATTGCAGTCGCCTTCTGCCTGTTCTTCTGTGCTTCTTTACTCAACTGATGTTTCTGCCTTGGTACCTGCGCAGGACTCGCCTGCACTCTTCGGTTTCGATTGGTCTGCTGCCTTCCCGGATTCTGTCTTCCCGGCTGCCTCTTTCTCTCCGGAACTTCTGCAAGACGTCTGACCGTATTTCCGTCAACATACATTCCTCTGTTTGTTCTGGCACTGGTTCTGCTTCTTCTTGCTGTTTCACTCCTGGTCGTTCTCGCCATTTCATGCCTCTCTAATTATAATACTCTCTCAAAAATCCGAAGCTTTGCACTTTTGGAACGCGGATTCTCTTCCATCTCTGTCTCCCCCGGAAGAATCGGCTTTCTTGTGATCACTTTTCCTTTGGATTTCTTCCCGCATACGCATACAGGAAAATCTGAAGGGCAGGTACACGGATTCTCATTTTTTCTGAAAATCGTCTTTACAATTCTGTCCTCCAGAGAATGAAAAGTGATAATGCAAAGTCTTCCGCCATCATCAAGGATATCGATCATTCCATCCAGAGAATCCCGCAGCACATCGAGCTCTCTGTTAAGCTCAATACGGATTGCCTGAAAAGTTCTCTTGGCCGGATGTCCTGACTTCACCTGCATCTTCATGGGAATGGATTCTCTGATGATCTCTGTCAGTTCTCCGGTGGTTGTGATCGGTTTCACCTGTCTGGCGGCAACAATATGTTTTGCAATATTTTTTGCAAATTTATCTTCACCGTAATCACGAATAATACGGTATAATTCTTTTTCTTCATAGCCATTGACAATATCGCCGGCTGTCTGCGTCTGGCGCTGGTCCATGCGCATATCGAGCGGTGCATCTACCCTGTAGGTAAAACCGCGTTCTTCATTGTCAAGCTGATAGGAAGATACTCCAAGATCAAGGAGAATCCCGTCGACTTTATAGATGCCTCTTGCTGCCAGTTCCTGTACCATGTAACAATAATTGCTGCGAATGATCGTCGCCTGTTTATAGGGGGCTAACCTCTCACTCGCAGCAATTATCGCATCCTGGTCTTGATCTATGCCAATAAATCTCCCCTTGGCAGAAAGTTTCCTGCATACCTCACCGGCATGCCCTGCACCTCCTAAAGTACCATCCACGTAGATTCCGTCCGGTTTGATATCCAAACCTTCAATGGTCTCTTCCAGTAATACAGATTTGTGTTTAAATTCCATCTCCGTCTCCTGTCTGGATTTACTTTGCAAGATACTTCAAACGAGACCTGTCAGATTGTGATTCCCATGTCCTGCATGCTCTCTGCAATGCTGTCCATGTCATCATAATCACAGATCTCATTCCATTTTTCTTTGCTCCAAACTTCAATTCTGTTCAGATTACCTGTCAGAACCACATCTTTCTCCAGACCGGCAAATTCGCGCAGTGTCTGCGGTACAAGGATTCGTCCCTGCCTGTCCAGTTCACATGTAGTTGCTCCAGCTACAAAGAATCGTGAAAAAGTTCTGGCATTTTTATTTGTAAGTGGTAAAGATCTGAGCTTCATTTCAAAGGATTCCCATTCATCCATCGGATAAATGTAAAGACAGCCATCAAGCCCTCTTGTCAGAACAAACTCTTCCCCTAAGAGCTCCCTGAATTTAGAAGGAATGATCAGACGCCCCTTCGCGTCGATCGTGTGGTTATACTCTCCCATGAACATGTTACTCACCTACTCTCGCAAAATCTGAATCTCCCCTTCAGATTTCTCAGGTGGTAATGGACTCTGCCGTTATTCCCCACTCACCACCACTATTCACCACTTTCTACCACTTATGTGCTTATTCTAAACTATTTAGGCTGAAAAAACAAGTGGGAGAAAAAGATTTTTAAAATTTAGAACTCTGTTAACATTTATGAAACAACCTTATTTTTACGAGAAAAATGGGCTTTTATACATAAAAAGTGGGTTGAATTTCCACTTTCAACCCACTTATCTTTCAGATATATGTTTTTTTACTGTTCTTCTTTTGAATTTGTGGGAGAAGTTCCCACATCTGGCTTTACCTGTTCATCCATCTCCGGCCGATTTCCGGTTCCGGTTTCATTTCAGAAGTCTCAGGAAACATCTTTTTTTCTTTCACTGACTCATCCAGAAATCTTTTTCTCCTCTGCCGGCGTATAGTATCTCTTTTCTGTGCCATCACTCTGCGTATGATCACTACAGGCATAAAAACAGCAAATAATATAGCGGAAATTACCAGCGAAATCCCCACTTTTGTCCCCGGAATATAAAGCTTATCTGTTCTGAACCATTCAAAGAAAAACCTTCCCAGACCATAACCTGCCAGATAGATCATAAACAATTCGCCTTCATATTTCTTTTTCGGCGCATGGCCATCAACAGCAGAAATAACAGCAGACACCACAGACTTTCATAAAGAAAAATCGGCTGAACCTGAATATATGAAATCCCATTTATAGTCAGCAGATTATCTCTCATTGCTCCCGAAACTTCTCCTGACCGCACAGCTGAAACCGGTATCTGCATTGCCCATGCAGATCTGTATATTCTCCGAAAGACTCTCTGTTAAAAAAGTTACCCCAGCGCCCTATAGCCTGTCCCAGAAGTATTCCGGGACACGCAATATCGGCACTCTGCCAGAATGACGTTTTGGTAATCCTGCAAAATACCGCTGCCGCAAGAAATCCAAAGAGCAGACCACCATATAAAGCGTAACCACCATTTCGAAAGTCCAGTATGGCATTCAGATTTTCTTTATAAAATCCCCATGAAAAAGCCACATAAAATAATCTGGAACCTGCCACTGAAACCAGCAGGGAGATAAGCATCATATCGAGATACCTGTTCTGATCTTCCCCATTTCGTTTCGCTTCAAGTGTCACAATTCCCATTCCAAGAAGAGCACCCACAGCAATCAGTACTCCATATATGGTAAATTCCATTCCAAATATTTGAAATGAGCGCGGCACATAGTCAAAGACCAGGCCAGGTCCCGGAAAACGTATCGACATTTCCATAAATCACCTGTTCATCATACATTGAATCGAATAAGATCCACATCTCCA
>ENA-OQIM01000969-OQIM01000969.1-human-gut-metagenome-genome-assembly--contig:-NODE-969-length-10450-cov-1.927734_pt1 | contig 10450 bp, 17 predicted proteins | sample MGYA00242579_ERZ504744 | MGnify/ENA primary metagenome ERZ504744 (study PRJEB26092, sample SAMD00036441) | human gut metagenome | host: Homo sapiens | study: EMG produced TPA metagenomics assembly of...
TTCATAAAGAGCTGTATTCAGATCGTTAGTATTCATGTTATCGCACCTCCTCATGCTGCTTTGGTTTCTTGTCTGTACTGCGGGGTTGCACCGGGCGTTTTTAGGTTATCCAGCACCGAAGGCCGTGTGCTTTTGGCAACAACAGACTCGGTGTGTGCCTGCCCCTTTCCGTCGATGTTGAGCAGGGTATCCAGCTCCACCAGACGGGCGTTTTTTGCTTCTCAGTTCTTCTTCATAAAGGAATGGCTTTCCGACTTCCTCCTTTGCGGCAGCCTGCTGCTGATAGAGGTTATCCAGCTGGGCCTTTGCCGCCTCCAGACGCTGGGGCATCTGGGCGAGGGCATTGTCGATACGGGTAAGATTTCCGCGAGGGTCTGTACCAAGGGTTGCCCGGTGGGTCATCTGTCCTTTCAGCAGGAGCGTATACTCCTGTTTCCAAGCGGAAAATTCCACGGACATGGCATAACCCGGTAGCTGCCGATCTGCACCGGATCGGAGGTTTTGACCTCCTTGCAGGCATCCAAAAGGGCTGCACCGGCGTTCTCCTTATCGGTCAGCAGGTCTCCACGAATCTCCATACCAGCAAAACCGTCCTCCGGGTGCGGGTGAGCTGCCAAAACCTCCAGATCGGATTCAAAGCCCTTGATAAAACCTTTGTGCTTTTCAATCTCCTCCGGGAAGTATTTGAGCAGCTGGTCCTCCAGACGATATTGCTTGCTCTGGTGGTCGGCTTTCATCAGCTTCAGGCGGGATACCTCCACATCCAAATCCATACGCTCTTTGATACGTGGGTCTCCGGCACACAAAGCCTTGATCTCTGCAAAACTGAGGCGGTTTCATCCACATCATCGCAGGAGCGCACCGGCGATTTAGAAGTCATGATCTGACTAATGAATTTTTGCTTATTCTCCACCGTCTGCCAGAGGTATGCGTCAAAGGTTCCTTCGGTCACATAGCGGTACACATGGACAAGAGGATTCTGGTTACCCTGGCGCTCGATACGGCCCTTGCGCTGGGCAAGGTCTCCCGGTCTCCACGGACAGTCCAGGTCATGAAGTGCCACCAGACGGTCCTGCACATTGGTGCCTGCGCCCATCTTGGCGGTGCTGCCCAAAAGGACACGAACCTGACCGGTACGGACTTTAGAGAACAGCTCCTTTTTCCGCACTTCGGTATTGGCTTCATGGATAAAAGCGATCTGGTCGGCAGGCATCCCCTGGGCAATGAGTTTCTGACGAATATCGTCATATACCGTAAAGACCGGTTCCTGCTCCGGCAGAGGCACAGCGCCTTCCAATGCGTGAAGCAGTGGATTATCCAGCGTTTTCGCCGCCTTGCTTGCAGGAGCTTTGGCCTGTGGTGTAGAAATGTCGCAGAACACCAGCTGGGTCAGCTTGTCAGCTTTGCCGTCCCGCCAGATCTGCATGATGTTGTCCACACACTGATTGACCTTTGTGCCAGGTTCGTCCGGCAGCATCTGGTTGACGATCCTCTGGTCCAGCCCCAGCTTGCGGCCATCCGAGGTAATCTTGAGCATGTTATCCTGGGACGGGTCAACAGTTCCGCTGTGTACCAGCGATGCACGCTCCGAAAGAGCTTTGACCATTTCCTGCTGATGTTCGGTAGGCTGCGCCACGATGTTGTGGTATTCCACCTCCGGGTAGCAGATTCAGCTGGTCGGCGGTCTTGATGTCCGCCACTTCTTTGAACAGGTTCATCAGCTCCGGCAGGTTAAAGAACTTGCTGAATCTCGTTCTTGCCCGGTAGCCGGTGCCTTCCGGTGCCAGCTCAATCGCTCTTGAATTATAGGTACATTATGGAAATTTAATTGATTTCTCCAACGAACTTGTAGAAAATCCGGATATTCTGGACTTTCTCTCCGTCGATGGTCTGAGGTTCAGATACCTCAATCTTTTCGATAAGACGGTTTACTATGGCTGTGGTCAGCTCTTTGATTTCTGCACATTCTGCCATTTCATTGGCAAGCTGTTCCGCTTTGCAGGTGCTGTCCTTCAGATTGTCAGCCGTAGTTTTCAGTTTTTCAATTTCTTCGGTTGTTTCTTTCTTTTCCTGTTCAAAATGGGTGGACAACATCCGGAACTGCTGTTCTGACACAAGCTGCTTTGTAAAATCCTCATACAGCTTGATGAACTGTCTGTCCGATTCGAGGAGCTTTTTCTCCAGTTTCTCCAGCTTTTTCTGGATATTTTCCCGGTTATTCACCGCTGTCATATCCATCTGCCCCAGTACCTTCCGCATGAATTTCTCCCGGTTTTTTATGACCTTTTTTGCATGGGTCTGGATGTCCGCAAGTACAAGTTCCTCCAGATCGTCCGCATTGATGCGGTGCTGGCTGCAGAACCCGGTTCCCCTCACACGGTAGATGCGGCACTGATAAAAAGTCCGTTCGATGACTGGCTTCTCTTTATTCCTGCCATCGGTATGCACCATCAGGGTACTTCCGCAGTCGGCACATTTTAAAATGCCCCGGAACTTATTCTCATACCCGGAAGTACAGGGCTTGACTTTCGTATGGCGGTCAAGGATTTCCTGCACCGTGTCCCATGTGTGTTCATCGACAAGTGCCTCATGGTCACTGGGAATAATGGTTCGCTCACTCATGGGGATATAACCCCTTGTTTCCTGCTTGAAATGCTTCTTATCATATTTCTGCACCCAGAAATAGCCTTTGTAAAGCGGGTTGCGTAAAATCCGGATAACGGTTTCCTGTTTCCAGCTATAGGCATCATCTTCTTTTACCAGAAACTTTCCAAAATATTCCGGTTTATAATATGCCGGCTTTGGGATTTTCTGTTCATAAAGGATTTTCCCGATTTTATTGTTTCCCATTCCCTGAAGTGCAAGCTGGAAAATATAACGGACGGTTGGTGCGGTTTCTTCATCAGCAATCAGGTGGTTTTTATCCTCCGGGTCTTTCTGATACCCGAATGGTGCGTGTGTTCCCATGAATTTTCCCTGGCTTGCCCGGATGTACTTACCTGACCTCACCTTTTTTAGAAACATCCCTTGAATAAAACTCATTAAGAATGTTCTTAAACGGGGTAATATCCATCTCACCGCTGTTTGCGGAATCCACACCGTCATTCACGGCGATATACCGTACCTGATGTTTTGGGAAAAATACCTCGATATAAGCACCGCTCTCCAGATAGTTCCTGCCTAATCTTGAAAGGTCTTTTGTGATCACACAGGTAACTTTTCCTGCTTCGATGTCCGCTATCATCTGTTGAAAGGACGGACGGTTGAAATTCGTACCGGAATAACCATCATCTACATAAAACCGATAATTATAAATTCCCAGTTCTTCTGCTTTTCTTGTAAGGATCGCCTTCTGGCTCTGGATGCTCATGCTCTCGCCCACATTGCCGTCATCCAATGATAATCTTGCATAAAGTGCTGTCCATGTTTCTCTGATTTCTGTTGTCTGCATATTGACCTCCTGTGGTTTCTTCAATATCCAGTGACAGAAATACGCTGTCTTTATTATAGCGATTCCTGCCACCTCCTGCAACTGCTGATTTTATTTTTCCGGTGAAATCTGCATCTTTTCTCATCCCACCTTTTTCTGATTTTCCAGTTTCTCCTTTACATTCTGTTTCGCCGCTTCTTCACTAACGGCAGTCAGTACCTTTTCCATGCTCTCCTTGCCGGAATAAACGTGTTCCACCACATAGCGGATGGGTTCTCTCCGACGGTTCCCTGCTTTTCTCTGCATAAAATCCCTCCATAAATACCAATGCTGGCAGAGGATTATCCCTGCCAGCACACCAACTGTCAAACTATTGTTTCTGTTTTTCGTAGTCCTGCAATCTTTACTCATTGCAATCTCCTTTCTGCCTGCCGGGGGACATCCCGGCAGATTTTCCTTAACGATGTATAAATCTAAAGTCCCATTTCCTGACGTTTCTTCTTTTGCTCCTGCCCCCTGTCCATCTTTTCATGCTGTCGGCTCTGGGACTGGTCTTTGTTCTTCTGCTCCCGCTCATCTATCTTCCGGTTATGACGAAGCAACTCCACATAGGCAAGATTGACGGTACTCCTGCCGTAACGTCTGGACTGTTTCTCGTATTCCTGTGTCAGCTCTTTGATCTGTGCTTCCCACTTTTTCGGTGTGAATTTTTCTCCTTCCCGAAGAAGTTCATAGACCGGAATACGGAGTTCTTTCGCCGTTTCCAGTTCTTTCTTATGCTGGCTGTGATAAACTGCCTGTGCGATTCCTTTCTTCTGCAGATATTCATTACGGATGGGAATGTATGGAGCATAGGCGGCATAAGCCTCTGACAGTTCCTTTAACCGCCGGATTTCCCTTCCATCTCTGTTGCAGATTTCCTCTGCTTCTTTCTTGGAAGCTTCTTGCTGTACTGCAAAGGTTTCCAGTGCTTCAAAGCTGTCAATGCCTTTTTCTTCCACGAACCTCCGCACGTTTTCAACATCCATCAGTGCTGCACGATACTTACCTTTTTTAAATTCGGTGCCTGTATCAGCGGCAGATGAAGCCTTCCAAATGCTGCAAGAATACATTCCAGCATTTCCAGAACCTCATTTTTCATCGCTGCAAATACGCTGACTTCCTTTGTACCGGAAGTTTCTTTCTGTATCGAACCAACTGCCGTCTGTTCTGCTTCACCTTCCTGTGCCGCAGGGATGTCTCCTGCCATTTTTCCTGCTTTCTTTTCTGCGGCATTCTTTGCAGCTTCCGCAGCTTTTTCCTGTTCCCATTTCTCCAAATTTTTCACACTGTTCCATGCAATATCATAGAACATCCTTGCCCTTTGCAGCGTCTGGTTATGCTCCATGATTGCCCGGTTCGCATCCCCTTTTTCGGTACGGATGCCTTTCCTCTCCAATGCACTGGCAATCGGACCTAAGTGCCTGGTCGGCTCCTGCTCCAGTCCCAGCTCTTTAAAAGAACGGTGTTCCCAGTACTCCGGCAGTCCGATCCGGTCATTCACCACATTGATGGTGTCCGTCAAATCCTTTCTCCATTTCCGGGAATTACCTTTTTCATTCCAGTCATTCACATCTACCGCCCTGCTCTTAAATCCCCGTCCGGACTTATTGCGGATTTTATTGCCGTCTTTATCAAGGATATATTCCTTTCTCTGCTTGGCTCCCCACTTCCCGTTTTCTTCCACCGGGCGCAGGGTGAGCATAAGATGGAAATGCAGGTTATGGATGCCATTTTGATTAACAGAATCATGGATTGCCCAGTCCGCACACATCCCTTTGGAAACAAAATTCCGCTGCACATAATCCCGCACCGTTTCTTCTGCCAGCTCATAGCTCCAGTCATTTGGAAGTGCTGCTTTCAGTGTCCGGCAAAGCTGGGCATTTTTCTGTTTCTCATTCAGCTCCACAGAGTTCCACAGCACTGCCCTGTCCAGCCATTCCTCCGGTGCATATTCCGGGAGATTGATTTCACAATGCACCAAATCTTCATGGTATTTCGGGCGATACGTTTTCCCGTCATACTCGCTGACAAGAACACTCCTGCTGATGTAAGAAGCTGCATCTACCGCCGACTGCCCTTTGCTCCGCTTTACAATGCTGAACCTTGTGCTGGCATATTTCGTGCGCATACTCACAAAGTTCCTCCCTTACCGTAAAATAGAGGGCTGCAAGAAAAGCCTTTGCAGATGGACGAAAGCCGGGTGTGTTTTCCGGGTTACGGGCAGATGCAAAGGATACAAGGGGGTAGGAAGCGCAGCGGACGGAGGGGAAAGGTTATTTCCCCTCTTGACTGGTGCAAGGCAGGCAACGCCCACCGCAGGTGCCCTCGGAGAGCGCACAAGACCATACGGAGTGTGGTCTATCTGTGCGCACCCCATAACTGGGGTGAACCCATACTCCCGGAGATACTGCTTACACTCCCTGCGAAAAACTGCCACCCGCAAAATCTTTTGAATTGGCGTATCCGCCGCTGTTTTCTTTTGTCTTCGTTTCATCGGCGTGACCGCCGTTTCTGTCTTTTTCATCTTCCATCTCATCCGCATTTTTCTCCATCCTTTTTACGTTTTCCACCGCCTGCCTGCACTCTGCCGAAGCAAGAGCCGCTGACAAGATCACATTCAGTTCTTTTTCTTCATACTGATAACATTCCGGGAAATACTTTGCAACAATGCCGCCCATCAGATATTTATGATGGTTCTGTGCTTTCCTGCGTTTCTCATTCTCCTTTTTGCGCTCTGCCTCATATCTTGCCTTTGCCTGTTCCAGATTTTTCAGTGCCTTATCCATTGCAGCACTGGTTTCATTCCTGTTTTTTATCATGTGTTTATACTCCTTTTCTCATTTTTCTGTTTGATTTTTTTATTTTATGGCATAAAAAAACAGCCTGAACCTTTTCCATGTCCATAGCCGCTCTCCTGCCATTTGGTTTTCTATTTTTCTTAATTTCCGTATTTTCACGGACAGCTTTCTTCCTGACACAGAGCTGTCACCTCTGTGTGCGGTTCTTTCATAAATTTCCCGCATTTTTATGGCGGTTCATTTCCTGCATCCTCTGCCTTGCCCATTGGCTGTGCTCCTCGTTTACCTTTCTCGGTTCCGAAGATTGATGAGGTGTTTTTCACAGGAATAGGTTTTACTCACTTCGGTCTGCTCTACCACCTGGTAATGCTCCGGATAAGCTGCAGCCAGTGCATCCAGTTTTCGCATCATCTGCGGGCTGGCTGTATAAATACTGGCTTCCTGTTCATCATTATTAAAATTGATAATCGTTTCCTGCTCATACTTTGTCAGTTTCATCTGCTTTTTTCTCCTTTCCGGCTCCCGCCTGTTTTGCTTTATTTGTATGCTGTTCCATCCACAAAGCCAGCTTCTGCTTTGTGACAAGTTTCCGCCCTCCCACCTGCAAGGTTGGAAAATCCGGACGGTTTAATAGCTGATACGCTCCTGCCTTTGAAATAGAAAGGGCCGATGCCAGCAGTTTTGCATCCAGCACGTCCGGCAGCGTTTCAAATAATTCTTTCCCCACAAAAATCACCCCCTGTCCGGAAATGGGTAAAAGAAAGCAGCTATCGTAAGGATAGCCGCCGATGGGATGGATGGATTAGAATGTTTCCAGATATTTTTGATATTCTTCCGAGATAAAATCCTCATAACAGTCTGCAATATGGCGGATTCTTTTCAGCACCGCACCGTGTGTCTTATAGCCTACAGCTTCCGCAATCTCCTGTAACCTATGCCCCTTCATTTTCATTTCCAGAATCTTTTTATCACGTTCGGAAAGCCCTGCAGCAAACTCCGCAATCTGAAGCTCTGACAACACCGAATTTTCAAACGCACTCCTTGTATCCGGAATATCAAAGTCTATGCTATTTTCTTCTGCATCCTCTGCAAGCTGCTCTATGGATACCGCCTTTTTTCCTGGAACGGCTGTGTTCCCACGAACGCATGAAGTCCAGTTTTACCTGACTTCCCCTTTTATCGAAGTCCTCAATGGTTCGGTTGTTCCAGATTTCATCGATCATAGGCTGCCAGTTCTGTTCCTGTATAATTTCCGGCACGAGGGTACCGATCAGGTTGCCAAACTGCTGATAAGTAAGCCACGGAAGTTCCGTTCCCTCCGGCACGTTGTAAAGCTGCTGGAAAGAAAATCCGCTGACCTCAAATTTGTCACGCAGGAGCGGAAGCATAGAGTAAGAGAGCCGCCACAACGGAAAGTCCCCGGAATACTGCGCCGCACTGCCGGGTATCTCCCGGTAGCCGCCTTTTTGATATGGAACTTCAAAATACTGCCATGCGCTCCATGCCACACAATCCCATACCAGTTCCAGAAATGTATCATTGTTTATCATACTGTCATATTTATCCGTCCGCAGCACTCATAAGGGCAGCTGGGAAGTTCAGATAAACAGGACGTTTGCTGACAAACTCCTGCGGCAGACTATAAAATAATGTCAGCCATGCTTTGCCGCTGTTCTTTGGAATTTTTATCACCTGTCCCTGCTTCATTTCAATGATTTCTCCATTGTCATTCTGCTTCTGTTCTTTACATCTTTCATCCCAAAATCACCCCCCTACTGATACATGGCAGAAGTCCCATTAAAATGTTCCAATATTTTTGAATATTTTTGAAAAAGTTTTTTCTCTTTTAAATTTCACAATCTGTCCGTTATTTTCTAATATTTTTCTTCTGCTGTCCATCTGTTTTCAGCGGACATAAAAACAGGCGGTACCCAATCTGTTTGAATACTGCCTGTCACTATAATCTTTTTGTATATCCTATGCGTTTTCCCGCAGCCACCGATTGATGATATACTGCCAGTCCATTCCATCCTGCATGACACGCAGAACTGTAACTGTTTTCACTGCTTCATCCACAGTATAAAACAGCAGATAGGATTCACACGGTTTCATGTAAATATCATAACCACGATACCGGAAGCCTGTTGTATTATACCCGGTCGGAAGTGTATCAAGTGCAAGAACCGCTTTTTAATCTTTTGGGAAAAATCCTCTGCATACTCCCGGTATTTAAATTGCTGAAGGATATATTTCTTTTTTCCTTCACATCCAGCTTGCCGCTCTGGGCAATTACAACTTTGTATTTTCTTTTTTCCATCCGTACCCCTTATACTGCATCAATTTCTGCCCATGCTTCTTCCACTGTCTGCACTCTGCCATTTTCCATATCGTCAATGGCTTCATCCAGCTTTGACAGAAGGACATCCATTGCATCGTTGATCGTATAAGTTGTTTCACGGGATTTCGTTGCCTGTGCCAATGCCATAACCATCACCCTTTCTTAAAATAGCACTCATGTTTCTGTCTTTATCATACCACGAACCATCAGAAATATCTATCATTTTTGACAGTCACACAACACTGGATCTGATTTAATTATTCACACATTTTTTCATTAAACTTATAACCAACTCCCCACACAGTCTGAATATAGACCGGATGACTCGGATCATCCTCTATTTTTTCCCGAATATGGCTGATATGGCTCATCACAATGTTGTAATCACCGGAATACGGTTCCTGCCAGACCATATCATAAATCTGTTCTTTACTGAATACCCTGCCGGGATTTTGAGCGAGAAGCTGGAGGATTTCAAACTCTGTATAAGTCAAGGCAATTTTATCATTATTCCGCATAACCTCTCGTCGCTCTAAGTCAAGCATTATTCCCTTGTGTTGTAAGTTCGATTTTAGATTCATTTTTTGAAATATAAATTTTTCTCTACCAGCATCCAAAATGGAAATAACAGATTCTATTAAATTTTCTTCATCTCCATCAAAAGATAGCAATAAAATTTTTCCTATACAGCTCACCTCATATTATTTCATGCTATAAAACACTATAACTTTACATTCACTTAAACCAAATGATACAATTTCCCCTCATGGATTTTAAGTACCACATCTGCAGCATCAGCTATTTTTTTGCTATGTGTTACGACAATTACACTTTTTCCCATTTCATGCGCACTTTTCATCAATATCTTAATAATTTCGTCTGCAATTTCTTCATCCAGATTTCCTGTAGGTTCATCTGCAAGCAATACCTTCGCAGGACTTGCTAATGCTCTTGCAATAGCCACTCGCTGCTGCTGTCCTCCTGATAACTGTAAGACCTGCCGTTTCCAGTCTTCCCTCGGTATTCCAACCGCTTCCAAAATTTTCTCTATGTCTTTCTTTCCACCCAGCATCACATTTTCTTCTGGAGTCAAATAATCTATCAGATTATAATTCTGAAAAACCAATGACATATTTTTCTTTCGATAGTTGTGTAGTCCTTTTTTTCTTATATTTACCCCTTCATAATAAATTCCCCCATCCGTCGGAGAATCCAAACCTGCCAAAAGCGATAAAAAGTTGTCTTACCGGAACCACTTGGTCCCAAAATGGCATACATTTTTCCTATCTCAAAGCCATATGATATATCATCTAAAACTTTTTTGCCTTTATTCGCCTTATAGTAATAGACAACATTCTTTGCCTCAAGAACAATGTTTCCTGCATTTTTACTCATTTCTATAACCTCCTACCCCGTTATTCAGCTCATTTCACTTAATATCTGCTTCGGCCTTTTCTTCATTATCGTGATTCCTGCTACTAATACTGCAATAATCAAAATACCTGATATCATCCCAATATCCATCAGAACCATTTCTTTCGTTATATGAACCTCCACATCTTGTATTTTTAAATCCGGTGCAATATATCCATCTATATAGGTACCAGTATTTTCCTGTTCCTGCTGTTCTAACCTTAAGGTCTGCGTTTCTTTCGCTAAATATGAAGCTGAAGTCTCTGCAATAATTGGGGAAATTGCAAAGGATAACAACATCCCTATAATACTTATCATTACTGCTTCCCATAAAAACTGTACCCATATTTCAAATTTGCACTTTCCAAGTGACATCATAATTCCTATTTCTTGCGTACGATTTTTTTATCCAAAACAGAAAAACTAAAA
>ENA-OQIM01000970-OQIM01000970.1-human-gut-metagenome-genome-assembly--contig:-NODE-970-length-10450-cov-1.625884_pt1 | contig 10450 bp, 19 predicted proteins | sample MGYA00242579_ERZ504744 | MGnify/ENA primary metagenome ERZ504744 (study PRJEB26092, sample SAMD00036441) | human gut metagenome | host: Homo sapiens | study: EMG produced TPA metagenomics assembly of...
CTTTTATGGAAGGTCTGGCACCTGGAGTGCTTCCTTCTGGCGAATCCGTTACTTTTGGTGTCTGGATCAGATCCTCAAATTCGATCTGGAGACCGACTGTGATCTTGCACAGAACACCAATAGATGGATTTTGCCTGACCTCTTTTCGATCTGTGCCAGCATACTCTTGCTGACTCCTGTCCTTTCAGCCATCTGATCGAGGCTCATGCCTCTGTACTGGCGGAATCTCTTTAAATTTACTGCTACATTATTTGATAAATAGTCCATGATCGTCATCTCTTTCTCTTGTGTGGTATCTGCGGATCATCCATTTCCGCTACAGGTTTCTTCCTTTATCTTACCTTATTCTTCTGATTTTGACTATACAAAAATGCCGCATGTGTCTGTTTCGGGCAGACATATGCCGACATTTGCTTTATTCTTACTATGAATCTTACTCTAAGATATGCTCTCTTCCCATGGATATATCATTCTGACATGGTCATCTGCCAGGGAATAAAAGATGGATTTTCCCTCTCTTCGGTTCTTTACGAGCTTGTTCTGCTTAAGGATGCGAAGCTGATGGGACACTGCGGACTGGGTCATATTCAGGACTTTTGCCAGATCGCAGACACAGACTTCGGATTCAAACAAGACAAATAGAATACGGATACGAGTAGAGTCTGCAAAACCTTGAAGAGATCTGCCAGATCATAAAGTTCTTCTTCATCCGGCATGGTCTCATTCACGATCTTAAGCAGATCTTCGTGGATTTCCTGGCATTCGCAGGTTATTTCTTCTTTCTCTTCTGCCATAAACAGTCTCTCTTTCTTATAATTTCTTTTTACAGACGTTTTACAAAAAGGGTACGGATCGCATTCAGGACTGCAAGCACCATGACTCCGACATCTGCAAAGATCGCTACCCACATGTTTGCAATACCAACTGCACCCAGGATCAGGCAGATCACCTTGATACCGATCGCAAAATAAATATTCTCATATACGATACGCATACATTTCTTTGCGATACGGATCGCCTTGACGATCTTCATCGGGTCGTCATCCATCAGGACCACATCGGCTGCCTCGATCGCAGCGTCGGAACCCATAGCTCCCATTGCGATACCGATATCTGCTCTGGAAAGTACCGGTGCATCGTTGATCCCGTCACCAACGAAAGCGAGTTTCTCTTTTTCTGATTTCTTTGCGAGAAGTTCTTCTACTTTGCTTACTTTGTCAGCCGGAAGGAGTTCGCTGTATACACGGTCAACGCCAAGTTCACCTGCAACCTGCTGTGCAACTCTGTCAATATCACCTGTCAGCATGACAGTTTCTTTGATACCGTTTTTCTTAAGGTTTGCGATCGCATCTTTGGAAGTCGGTTTCGGAACATCGGAGATCAGGATGTGGCCTGCATAAGCTCCATCGATTGCCACGTGGATGACGGTTCCTACCTGATGGCACTCTACTGCTTCTACGCCGATGCGCTTCATCAGCTTAACATTTCCGACTGCAACCGGAGTTCCGTCTACTTTTGCTGTAACACCGTTGCCGCTGATCTCCTCTACATCTGTCACGCGGTTCTGATTGATCTCTTTGCCGTAGGCAGTTTTGAGGCTGCGGCTGATCGGATGTGAGGAAAAGCTTTCTGCAAGTGCTGCGTACTCGAGGATTTTGGACTGTTCCATAGTGTTGTGATGGACACCTGCTACTTCGAATACACCCTTGGTCAGAGTACCGGTCTTGTCAAATACGACGTATTTTGTCTCGGACAGAGTCTCCAGATAGTTGGAGCCTTTGACCAGGACACCTGCGTTGCTGGCCCCGCCGATTCCGGCAAAGAAACTCAGCGGGATACTGATCACAAGTGCACACGGGCAGCTGATTACAAGGAAGGTCAGTGCACGGTAGATCCACTGGCTCCACATTGCAGGATTGTGAAGGATCACAAGGTTTACAATCGGCGGCAGGACTGCAAGTGCGAGCGCACCGTAGCAGACTGCCGGGGTATAATAGCGGGCAAATTTGGAGATAAAGTTTTCGGATCTGGATTTACGGGAACTGGATTCCTCGATCAGTTCCAGGATCTTGGAAACGGTAGATTCATCAAATTCTTTGGTTGTTCTGATCTTGAGCACGCCTGTCATGTTGATGCAGCCGCTGATGATCTCATCACCTGGTTTTGCACTTCGCGGAAGACTTTCACCTGTCAGTGCACTGGTATTGAGGGTTGTGGTTCCTTCTACGATCACACCGTCGAGCGGGACTTTTCACCTGGCTGTACGACGATGATGGAACCGATCTCAACTTCATCCGGGTCAACTTTTTCCAGTTTACCATCGTTTTCGATATTGGCGTAGTCCGGGCGGATATCCATCAGTTCGGTGATGTTGCGGCGGCTCTTGCCGACGCATAGCTCTGGAAAAGCTCGCCGATCTGGTAGAACAGCATAACGGCTGTGCCTTCTTTGTAATCCTTCAGAAGGATTGCTCCGATAGTCGCTACTGCCATCAGGAAATTCTCATCAAATACCTGTTTGTTACGGATTCCCTTGAATGCCTTCTTCAGAATATCATAGCCGATCACAAGATATGGAATCATGTAAAGTGCAAATTCCAGATATCCGTCAACTGGAAGCACGGACAATACTGCGATCAGTACGAAAGCTATGATGATGCGGGTCAGCATTTTTTTCTGCTTTTTGTTCATGTTCTCTCCTCCTTCACCCATTTGATAAAGATGCCCTGCCGCATCCGCAGCAGAGCATTCTCATTGTTCTTATAAGTAGATCTCGCAGTCATCTTCAACTTTCTTGCAGTTCTTGAGGACTTCTTTCATAACGCTGTCCGGATCCTGGCCTTCTTCGAATTCTACTTTCATTTTGAGCATCATGAAGTTTACGCTTGCATCCTTAACACCTGCTGTGTTCTTGCAGCTTCTTCCATTTTGTTTGCACAGTTTGCGCAGTCAACTTCGATTTGTAAGATTTCTTCATAGTGGTGATCTCCTTTTTCTTCATAGATGTTTTATTCACGTTTTCATATGAACACTTATTCATATGTTTGATTGTATTATACCATCTTGTATAGAAATGTCAATATGTTTTCGCAAAAAAAGAAACCACCGGGAACGGAAATTTATTCCGTTCCCAATGATTTCCTGGTTTTCTCAATCTTTTACAAATACTGCGACTGCTTCCGTCCACACGGTTTCGCAGACTGGTCTACACAACAGGCTTTCTCAAGACGGTAGCCTGCCTGAAGAAAGGCTTCGAGGTCTCTGGCGAGGCTGGTAGCTTTGCAGGAGACGTAGACGATGCGGTTTACGCCGTAGGAAGGATCTTCGGCAGTGCTTTCGGATGGATTCCGTCGCGCGGCGGGTCAAGAACGATCACATCCGGTTTCTCGGTCAGGTCATCGAGGACCTTAAGAACGTCACCGGCGATGAATCTGCAGTTATCAAGGCCGTTGAGTTTCGCATTCTCTCTCGCTGCTTCCACGGCATCCTCCACGATCTCAACACCGATCACTTCTTTTGCCACCGGTGCGAGAAGCTGGGCGATCGTGCCTGTTCCGCTGTACAGGTCAAAAACTTCCATTCCACTGGTATTCTGGATATAGTCTCTGACAACGTTATAAAGAACTTCGGCTGCCAGTGAGTTCGGCTGGAAGAAAGAAAATGTACTGATGCGGAATTTCAGCCCAAGCAGTGTCTCATAAAAATAGTCCTGTCCGTAAGGATTCTTGTCTCATCACTCTTGACCACGTCAGAAAGCGAATCGTTGATGATGTGCATGATCCCAACGATCTTTCCTTCCAGCGGCAGTGCCAGAAGCTGTTCCTTAAGCGGTTCCAGATCGTATTCCTCCTGGCTGGTAGTGACAAGATGTACCAGGATTTCGCCGGACGTTACACCACGTCTCAGCATCAGATGGCGGAGATAGCCCACATGCTGGAGTTTACGATAATAGGAAGCACCTTTTTCCTGAAAAATGTGCGTACACAGGTCAGGATATCTGTCATATCCTTATGGACCAGTCTGCAGTCGTCCGTGTTTAAGATGTCATAAGTGCTACCCTTCTTGTGCAGACCGAGAGAAAGCGGTCCGTCCTTGTATTCATCACCAAAGGAAAATTCCATCTTGTTGCGGTACCCAAATTCGATCGGGCTTCCGTGGATTCCTTCCCATTCAAAATCAGCCTTACCTTCTGCGTCTGTCTGTCCGCCCTGGATGAGTGCATCTTCCAGAAGCTCACGGATCTGTCTGTCCTTCATCTCAAGCTGATTCTCGTAGGACATTGTCTGGTACATGCATCCGCCGCATGCAGGAAAGTTGCTGCATACCGGCTCTCTTGTCTCAAGCGGGGATTTCTCCAGAACTTCCATGATGCGTCCCTGCGCCCTGCCGGAGCGTTTCTTCTGGATCATGAACCGTACATTCTGACCCGGGATTCCGTTCTTGATCAGGACTTTCTGATCATCCACCTGGACATAGCCTTTGTTTGGAAAGTCTACATTTTCTATAATGCCTTCGTAAATTTCACCTTTTTCATTTCACTTATTCCTTATCTTACTTTTATATTTACAGTAAAACAGCCCCGGTTATCTGCCGGAGCTGCTCAAAATCCAAGTTACTGTTCACCGTAGCCTGCTTACTCTTCTTCGTCCTCGAATAATCATCAAAGTCGTCGTCGAAATCTTCTTCAAAATCCTCCAGATAATCTGGTGTGAAGAAGCGGTAAACTGCAAATGCGATACCTGCTACTGCTGCAACTGCACCGATGATTGCCAGCACCCAGAGAACTGTGTTTTTCTCTTTTTCTTCTTCTTTCTTGTTCAGGGTAGAGAGTAATTCCTCGATTTTGGCATTCATGTTTAAATTATTCAGATTCATTGTACGCACCATCCTCTCGCTCGATGTCAATTATAGAACATAGTATATCACTATTCTGAAATTTTTTACCATATGTTCTATAAAAAAGTTACTTCAAAAATCCGCGAAAAATTCTCATCCTTCTCCATAAAAGGTGCACTGCCTATCTTACTGCCTATCTGAACCTTTGTCTCCACACCTTCCTGTGAATTCGTCAGCAGATCCTGATCTGGAACCACGCATCCTTTCTGCGTCATATAAATGATCGTTGACCCGCCAAATGCGAAGTTCCCTTTCTCCTGACCGCGGTCCACATGGTCACATACCGGGTGGTTTTCAATCTTTCCGACCATCAATGCACCAACTTCCATCATCAGGAGCGTTCCGAAATGCTCGGACTTCATAAGTGAATACTCCCGCGTATTTTCCTTATAAATAGGATATACATCATTCGCGGCCGGATTCACTGTATGCAGAACCCCCGGTATCCTCCTTCTCACCGATTCCCTGCCACTGTCGACATAGATATAACGATGATAATCATCCACACTGAGTCGGAACACCCACAGATATCCACCTGCAAACCGCCTCGCAAGTGCCTCATTCCGAAGAAGACTTCCTGCTGTATACCGCGTATGCTTGATCCTAACTTCCATCTGCTCATCGATCGGATAAACACTCAGCCGGCAGTCACACGGACTGATAAAATGTGTCTCGTCCATATCTATCTCGCGAGCACCCTTTCTGAGTTTCCTTGTAAAAAAGTCATTATAAAGAACGATATCTCCGCGCTCATAATCTTTCATATTGATTCCGGCTTTTCTGATAAAAGGATCGATTGCCAGAGTAGAGATCCCGGAATCCAGAAACCTGCCGCCAAGTTTCGAAACTGACGGTGACACCAGCGGCTTCAGCAGACATCTCCCCGCTGCACTTCCATAAAGCTTCTCCAGGAATTTATCCTGACCGGTGCTTTCCTCCCATTTATGCCCCTGACGGTCTGCCGTGTATCGCATGGCTCAGGCTCCTTTCAATTTTTGTATTCTGTAAAGATTATATTTTGCCCACCATCCTTCTTTGTAGAGAAGGATAAAAAGAACTGCCACAGCCACAACTGCTACCAGTATGACCAACTCTCGGTTTGTCGGCTTGCGGAAACGGAAATTCAGGATAAAAAGAAATCCTACCAGCAGCATCGCAATATGAAGACATACGAGGAAATAACGGAATCCCGGGAAAAACACCGAAACCATAAACAGAAGCGGCATAATCACAGACATGGATGTGATCGGAAGTCCTGATAATATTTACGGTTCTCGCTTGTCTCGCTCTGTCTCTTTTCTTCCATTACGTTAAAATATGCCAGCCTGATCACGCCTGCCACACCATAAAAAGCAAGGATCATCAGACTGTAGATCTTGCACATTCCAAGCTGGTATCCCAGAATGATCGGAAAAATGCCAAAACAGACAATATCGCAGAGGGAATCGATCTGAATCCCAAAAGCCTTCTCATCATCTGTCCGGTTCTTTTTTGTCCGGGCGATCTTGCCGTCAAACATATCACATAATCCTGAAAATGCAAGGCAGAACACTGCCAGCGGCAATTTCCCATCTATTGCAAAAAACATGCCCATGATCGAAGAGATCAGGCTTATGTACGTTACCACTACTGTATAATCATAAAATCCAATCATTCATACTACCCCTGTTTTTCATTTGTTTTCTGACCTATCGTCAGCTGCGCTATTACTGTAAAAAACGCACTGATAAAGAGTTCCCCATAGTATCCCAGTCCCCTGCTCAGTACCATTCCAGAGCAGAAGGCTTCCAAAACAGGCACAAAATATTCAGGAACAGTGCTCGCTGATTCCCATCCTCGGAAGGGGTAGCATGTCAACAGAAACAGAAATCACCGCCTGCAAGAAACAGGACCGTCCAGAATCCCGTTCCACTGAGCGAAAAAGCCCGGTACACAAACCAGGTAACCGCAAACAGAGCCATTCTCTGTGCAAACGTGATCAGGATCACATGAAAGATCACCCGCGGATGAGTTCTTAAATACGCAGCAGTTTCTCTGTAAGTATCCATAGAATCTTCCAGCTTCTTAAGTCTGCTGTGTTTTTTGCGGACAATATGCAGTTTCTCCAGGATCTTAAGACCCTTTACCAGAAAGTTTCTGGCAAGATCCGGATGAAACACCAGCACTGTCATGAACGTAACACAAAAAATATTCAACGCCAGTCCCAGATAAAAGATCGGCATGATCCCGGTCAGATAGCGATGCAGAAAACCTCTGCCAAAGACCGCGATCCCGACTCCGATCGCCACCAGCACAAACTTGTAAGTGATCGTAACGATCATCAGGATCACTGTTGCCACTGGGATTGAAATCTTTTCTTTCTTCATATAGTAGATCTGCATCGGCTGTCCGCCGCTTGCAGACGGCGTGATACAGCTGAAGAAAAAACCTACCGATGAAAACAGAAAACAGACTCTTTTCCTGAGATGGATCCCATAGGAACGCATCATATACCAGATGATGATCGATTCACCCCATATAAAAAAAGCTACCAGTGCCACTCCCGGCAGAAGCCAGATCTTGTCTGCGCTCTGAATCGCATCCATGACTGCCCCCAAGTCCTCTCCATGAAAGACACCATAGATCGTCAGCCCAAATACTACGACCAGAAATATCGTATTAAAAATTATCTTTTTTGTTTTGTTCATACGCAGCTTACCCTTCTGTAATCTTCAGGATCTTTTTCTCGATCCTGCTGCCAAGTTTCTCATAGATCCTGTACAGTTGTGTCTTCCTTCCGATAAAGAAACACAGTTCTGCCAGAAGAATACCGCCTGCCACATCAACGATCACATGCTGCTTCGTCAGAAGTGTCGATGCAAATACAAGGACTGCGATGACCATGGATACTCTCTGATACCATACCGGAATCTCTTTTCTTCCGCGAATGCCAAGATAGCAGAACCAGCTCACAAGACAGTGGATAGACGGGAACAGGTTATCTGCCGCATCTATGGAATACAGCCAGAGTGCTGCCTGGTTCCATAAGCCGCCGTCTGTGATCAATGGTCGTGTATTTGTTGTGGGGTATGCAAGAAAAAAGCCAAGGCAGATACATCTTGATATAAAATCCCCTGTAAAAACTGGTACACACTGCGTCGATCCTGCCTGGCAATCAGAATATAATTGACAGCCCAGAAAAGATAGCAGCCGAAATTAGATCACAAGAAACTGCGGGACAAAAGGAAGGCTTCTGTCCACGCCGGTCTCGATATTGTGGTGATACCATCCGCCTGCGATCATTCTGGAGCCGGAATAAACAAGACAATTAAATACAAAAGAAAAAATAAGTGGAAAGACTCCATAAGCCGGGAGTATCCTGGTGATACCTTTCATAACTTTCTTCATTATATACTCCCTTCATCTTTCTCATGTAAACAGTATATCATCCTCGGACCGGGTAAGCAACCAAAGTCCGAAAACATTAAGAATTCTTAAGAAAAAGGTCAGATTTTCTTCAACTTTGCAAATCCTGCAAACATTTTTTTGACTCCGACCTTGTCAAAATCTACGGTTACTTCATAATCTCTGCCGCCTTCTACGATATCCCTGACGATACCAACGCCAAATTTGATATGACGGACGGTGTCTCCTACGCCGTAATCCAGTGATGCCGCCTTGGTGACTTTGAAGTTCTGTGCTTCAAACGGTTTCGCGCGGAAGGTCTGACGCATCTGCATGTAGCTGTTCTTAGGGGATGGTGTCTCCTGCATGGACGGCTTATGTTCCTGAATGGTCGTTCCAAGCTCTACCAGCTCCCTCGGAATCTCACGGACAAATCTGGATACTTTGTTGTACTGTGTCTCTCCGCGGACCAGGCGCTGGCGGGCACTGGTCAAGTCAGTTCTTTCATTGCTCTTGTGATCCCCACATAGCAGAGCCTGCGCTCCTCCTCCATATCTGTAGGATCATCTGAGAAGATACACATGCTGCTCGGGAACATTCCATCCTCCATGCCTGCAAGGTAAACATACGGGAATTCCAGTCCCTTGGCACTGTGCAGAGTCATGAGCAGAACGTAATCCTGATCCGGATCTACTGTATCAATATCTGCGATCAATGCGATCTCCTCCAGGAATCCGGAAAGTGTTGCTTCTCTGCCCTCTGCTTCATTGCTTCCTCATAGGAAACAGTCTTGGAGATCAGCTCGTCGATGTTCTCGATCCTTGCTCTGGATTCCTCTGTATCCTCTGCTTTGAGTTCATCCACGTATCCGGTGAGGTCGATCACTTCTTCCAGGATCTCTGTAACGCTGTATGCCTGTGCCTTGCTCTTGAGTGACTGGATAAAGGTAACAAATCCCTCAATCTTGTTCAGGCTCCTTCCGATGGATGGGACTTCCTCTGCCACTCTCAGAGCATCATAAAAGCTCACATTCATGTAATCCGCATAATCCTGCACACGTCCTACAGTCGTTGCACCGATTCCTCGTTTCGGTACATTCAGGATACGTCTGACTGCCAGATCGTCTGCGGAGTTATCGATCGTCTTGAGATAGCAGAGCAGATCTTTGATCTCTTTACGCGCGTAGAAGTTGATCCCTCCTACGATCTTGTATGGGATATTTGCCTTCAGGCACTTCTCTTCAAACAGACGGGACTGTGCATTGGTTCTGTAGAGGATCGCACACTCTCTGTAATCTGCCAGATGTTCTCTCTTTTTCTTTGCAATATCTCCGATCACGTATTCTGCTTCCTCGAATCCATTCATAAACTGGCGGAAGTGAAGTTTCTCTCCCTCTGGATTCTCTGTCCAGAGACGTTTCTCCTTACGTGCTGCATTGTTGGCGATCACCTCATTCGCCGCATTCAGGATGTTCTTGGTGGAACGGTAGTTCTGCTCCAGGCGGATCACCTTCGCATCCGGGAAAACCCGTTCGAATCCAAGGATGTTGCCAATGTTGGTCCGCGGAATTTGTAGATGGACTGGTCATCATCACCTACTACGCATAAATTCCCGTATCTCGCCGCAAGAAGGCTCACGAACTTAAACTGTACGGTGTTGGTATCCTGATACTCATCCACCATGATATAGCGGAATTTCTCCTGATAGGACTCCAGGACATCCCCGCAGTTCTGAAAAAGCTCTACGGTCTTGACCAGCAGATCGTCAAAATCCAGGGCATTGTTGCTCTTGAGTGCAGCCTGGTATTCGCGGTAGACCTGGGCTACTTTTTTCTGGTTAAAATCTCCTCCTGCATTCATCTCCATCTCATCCGGTGTGATCATCTCGTCCTTGGCATGGGAGATCTGTGCAAGAAGAGATCTCTCCTTGTATTTCTTGGTGTCGATATTTAATTTGCGGCAGATCTCCTTCATCAGAGTCTTCTGGTCATCGCTGTCATAAATGGTGAAACGATTGTCATATCCAAGCCTGTCAATATAGCGGCGCAGGATGCGGACGCAGGTAGAGTGGAAGGTCGCAACCCAGACGCTCATTCCATCCGCTCCTGTCAACTTATCCACACGCTCTCGCATCTCCTGTGCTGCCTTGTTGGTAAAGGTGATCGCAAGGAT
>ENA-OQIM01000971-OQIM01000971.1-human-gut-metagenome-genome-assembly--contig:-NODE-971-length-10447-cov-1.841860_pt1 | contig 10447 bp, 11 predicted proteins | sample MGYA00242579_ERZ504744 | MGnify/ENA primary metagenome ERZ504744 (study PRJEB26092, sample SAMD00036441) | human gut metagenome | host: Homo sapiens | study: EMG produced TPA metagenomics assembly of...
TTAATCCGGGAACTTCATACTCTGGTTAAAGGTCTTATGATCGAGAGTTATATTGAGCCAGGCAATCAGAAGATCGGATGTGACCACATTTATGGAAAATCCATCACAGACCCATGTTCTTGGATGGGAAGAATCCGAGCGTCTTCTGTATACAATCGCTGAAATGTGCTAGTGTGCCGACAAGTTGATTCTTGAAACAATCTTGCAGGATAAATTTTCTTATTTCAAGGCGGAGGAGAGAGGCGTAGCGGTGGCTACGGCGACCGACGACAACGCGGAAATAAGAAATTTAGACGTAAGATTGTTCAAGAAATCAACTTGTTGACACACTACTGTGCCATTTCGTAATTTTTTTACGCAAAAAGCTTCCACCAAATACGGCGGAAGCTTTTTATTTTTAAATAGACACTATCATCCATTTTTCTTTTTTAACATTTATAGATACGCACTGTGTATATTAATGACGTGGGTGTGTTTTCATATACACATCCCGCATCTTGTTCATATTCATACCCAGATAAACCTGCGTAGTAGAAATATCTGAATGTCCCAGCATTTCCTGAACACTTCGTATATCTGCGCCATTCTGAAGCATATGTACTGCAAAGGAATGCCGGAGTGTATGCGGCGTGATATCACGGTAAATGCCTGCCGCCTCTGCATATCCCTTGAGGACTTTCCAGAATCCCTGACGGCTCATGGATCTGCCGGAACAGTTGGTGAACAGGGATTTCTCATTCTTGTTCTTGACGAAATAATCCCGTCCGTGCTCCATATATTCTGCAAGTGCTCTCTTGCTGACGTTTCCGATCGGGATGATCCTCTCCTTATCCGTATCATGACAGATAACATACCCAAACTGCAGATTCAGATCGGACACCTGCAGATGGATCAGTTCACTTACACGCATGCCTGTCGCATAGAGGAGTTCCAGCATCGCACTGTCGCGAAGTCCCTTCGCTGTATTGATATTTGGCTGCTTCAGGAGACGGTCCACTTCCTGAACGGATAAGATCTCCGGCATCTTCTTCTCTACCTTGGGCGGTTTCAGTTCTTCGGACGGATCTGCTGTAACCCTGCTTTCCTTGAAAAGATACTGAAAAAGTGCACGGATGGACGCAATATTCCTGGAAATCGTGGAAGATGCCAGATTCTCAGCCTTAAGTTCGCTTAAGTAGCCCTTGAGATCCAGACTTGTCACTTCTGCGAAATCATGAATATTCTGTCCGTCCAGATAACGGATCAGTTTCTTTAAATCCCTCTGATATGAAATTTCTGTATTATTTGATGTATTCTTTGTCGTATGTAAATACGCAATAAATTCCGCGAGTGTTCTTTCCATTTCTTTTATTTCCTGCCTAACCCTGTACCATGTCTGTCCAACAGGAGTATAATCCTGTCGATTCTTGTTATATATCTGATGTACCATGATTATACTTGCTATTTTACATAAAATCAAACCATTTTTTCGCGAAATTTAACGTAAAATCAATGTTTTTGACGGTTTATACAAAATATCGTTCCGATTATGGTAAACCATACTATATATTGTATTTTTGAAAATATTAATTTTTTATAACACTTTTTTTACCAGCCATTCCAGGATAAATGGATTGCAGTATGCTTCTGTTATCATCCCTCCCAGATACAGGATACCGCACAGAAAAACACGTAAAAAGTACCTGGAGACGCCCCCGGTAAGCATTCCCCTGTTCTTCCAGATCCTCATTGACTGTTCATAACTCTGCCTGTAAAGATAAAAAATACACGGAATATACAACAGATACTGTGGAAACAAAAGTCCCACACCGACCATCCCTCCCTGAAATCCAAACTGCAGAACAGACATGGTAAGCAGAAGCCCTATTTAATTCCAAGATACATATGCCTGCGACAGCAAACGGTACTCCAAAAACAGAGATTCCACAGGCCTGACCCCGAGGAGATAAACACCTTCCTCTCATCCCCAGCACTTGCAGAAAGTACTCCACTCCTGCTTCACTTCCTGCTGCAAAACTCCTGAGAAGGTACATTGCAGAGATCGTCTTCTGATGCCATTCCATCTTCCACGCGATATCCGGCAGGATCATCCCAATAAGGAAGCCTGCCATAAACAGGATCTGCACCGGGCATCCTGTATTCCTGTGCCAGTTCGGAATTTTTTTCATAGCTTCACCCTGTACCAGTCTACGGATCCCGGACAGGAATTAGAACAAAAAAAGAGTGCGACACTTTATGTATCACACTCTTTTGTAAGTATTTCTATAATCCAGAATTGATTACTTCGCGTAATCTACAGCTCTGCTCTCTCGGATGACATTTACCTTAATCTGTCCCGGATATTCCAGTTCAGCTTCAATCTGTTTGGCAATGTCTCTTGCCAGCAGAACCATATCTGCGTCTGTCACGTGTTCCGGTACTACCATAACACGGATTTCTCTGCCCGCCTGTATAGCAAAGGACTTGTCTACACCCTTGAATTCGTTGGTGATATCTTCCAACTGTTTCAAACGGTTTGTGTAGGTCTCAAGTGTCTCTCTTCTTGCGCCCGGTCTTGCTGCTGAAATTGCATCGGCAGCCTGAACGATACATGCGATAAGAGATTCCGGTTCAACATCTCCATGATGTGATGCAACTGTATTGATAACAATCGGAGATTCTTTGTATTTCTTACAAAGATCCACACCAATCTGGATATGAGAGCCCTCAACTTCATGGTCAATAGATTTACCAATATCATGAAGCAGTCCGGCACGCTTCGCCATACGTACGTCTACACCGATCTCTCCTGCAAGAATTCCGGAAAGCTGTGCTACTTCGATAGAATGCTTCAGTGCATTCTGTCCATAGCTTGAACGGAATTTCATGCGTCCAAGGAGTTTGAGAAGTTCCGGATGGATACCATGAACGCCAACATCCATTGCTGCGTTCTCACCATCCTCACGGATCTGTGCTTCTACTTCTCTCTGTGCTTTCTCTACCATCTCTTCGATTCTTGCCGGATGGATACGTCCATCAACGATCAGTTTCTCCAGAGCAACTCTGGCGATCTCACGGCGGATCGGATCAAAGGCAGATAAAACAACTGCTTCCGGAGTATCGTCAATGATAAGATCTACACCGGTCAGTGTTTCAAGGGTACGGATGTTACGTCCCTCACGTCCGATGATTCTTCCCTTCATTTCATCACTTGGAAGCTGTACTACTGAAATTGTGGTTTCAGCCACATGATCTACTGCACATTTCTGAATGGCATTGACCACGTATTCCTTAGCCTTTTTGTCTGCTTCGTCTTTTGCCTTGTGTTCTAATTCCTTGTAGAGTCTGGCTACGTCTACCTTGACATCATCTTCTACACTTCTGAGCAACTCGTCTTTTGCCTGGTCGGAGGTCAGACCGGAAATTCTTTCCAGTTCCTGTACTCCTTTTTGTTCAAGTTCTTCTACTTTCTTTTCTCGTTTTTGTAACTCAGCAATCTTTGCTGTGCACTCAGCCTCACGCTTCTCAACTACATCAGCTTTCTTATCAACGGATTCCTCCTTTGATAATACACGCCTTTCGTATTTTTGCAGTTCGTTTCTACGTTCCTTGGTTTCCTTCTCCAGTTCGTTTTTCGTTCTGAGAGATTCTTCCTTTACTTCCAATAATGCTTCTCGCTTTTTTGTTTCAGCAGCTTTTAAAGCTTCATCTATGATGCTTCTTGCTCTGTCTTCTGCTGTGCCAACAATTTCAGCGTCCTTCTGAGTTTTATTGTTAACAGCAACCTTGCAAGTAACAGGAACCGCAATAAGCAGTGCGACCACTACAGCGACAATTGCAACAATAATTGTGCTTGCCACAGGAGCACCTCCTTATTTAGTTTTCATTGTACAAATACAGGTACCGTCCATGCTGTGAACAGTAACCAAATACAACAATACAAGTTTAGCGGTTTTTAGGAATTATGTCAAGTTTTTCTATCCATTTGTTTGAATATTTTTACATAATGTAATGTGCAGTTCTTCCAGTGCAGAGGTGATCTCACCCTGCCTGAATCCTCTCCTTGCAAAGTATCCCAGAAGACGGCGCATCTGCCGTTCATCAATTTCTGTATCCGGCGGATATTTCTTCTCGATCTGGCTCAGAAGAAGTGCGTGTTCGTCAGGGGCTTCAAGTTCCTCTGCTTCCTCCCAGGCAGACTGAATCGTCTGTCTGTCCACCCCCTTCTGCTGGAGTTCCTGAAAAATCTTCTGGCGGCTCTTGTCATGTATCCGGTACATGATGTAATTGAATGCATACCTCTCATCATTAATATAGCCAAACTCTCTCACATAGGAGACGGCATCCTCTGCTGCTTCCTCCGAAAAGCCAGCCTGGCGGAGACGGTCTGTAAGTCCCCGCTCCGTCCTGTCCATATGCTCCAGAAGACGGAGGGCTTTCCTGCGTGCCTGCTGCTGTTCCTGATAATAGTCTGTCATGGTACTGCTTATTCTTCCTCAGTCTCAGCCGATGCTGCTGCCTTGTCTGCTTCCTTAGCGGCATTCTCTTCCTCCGGGAGCAGGTGGTACTGGATCCTTACCTGCTTCTCGATCTCATCGCAGATCTCCGGATGATCCTTAAGATAGATCTTGACATTCTCACGTCCCTGACCGATCCGCTCACCGTTGTAAGAGTACCATGCGCCGCTCTTATTGACTACATTGCACTCTGCTGCAAGATCCAGGATCTCACCCTCTCTGGAGATACCTGTACCAAACATGATATCAAATTCTGCCTGCTTGAATGGCGGTGCAACCTTGTTCTTGACTACCTTGACCTTGGTATGGTTGCCGACCATCTCACCGCCCTGCTTGAGAGTCTCAGTCCTTCTGACATCCATACGGACAGATGCATAGAACTTAAGAGCACGTCCACCTGTGGTGGTCTCCGGGTTACCAAACATAACACCGACTTTCTCACGAAGCTGGTTGATAAAGATGACCACGCAGTTGGATCTGCTGATCGCTGCAGTAAGCTTCCTGAGTGCTGTGACATCAGTCGTGCATGAAGACCTACATGGCTGTCTCCCATATCTCCCTCGATCTCAGCCTTCGGAACAAGGGCTGCAACAGAGTCAACGATCACGATGTCCACGGCTCCGGAACGCACCATGGTCTCTGTGATCTCAAGTGCCTGCTCACCGTTATCCGGCTGTGAAATATAAAGATTATCAATATCTACACCGATATTCTTGGCATAGACCGGGTCAAGTGCATGCTCTGCATCGATGAATCCTGCGATTCCGCCGCGCTTCTGAACCTCTGCAACCATGTGGAGTGCAACGGTTGTCTTACCACTGGATTCCGGTCCGTAGATCTCGACGATACGTCCCTTCGGAACGCCGCCTACACCGAGTGCGATATCCAGTCCAAGAGAGCCTGTCGGAATCGCCTCTACCTGCATATGTGCACTGGAATCTCCCAGTTTCATTACCGAGCCCTTGCCATACTGCTTCTCGATATGTCCAAGTGCTGCCTCCAGTGCCTTCTGTTTCTCTTCGTTTATCATACCTGTGGATCTCCTTTTTTCTAAATTTCAACTCACTACCTCATGCATAGGTAGACAAAAGATTATTCAAAATAGAATCTGATTATGAAAATATGGTTCATGCGAACTTATGTTTCGCAAACCTATGTTCGTTTTTCTTCTTATATGCTATTATAAATCCCCTCTGATGTCAAGGAAAACTTTTCGCCAAAATCTCTGTTTTTTCGATTCCGGAAAGAAAAAGGGGATACCGTTTTATCTGGTATCCCCCGAAAAATCTGCCTTATCTAAATAGAATTTATTTGTCTCCGATCAGCCAGTTGTACATCTCTTCGTACTGTTTTGCAGAATGATTCCATGAAAAGTCTGCTGCCATCGCACGATCAACCATCTTGTTCCACTCGCGCTTGTTGTCGTAGAAGACACGCTCTGCATTACGTACAGTTGCAAGCATTTCATGTGCATTGTAGTTGTGAAGCTGAATCCTGTTCCTGTTCCTTCGAACTCGTTGTACGGCTCTACAGTGTCCTTAAGTCCGCCTGTCTCACGAACGATCGGAAGTGTTCCATAGCGGAGGCTCATAAGCTGGCTGAGGCGCATGGCTCGAACAGTGACGGCATAAGGAATGCATCAGAAGCCGCATAGATACGATGGGACAGCGGCTCATCATAGTAGATCTGTGCAGATACCTTGCGTGATATTTCCAGTCGAAATGACGGAACATATTCTCATAACGCTCTTCACCTGTTCCAAGAACAACAATCTGTACTGCATCCTGACAGAGTTCATCCATTACATAAGCGATCAGGTCAAAGCCCTTCTGTCTGTCAGACGGGAAACGGAATACCAATGAGCATTGCATTCGGATCCTCATTGAGTCCGAGATCACGCTGGAGCTGGATCTTGTTTTTGACTTTTTCTTGCGGAAGTTCTTTTGCGTTGTATTTCTGGGTGATACAGGCATCTGTCTCCGGATTGAATACATCGTAATCAATTCCATTAACGATACCACGGAGATCATGAGATCTCGCACAGAGAAGTCCATCCAGACGCTCTCCATAGAATGGTGTCTTGATCTCCTCTGCATAAGTGTTACTTACTGTTGTTACTGCAATCTGCAAAACGATACCGCCCTTTAAGAAGTTTGCATCCTTTGTAAGCCTCCAGCTTGTCCGGTGCAAAATAGTAATCGGAAAGTCCTGTGATTCCCCGAACGGTCTTGACATCCCATACACCCTGGAATTTGAGGTTATGGATCGTCATAACAGTCTTGATGCCCCAGAAGAATTCATTCTGCTGGAAAGAGTCATGCAGATAAACCGGTACAAGACCTGTCTGCCAGTCATGACAGTGGATCACATCCGGACGGAAGTTGATGACCGGAAGCACAGAGAGGACTGCTTTGGAGAAGAATGCAAATTTCTCCAGATCCAAGGTGCGCTGTCGTATGGTTTCGGTCCACTGAAGTAGTATTCATTGTCAATGAAGTAGAACTGGATTCCATCATACTCCATATGCATGATTCCTACATAACAGTTCTTATATCCCAGATCCATATAAAAATGGGTGATATATTCCATTTTGTCTTTCCATTCCTGCTTCATACAGGCGTATTTCGGCAGAATAACTCGCACATCAAAGTAACGCTTGTCAAAGCATTTCGGAAGTGCTCCTGCTACATCGGCAAGTCCTCCTGTCTTTATAAACGGCACTGCCTCTGATGTTGCAAATAAAATATTTTTCATCTGTGATTGCCCTCCTTGCTTCCATTTCTATAAAAGCTGTACAGATATCTCAGTCCTGAAACGGCTTTTTTGTTTATTATCCCTAAAAAGTACTTATTGGAAAGAGCGATTTTTATATTCCAGACGAATTTTGTCCGCAATCAGGCAATGAACTCAGAATTTGTCGGTTTACCCTTGCCCGTACTTACTGTATAGCCAAACAGAGCATCTATCGTATCCATCTTGCCGCGGCTCCACGCCACCTCGATCGCATGGCGGATCGCACGTTCGACACGGCTTGGCGTTGTCTGGTGTTTCTTGGCGATCGTCGGATAGAGGACTTTGGTGATCGAATTGAGCATTTCGATGTCATTTACTGCCAGGATGATCGCATCTCTTAAGTACTGATAACCTTTGATATGTGCCGGAACACCGATCTCATGGATAATATTTGTGACATCTGTCTCCAGGTTTCTTGTTCCGTATGCGCCCGGTTCTTCTCTCACAACACTCGGACGGACATTTTCGCGGATCCTGCGGTCGCTTCTTCGTCTCAGGTTCTTAATGCGGTTCAGAAGGACCTGATTGTCAAAAGCTTCAGCATATAATATTCTGCGCCAAGGCTGAAAGCGTCCTCTGTGATCCGTTCCTGTCCAACCGCTGATACGACGATAACGCCGGCGTTTCTTGAGCATATGATCGTGCTGACAGTTTTCCATGACAGTAAGCCCGTCCATCTTCGGCATGATGATGTCAAGAACGACAACATCCGGTTCTCTTTCTTTTATGATATTACAGATTTCTTCTCCGTTGTGTGCTTTACCTACCAGGGTGAGGTCTTTGTCTTCTTCGATCATACGACCAAGTATTTCTACCATTTTTTCGTTATCGTCTGCGATTGCTACATTTAACTTTTCCATGAGGCCCATTTCCTCCTAACCTTACTGCCACTTATCAAATATTTTATGTGCTGACAGGAAATATTATAGAGTAAACTTCCCTGCGAAATCAAGCCGAAACAGGGAGAAACACTGAACTTCGTTCACTTTAAATCTACCTGTTTCGACTTTTATGATCACCAGAAATCCTTTATTTTGATTTTTCGGCGGCATTCTCTGTGACTTTTTATGCGGCTCGTTCCTGCACGTTTTCTTCATTCTCCAGCATAGTCTCCGCAAATATTCCATAGCCGCTTGTAGAATCCTGTACAAATACGTGGGTGACTGCCCCGGCAAATTTCCCGTTCTGGATCACCGGCTTCCACTCATTCCCTGTACGATCCCTCCTGTTTTTTCAAGCAGATCCGGATCAATCACACGGATCACAAAACTCTTGTTTGTATCCTCGTGGTTGAGGTCGATCTTCACGATCTCCGCATCGTATGCGGACACACTTCCATCCACACAGCATAGGATCTTGGCCGGTCCTGTTTCCAGTTCCTGTTTGTAGGCAACCGTCATCTTTGTCATTGCGATCTTGTCCGCCAAGCCGGTGAATTCACCATAAATGCCATTCTCCGTATTCTTTTGTATCGTCCCGATCACCCTGTCAGGATCATAGCGGATCAGTCCGGCAAGCTCCCCCGGGCTTCCGTTGCTTCCCTTCTGGATCCCAAGGATCTCTGCCTGGTACAGAGCGCCTTTTTCTATCTTGAGGAGATCTCCTGTATCCACATCGCTGATCCCATGTCCCAGTGCACCATAACTGCCGTTTTCATCAACAAAAGTGATCGTCCCTATACCCTGTGTATTATCTCTGACCCAGATTCCAAGTTTATAAGAGCCCTGCATATCTTTTACCGGAGTAAGTGAGAGCGGAATGATCCTGTCATTTCGAAGCACCTCCAGTTCTACACTTTCTCCATTGAGATTCCTGATATCCTCGATCAGATCTTTTTTGGAACGGATGGTCTGTGAGTCAAAAGCTACGATATAGTCTCCTGGTTTTACAACGTCTTTCGCCGGTTCTTCTGTCGTACCTTCTTCAGACAGGATCTCGCCGGTATCAATGATAAGTACGCCGTCTGTTTCCATGTAAATGCCCGCGGTGCTTCCGCTGACATAAACCGATGGGCTGACGGACGGTGTGACCTTGATCTCTTTGAACGGAATCACTCCGAGAATGCTGCATTTCAGCGTATAACTGCCCTCGCCGGAAACGGAGACTGAATCCTCAAAGGTCAGAAGCGGATGCTCCAGAACCTTTTGAACCTGACTTTCCTGGTCTTCTTCGACATGGAGTTCATCCGGAATCCTCCGGTCCAGATAACGATACCCAAGGCACAGCATTGCAATGAGATCAAGCCCCAGACACCAGAGGATCAGCTTTCTGTACCGTTTTTTTGTATTCACTCTGTCACATCCTTTCTTTTGTGATTATTTCTGCATCAAAAAGCAATAAAAAAGAGAAGAGATCTCTTTCGGATCTTCCTCTCTTATTATGCTGTAATTCGTTTTATTTGAGTCTTGTATTTTTATGTACCTGTGCCAATTCTTTCATTTCTTTTGCATTCTGGTACACAGCCTGTGTGATCTCTGCACCGCCGAGAAGTCTCGCGAGTTCCTGGATGGAATCCTCACCTTCAAGCGGATGGATCTCCGTGATCGTCTCCGTACCCCTCTGGTGCTTCTCTATCTCAAAATGCGTGTCCGCCATCGCAGCGATCTGTGGCAGATGTGTGATGCAGAGTACCTGATGATGTCTTCCTATGACAGACATCTTCTCTGAAACCTTCTGTGCTGTCCTTCCGCTGATACCAGTGTCGATCTCGTCAAAGATCAGTGTCTCGATCTGGTCTCTGTCTGCAAGGATCGCCTTGATCGCCAGCATGATCCTGGAAAGCTCACCACCGGATACGATTCTTCCAAGCGGTTTCACAGACTCTCCCGGGTTTGTCGAAATTTCGTATTCAATGTCGTCAAATCCGCCTGCTGTATATTCTTCTTTGCGTTTAAAATCAATCCTGAACTGCACGTCCAGGAAATTGAGATCTTTGAGACCTTCGATGATCTTGTCGGTAAGTGTCTTACTGTATTTTTGCCTGATCTCTGAAAGTGCATACGAAACTTCTTCAAGTTTTTTCTGGGATTTCAAAAGATTTTCTCTGGCTTCCTGGAAAAGTTCCTCATATCTGTCAAGATCTGACAGTTTCTGCTTCTGGCGTTCACCATATTTCTGGATCTCTTCTATGCTCTGACCGTATTTTGCCTTGAGATTAT
>ENA-OQIM01000972-OQIM01000972.1-human-gut-metagenome-genome-assembly--contig:-NODE-972-length-10444-cov-1.730542_pt1 | contig 10444 bp, 15 predicted proteins | sample MGYA00242579_ERZ504744 | MGnify/ENA primary metagenome ERZ504744 (study PRJEB26092, sample SAMD00036441) | human gut metagenome | host: Homo sapiens | study: EMG produced TPA metagenomics assembly of...
CAATGAGCTGCAGGCATGCAAGGACGGATATCTATATTCACGATCAGTCTGCACGACTGGACACGATGAACTGCTGCCTGTTTGATGTGGGGCAGTTTTAAGGCGGGCGGTTTCGAGATGGGAAATGTCTGGTACAACGAGCCGAAGACACTGGATACTGCATTTGATGTCATGGGTGATATCATCCTGAGTACAGCAGCACAGCAGTACGGTGGCTTTACAGTGCCGGAGGTCGACAAGATCCTCGGACCATACGCACAGAAGAGCTATGACAAATACGTCAGCGAATTTATGAAATACTCCGACGAGAACTGGACCGGCAGAGAAGAGAGAGCTATCGAGTACGCGCTGGACAAAGTCCGGAGAGATTTTGATCAGGGATGGCAGGGAATTGAGTACAAGCTGAATACGGTAGGTTCTTCCCGTGGTGACTATCCGTTTGTTACTGTGACACTCGGACTTGGTACAGGTCAGTTCGAGAAGATGTGTAATATTTCTCTTCTGCAGGTGCACAAGGGCGGTCAGGGTAAGAAAGGCCATAAGAAGCCGGTTCTTTTCCCTAAGATCGTATTTCTGTATGATGAGAATCTTCATGGACCGGGCAAACCGTGCGAGGACATCTTTGAGGAGGGCGTTGACTGCTCCTCCAAGACCATGTATCCGGACTGGCTTTCTCTGACTGGCAAGGGCTATATCGCAAGCATGTACAAGCAGTATGGCAAGGTTATCAGCCCGATGGGATGCCGTGCATTCTTAAGTCCATGGTATGAGAGAGGCGGCATGTATCCGGCAGATGAGAATGACAAGCCTGTATTTGTAGGACGTTTCAATATCGGTGCAGTCAGTCTTCATCTTCCGATGATCCTGGCGAAAGCAAGAGCAGAGAGCAGAGATTTTTACGAGGTTCTTGATTTTTACCTGCAGATGATCCGAAATCTCCACATCCGCACCTATGAGTACCTGGGACAGATGAGAGCATCCACGAACCCGCTTGCTTACTGTGAGGGCGGTTTCTACGGCGGTCATCTCAAACCGAACGAAAAGATCGGCAAGATCCTCAAACCGATGACAGCTTCCTTCGGGATCACAGCCTGAATGAGCTTCAGGAGCTTTACAACGGCAAATCTATCCGCGAGGATGGACAGTTTGCACTGGAAGTACTGAAATATATCAATGACAAAGTAAACCAGTTCAAGCAGGAGGACGGATACCTCTATGCGATCTACGGAACACCGGCAGAGAGCCTCTGTGGTCTTCAGGTTGAGCAGTTCCGCAAGATGTATGGAATCGTAGAGGGTGTTTCTGACAGACCGTATGTCAGCAATAGCTTCCACTGCCATGTTACCGAGGATGTGACTCCGATTGAGAAACAGGATCTGGAGGGACGTTTTTGGGAACTCTGCAACGGCGGTAAGATCCAGTATGTCCGTTATCCGATCGGCTACAACAAAGAAGCCATCCGTACCTGATCCGCAGAGCGATGGACCTGGGCTATTATGAGGGTGTAAACCTTTCTCTGGCTTACTGCGATGACTGCGGTCACCAGGAGCTGGAAATGGACGTATGCCCGGTATGCGGCTCACGTAACCTGACAAAGATCGACCGTATGAACGGATATCTTTCCTATAGCCGTGTTCATGGTGACACACGATTGAATGAAGCGAAGATGGCCGAGATCGCAGAGCGTAAATCTATGTAAGCAGATAGAGTTTTAAGTATACAAAAAGAGTACAGATATGACGAAAGTGAAAGTCATGTCTGTACTCTTTTTGGTATATAAGGAGAAATTTATTTCTTCTTAGGTGTTACCGGCGGCAGCTCGCAGTAGTAAGCGATGCCAAGTGGTGTTACAAGAAGCGGGTGGACAGGACGGTAGACCGGAAGTTTGAGTTTCTTCTCGAATACGGTCGTGAATTCTTTGAAGCTGGCAGAACCGCCTACGACGTAAACCGCAGGGACCTCATATCCCTGGAGAAATCTTTCGGTGATTGTTGCCATCTTCTCAACAGTAGCCTTGATAACAGGAAAATCTCAGCTTCCTTTTCAGGGTCAGTCTTGAGAACTTCAGCGTCCTCGTAAGGAATCTTGTAATGACCTGCAACGGTCATGGTCATGTGGCTTCCGCCTGTTGCCTCATCGTCGGTATAGATGACCTTGCCATCCTTGAGGATGCTGATTCCGGTAGTGCCGCCGCCGACATCGACAACTGCACCGTCAGTGATCTTGAGCACGGCAGAAGCAGCAGTCGGTTCATCTACGATGTTGGTTACTTCAAAACCGGCTCCTTCGAGGACATAGCCGATGCTTTTGATACTGCCCTCGGAAACTCCTGGAGGGATCGCTGCGGCACCGTAGAGAAGCTCCGTGCCGAGTTTTTCTTCAAGCTCATTTTTAAGTTTGGTGACAAGCTGAACGGATTCATAATAATTGACGATCACACCGTCACGGATCGCATGGGAAGGAGCAGAAGCTCCGGCAATCGGGCGGTTGTTGCTGTCCACAACAGCAAGTACGGTATTAGCAGTACCAAGGTCAACGCCGACTTTGAGCCTGCCACGGTAATTTTTGCATTCGCCGGTCCGCACCAGTTCTGCAAAATTAGATAAAGTTCTGTTTTTTAGTTCCATTTTTGCTACTCCATTTCTGCGAAAAAATATCGAATCTGCTATTTATTATATAGGAAATGACAGAAAAAAACAATGAATGGAGGGGAAAACTTGAAAATTGTGCGACTGCTTTGGAGAGAGACAAAAAAGAGCTGCCAGTAACATGGCAGCCCGTAAATGCAGGATCTGGATGGTTTTATAAGGTTTTTGACAGTCCCTTCATATAGGTGATCGCCAGAGTTTTGTCCTCCGGACTCAGTGCAGTAAAAAGTTTCAGACACTGTGCCTGGTCAGAAGTAAGCCCTTTGCTGCTGTTTCCTGGATCAAAAAAGTCGGTAATGGAGATGCCGAACCCGGAGCAGAGTTTCTGCAGAGTAGGAAGGGAAGGCATATTATGTTTGTTTATCATTGTACTGAGCGTGGAATACGCGATTCCGGATACTTTCGCCAGTTGATAGTAAGACCAGTTACGCTCATCACATAATTCCTGGATACGATCCAAAGGATTTAATTCTGTCATTATAAGTCACCTCATCGTCATTTGTGCGTGTAAAAAACTAGTAAATACTTCCTATATATATTAACGAAATAGTGCCTAAGTGGAAAGATTAGATTAAACGACACAAATGACACGCTGATACGATGCACAAAAGAAGAACGCCGCCTGCACGGGATGCACAGGGCAGCGTTCTGATATGGTTGGGGGATATACCGTAATTATTTGAGGATAGTTCCGGTTTTTTCTCTGTAGCCGTCTTTGGCGTGAGCGATGTCCGTGATGATCGCACGGCGGTTTTCGCCTTTGCTGAGGAAGGAAAGACCTGCTCGATCTTAGGAAGCATGGAGCCTGCAGCAAACTGACCTTCATCGATGTATTTCTGTGCTTCTTCTGCGGAAAGCGCACCGAGGTAGGTTTCATGGTCAGTATCTTTGTTGAGGCTGACTTTCTCAACACTAGTGAGGATCAGAAGAGTATCTGCGTTCAGCTCCTCTGCAAGAAGTCCGCTTGCAAAATCCTTCTCAATGATGGCACTTGCACCATGGAGGTTGATTCCCTGTTCCATAACAGGAATTCCGCCGCCGCCGGCTGCGATCACGACCTGACCGGCATCTGTAAGCACGTACTGTCTCGATCTCGACGATGCGCTGCGGCTTCGGAGCTGCAAGGATACGGCGGTATTCGCCAGGTGCAGTCTCGGTAACAAAGTTACCCTTATCTTCCTCTGCCTCCGCTTCCTCTGCGTTGAGGACACGACCGATCACCTTCTCAGGTTCACCGAAAGCATCATCGTATGGATCGATAACAACCTGGGTCAGGATCGTGGCAACCGGTTTGTAAATACCGCGGGAGATGAGCTCAGCACGGATCGCATTCTGGAGGTCATATCCGATGTAACCCTGGCTCATGGCAGAGCAGACAGACATCGGAGCAAAAGTGTAATCCGGATGTGCTTTACCGAATTCATTCATTGCTGTGTGGATCATGCCGACCTGTGGTCCGTTACTGTGGGAGATGACAACACGTGTGCCTTCTTCTACAAGATCTGCAATTGCTTTAGCAGTTTCTCTGGTAGCAAGTTTCTGTTCTGGAAGTGTTGTGCCAAGGGCTTTGTGACCAAGAGCAACAACTACGGTTTTTTCGCTCATATGGATTCCTCGTTTCTTTTCAGTTTTGGTATAACTTGGTGTGAATAATTATCTATATTATAAAAGAATGGGCGTGGAATTGCAATAAAAAGATAGAATACATCCCCTTGGCATGATATACTGACAGAATAGGAGGTTAAAAGCATGAACTATACAATCAAAAATCAGAAAACTAACTCTGGAGATATCATCCAGAGGAGGGGAATTTCAGTCGATCCGTGACGCACAGGGCAGAGAATATCTCTGGCAGGGGGATGCTGCAACATGGACAGACAGAGGACCGAATCTTTTCCTTATATAGGAGGATGACCGATCAGAGTTATACATACCAGGGACAGACGTATCATATGGATATACATGGATTTCTTCCAACTGCAGAGCTGAACCTGGTGGAACACAAAGAAGAGGAACTGACACTGAGACTGGAGGATTCACCGGAAACGGAAAGACAATATCCGTTTAAATTTGTGCTGGATATTACATGGAAACTGGAAAATGAAAAAATTTCGATTACTTATCTTGTAAAAAATACAGATGACAAAACCATATATTTTGGCATCGGAGGACATCCGGGTTTTCAGATCCCGTTTGAAGATGACCTGAAATTTGAAGATTATCGAATTGATTTTGGCGAGGGAGCCAAACCACGCCGCATCCTTCTTTCAGAGGACTGTTTTGTACTGGAAAAGGATGAACCATTGCAGCTTGTACAGGGGCGATACCTGAATCTGGAACATACATTGTTCGACAATGATGCGATCGTATTAAAAAATATGCCAGAAGAAATAAGGATCAACAGTGAAAAAGGCGAGAAAGAGATTCGAGTTGCATTTCCGGATATGGATTATCTGGGATTCTGGCACTGGCCACATGCGGAAGTAGATTATATGTGTGTAGAACCATGGAGTTCCCTTCCTTCCCCGCAAAAATATCGTAGAAGATCTGGAGAAACAGAAGAACCTGCATGCTTTGAAATCTGGAGAAGAGTACAGAAACATATGGAGCATTATGCTCACTACACTAGATAGGATAAAATAATACAAAAAGGAGACGGCAGTTATGAAAAGATCAGAAATCAACAAAGCATTAAAAGACTTGGAAAATATGCTGAGGGAATATCGATATTTCCTTCCGAAGTTTGCAGATTTCACGCCGGAAGAATGGAAATCAAAGGGGCATGAGTTTGATGAGATCCGTGACAACATGCTGGGATGGGATATCACAGATTATGGTCTCGGAAAGTTTGATGAAGTAGGATTTTCACTGTTTACGATCCGTAACGGAAATCTTAAGATGCAGGATAAATATAAAAAACCATACGCAGAAAAATTTCTCTATTTAAAAGAGGGACAGTACGCTCCGAATCATTTTCACTGGTACAAGATGGAGGATATCATCAACAGAGGCGGTGGAAACATCCTGATCCGTGTTTTTAATTCTCTGCCGGATGAGTCTATTGATAAGCAGAATGATGTGACAGTCCATATCGACGGAGAGACCAGAGTAGTTCCGGCAGGCACGCAGGTCCGCCTGGAACCGGGAATGAGCATCAGCATTATGCAGGGAATGTACCATGATTTTGAAGTAGAACCGGGAACAGGTGCAGTCCTGATCGGAGAAGTCAGCCAGTGTAACGATGACAATACCGACAACCGCTTCGAACCGCCAGTAGGTCGTTTCCCGGAAATTGAGGAAGACGAGCCGCCATACCGTCTTCTGTGCAATGAATACCCGCCTGCACCGGAGAAATAAAGACATAAGGAAAAGCCGCCTGAACTCAGGCGACCTGTTTCCTTAACTTTTTTGAGGGGGGAGATAGAGAGTGGTTATTCATCTATCCAAGACCTATTATAAGAAATAAATGTGTGCAAACTGTGTACGGATTCTAAAAGAAATCGAAATTTTTATAAATAAATCTTAAATAAATTTTATAATTACAGGATATCCTTGTATATCTGAGCAGAACATGTTACATTCATTAAGTCGAATCTTATTTCGCAGGATTCCATTTGAGAGTTATTTTTTCTTATCGTCGTTCGACGAAAACATTCCATTTTTGATTAGATCTGTAAACAGAACGGAAGGGGAGATGCCTATGACTGTGTGAACATATTCCTGGACAGAAACAACAGTAAAGCAGAGTAAAAAGGAGTATGTTTTTATGAAAAATAAAATATGGAGAAACTGGAAAATGACAGGTGCAGCCCTTATCATGTCCTGTTCGCTTCTGATGGGAAGTGGGAGTGCGGTTCTGGGAGCAGAGTTGGCGGAAAGTGATATTTTTCTGGAAGATGCGGAAGAAATAAATCCGCCCGAAGAGTCTGAGACAGAACAGGAGCTGGATTTGGCAGAAGTGGTGGATGAGATAAGGACAATGGAAGCAGCGGAAACTCTGGAAATAACCGAAATACCGGAAATTACAGAATCTCCCACTGCAACAGATATACCGCCGTTCACCGATTCGGAGGAAAAGGATCAGACACCATCGTACAAAATGTGGATAACCCCGCAGCAGACCCAGATCAAAGCAGGGAAAGAACTGCTCTATACGATCTCAGTGGAAAACACGGGCAAATGTCCTCTCAAAAACATCTGTCTTCAGAGCACTTTTTCGGATACATCGCTGGAGGGAACATGGGAAGAAGCGGAAGATGCAGAAATCCAGGAAAAGAACCTGAAACTGGAAAAGCTGGAAACAGGGATAAAAAAGATTTTATTTTTCTGTACAGCTTCCAGAAACACAGTCGGGAAAGATCTGCCTGTATCTGAATGGAACTGCAGAGTATGAAGAGGAAGAAACGGGCGAACTTCGAAGCCTTGTCTCAGTGGAACAAAGCAGTGAGACAGAAATCCTCCCGCTCAAAGCAGATTTTCAGGTCACAAAGACGGCTGACCGCACAATGGCAGTGCCGGGAGATAAAGTCACTTTTCAGATATGCATCCGAAACACTGGGAGAGGACACTTCACTCCGTGGTAACGACAGAAAAATTTCAGCTTCAGAATGTTCCGGTGCGGTTTCTGGAAGCAGAAGGGATCGTACTGAACAAAGCCAGGACGAAAGCACGGATCGAGAAGATCGAGCCAGGGTGTTCTGTGGGGCTTCTGGCGGAGGTGACGCTTCCGGAGAAACTGAAAGACCAGAAACTTGTAAATGAGTCAGCGTGACAACAACAGAAACAGGGGAACGAAAAGTAACATCAAAGACTGAGATCGAGGTATACAGGACAGCAGAGACACCAACACCAGAACCAGAGGCAGTTTCAGATGAAGTGCACCAAACCAGAATGCAGAGAAAAAAGGGCAGGCAGCTTCCACGCATCCAAAACCGGGATCCCATGAAGCCTGTCTTGTGGCTCATGATGATCCCCGGTTCCCTTCTCGCGGCTGGCTGGGTGCGCAGCCGGATGCGAAACTAGATTAAATAAGATTACAGATTACAGGATATCAATGTGTTCTCCTGCAAGAGCTTTGTTCATGCTTCGAACAGCACAGAATTTACCGCACATACTGCAGGTATCACTGTGGTCGTCCTCCGGAAGACGGTCGTCGCGGATCGCTTTGGCTGTCTCCGGGTCGAGGGCGCAGGCAAACTGTGCATCCCAGTCAAGAACACGGCGTGCATCAGCCATCTTGTCATCGATATCTCTGGCGTGCGGGATACCTTTGGCGATATCTGCCGCATGGGCTGCGATCTTGGAAGCGATGATTCCCTGTTTAACATCATCAACATTCGGAAGTGCCAGATGTTCAGCCGGTGTTACATAGCAGAGGAAAGCAGCTCCGTTCATAGCGGCAACGGCACCACCGATCGCTGCTGTGATGTGGTCATAGCCAGGTGCGATATCTGTAACGAGAGGTCCAAGTACATAGAATGGAGCACCCATGCAGATAGTCTGCTGTACTTTCATGTTGGCTGCAACCTGATCGAGAGGAACGTGTCCCGGTCCCTCGACCATAACCTGTACGTTGTGCTCCCATGCGCGTTGTGAGCTCACCAAGACGGACAAGCTCCTCGATCTGCATACATCAGTAGCGTCAGCAAGGCATCCCGGACGGCAGGCATCTCCGAGGGAGATCGTCACGTCATGCTCTTCACAGATATCAAGGATCTCATCGAAGTATTCATAGAACGGGTTTTCTTCGCCGGTCATGCTCATCCATGCGAAGACAAGGCTTCCGCCACGGCTTACGATATTCATTTTACGTTTGTGCTTCTTGATCTGTTCGATAGTCTTGCGGGTGATTCCACAGTGAAGAGTAACGAAGTCAACGCCATCTTCTGCGTGCAGACGGATCACATCGATGAAATCATGAGCAGTCAGTTCAGAGAGGTCTCTCTGATAGTGGATGACACTGTCATATACCGAACAGTTCCGATCATTGCCGGACATTCATGTGTCAGTTTCTGACGGAATGGCTGTGTGTTTCCATGGCTGGAGAGTCCATGATCGCTTCAGCACCGAGGTCTACGGCTTTCATGACTTTCTGCATTTCAATGTCATAATCCTTGCAGTCTCTGGATACACCAAGGTTTACATTGATCTTGGTGCGGAGCATGCTTCCGACACCTTCCGGGTTCAGGCAGATGTGGTGTTTGTTCGCACAGATGGCAACCTTACCTTCTGCCACGAGCTGCATCATTTTTTCTACAGGCATGTGTTCCTTTTCTGCAACAGTTTTGATCTGTGGTGTTACGATGCCTTTTCTTGCGGCATCCATCTGAGTTGTATACTGAGTCATAAGTTTCCTCCTGTTTATGTAAAATTTAAAAGTGTTTAATTGTAAAAATAAGAAGTATGCTGTCCACCGAGGCATGGTCTACCGGTCCGTGACCATTTCCGAGATCAAGGTTTACCCGGAGTGCTTCTGTAAGATATTCCTTGGCTTTGGCAACAGCATCACCGAGGGAATATCCCTTGGCGAGATTGGCTGCGATCGTGCTGGAAAGCGTGCAGCCTGTTCCGTGTGAATTCGGATTGTCAATACGTTCACCTTTGATCCAGAGCGTTTCGTCTCCGGTGTAGAGGAGATCGTTTGCATGGTCGGTTCTGTGTCCGCTTTTGAGAAGAATCGCACAGTGGAATCTTGCAAAAAGCTCCCGGCATGCGTGTTCCATGGAACTGTCATCATTGATGAGAAGTCCGGTCAGAACCTCAGCCTCCGGGATATTCGGTGTGATGAGCTCTGCCAGCGGGAAAAGTTCTGCCTTGAGTGTTTCTTCGGCTTCCGGTTCCATCAGACGATGTCCGCTTGTAGACACCATGACCGGATCCAGGACAATATGTTCCGGTTTGTACTGGCGGAGTTTGGCAGCAACACATTCCATAGCCTCCGGGGACGGAAGCATGCCGATCTTGACGGCATCCGGGAAAATATCAGAAAATACGGCATCCATCTGTGCGGCGATAAAATCAGCCGGTGTTTCCAGAATCCCATATACTCCGGTAGTGTTCTGGGCAGTCAGGGCAGTGATCACACTGGAAGCGTAGACACCGTTCATGGTGATCGCCTTGATATCCGCCTGAATGCCTGCGCCGCCGCTGGAATCGCTTCCTGCGATAGTCAGTACTGTTTTCTTTTTCATAGTGGTTCTCCTCCTGTTGCAAATAATTTTTTTATAAACGAGCGGAAAAAAATATTTTCTGCTCGGTCATATCCATGAGTGACATGTGGAACTGTCCGATGCCGCCGCTATTCTGATCTGTATGTCTTCCGGCTTCCTCTGAAATTTCCTTCCAGAGCTGACCGGCCGTGGACGCTGCCTCGAAGGCAGATGCTTCGCTGCAACAGAACAGGGCACACAGGGCAGAGAGCATGCAGCCGCCGCCCGTGATCCGGCAGAGCCTTGGATCGCCGCCACTAAGCAAAATGGTCTGTTCGCCGTCTGATACGACATCTGTTTTTCCTGTAATAAAAAAGGTGCAGTTATAAAGTCTGGCAGCAGTCCGCGCGAGTTGTGTCAGGTCCTGCGCATCCATATGCAGGCTGCTTTCCACGCCGCCGTGGGAAAATGTGTTTCCTGTTCCGAATGAAAAGAACAGAGTACAGCCGCTTCTTCCTGATTGCAGCGGACCACAGCCGGATGCACATGATCCAGAAGCTTCCGGAGTTCTCTCCGGCGAAAAGAACTTCCGCCCACACCGACCGGATCGAGAACAACAGGATGACCAAGCTGATTGGCACGTTTCCC
>ENA-OQIM01000973-OQIM01000973.1-human-gut-metagenome-genome-assembly--contig:-NODE-973-length-10442-cov-2.374503_pt1 | contig 10442 bp, 11 predicted proteins | sample MGYA00242579_ERZ504744 | MGnify/ENA primary metagenome ERZ504744 (study PRJEB26092, sample SAMD00036441) | human gut metagenome | host: Homo sapiens | study: EMG produced TPA metagenomics assembly of...
CAGAAAACCCGAGACATACCGCGCGAATTTATGCGATTAGCATAATTAAGTTTGCGAAGCAAACGATACTCCTTGGGCATTGCACAAGGAGGTTCATATTTCCTGCATCGCGAAGCGTGTTGCTGGGAACGGAGTGAACAGTAACTATATTTTATCATCATAATAATAAGAGAAAATGATAACAATAATAAGGAGTATTGTAACTGTGAAATTGCTGAACAGTTGCAAATATCAGAGGATATCAACAATATGACAGATAAGAAAAACGGCAGAGAATATCTGGGCTATGTGCTGGAAAAATTAAAAGAACGTATCACAGAAATCAGCCTTTCTCTGGTGGAAGGCCAGAAAGAGATTGAGGGAATGCATGAGTATTACTGGGAAAATTATACAGAGATGGACCAGTATGGCTATGAGAATTATGATAATCAGCAGGCATTGTTCCGCCAGATTTCCGCAAATGAAGAGCAGCTGATTCTGAAACAGAGATTTCGCAGAATGGCAGATTCTCCATTCTTCGGAAGAGTGGATTTCATTTACGAAGGAGAGGACGAACCGGAGATCTTTTATATTGGAATTGGAAATTTCGCAGAGAAAGCAGGGCATATTCCATTAGTATACGACTGGCGTGCTCCGGTAAGCGGTCTGTTTTATGACTATGACAAAGGACCGGCTTCTTATGAGGCTCCCATGGGTGAAATCCATGGCGAGGTTGCTTCGAAATGGCAGTATAAGATCCGCAACGGAAAAATGATCTACGAATTGAGAGTGATGTGAAGATTGATGATGAGATCTTGAAAGCAGAGCTGGGAAGTAACGGTGAGGTACAGCTTAAGAACATTATCCGTACCATTCAAAAGGAGCAGAATGCCATTATCCGAAATACCAAAGACAGGATCATGGTGATCCAGGGTGCAGCAGGAAGCGGTAAAACTTCCGTGGCGCTTCACAGGATCGCCTATCTTCTCTACCATGACAGACAGAATCTGAAGTCTTCCAATATTCTGATCCTGTCACCAAATGGAGTGTTTTCCGATTATATCTCCCATATCCTTCCTGAACTGGGAGAAGAGAATATTAAGGAAATGAGCTTTGATCTTTTTGCCTATAAGCAGCTTAGGGATACAGTTTCTGACTGCGAAGACCGCTATGATGAAATTGAACGCAGAATCCGTTTTCCGCAGAAAGCTTCTTTGGCAGAGAAAAAGCAGTCCATGGAATTTATAAATCTTATGGAACGCTATCTGGTGGAACTGGAAGACCGGCTGATGAATTTTAAAGATGTGGAATATAAGGGATTTGTAAAGAAAGAATCAGAGATTATTGAATTGTTTTATTTCAAATTCCAGGATTTTCCACTGCTCTCAAGGATGGATGCAGTTGCAGATTATTTCATTGACGAGGTGGAAACTCTGCGGGACCGTGATCTGGCAGATGATGAGAAAGACTGATCCGTGAGAAATTCATGAAGCTGTATGTGACCGGAGATCTTTATGTGATCTACAGTCAGTTCCTGAAAGAAAATGGATACAAAGGACTTCCGCGTGTTTCTTATGAGAAAAGAAAGCTGAAATATGAGGATGTTTATCCTGTTCTTTACCTGAAATATCGTTTGCAGAGCCAGCAGGGAAGAAGCAATATCAAGCATCTGGTGGTAGATGAGATGCAGGATTACTCAAGGCTTCAGTATGAAATTCTGCAGAGGATTTTCTCCTGCAGAATGACGATCCTGGGTGACCGGGCACAGACTATGGATGATAAACAGCAGGATGTGCTGAAATTTCTGCCGAAGATTTTCGGGAGGGATATCCACAAGATCATTATGAATAAGAGTTACCGTAACACCATAGAGATTGCGTCTTATGCAAATCAGCTTGCGGGTATTGAAGATATGGAACTCTTTGAACGTCATGGTGCTCCGGTGGAGGAGAAAAATATTTGCAGATATGAGCCATGCTGCGGAAGAGATTGCAGAAAACTCTGAAACTCGGCGAAGAAGAATATGAAACAGCAGCGGTTGTCCTGCGTACAGAGAAAGAAGCAGAACATATGTGGCTTCTTCTGAAAGAAATTCTGGGAGAAAAAGGATTTGATATAAAAGAACGTCTGTCTTATCTGGACAGAAACAGCACAAGCTTTAAGAAAGTCTTACAGTTACGACATTCTATCTGGCAAAAGGTCTGGAATTTGATCAGGTATTTGCAGTATTTCCGCAGAAAGATCAGAGCCCGCTTGTGCGTCAGGCGAGATATATCGCTGCAACAAGAGCCCTTCATGAACTGCATATGTATGAAGTGGAAAAATAAAAAAGTAATCGTTACTGTTCACTCCGTTCACAGTAACAAGTAATCTCTCAGTTACAGAGAAAAAAAGATAAATGGTATGATGAAGCAGAAAAATGGCGTTATGACAGACTATGCAAATCGCAGAAGGCTGAGAAATCGACATTGACATCTATGTAATGAAATTGTAAAATATATAATGTTAGGGGCAAAATATCTTTTGACCCTGATATCATATTTTATAAAGTACGGAACAGTTATAATAATATCAGAGAGAGGTTTCCTCTCCTGACCTGATATCAAATATTACCTGAAGACTATATATCTATTCTAAGGAGGATATTATGAAAAATAAAAGAGTACTAATGTTATTGGCCTTAACAACTGTATTATCTGTTCCATGACTGCATGCTTTGGAGGCGGCAGTGACGAGGATTCAAGTGTAGTACAGGTAACTCCTACACCGGAGCCAACCAAAGCAGCGAAAGCAACTCCTACCCCTGCACCGGCCAATGCCCAGAATACTACCTATACATCTAAGAACAAAGCAGTATCCATTAAACTTCCGGATGCGACATGGGCGAATAAATCAGATTCTGACGATATGTTAAGCTTCGAGTCACCGAAACAGGGCAAACTCCTGATCCTGCATGGTTCCGGTGAGGAGGATATGTCTGTGGCGATCATTCCAAGCTCACAGGATACAGCCTCTGCACTTGTAAAGGCAGATAATCTTGTAGAAGGTACAGATTTTGAGATCCAGGATTATAAATCAGAGGAAGTCAGCGGTGTAAATGTTTACAGCTATACAGTTCATTACCTCACTGACAAGAGTGACTATAAATATGTTGTAAATAAATATTTCACAGATAATACAACAGAATTTTACAGTGTTGCAGGTTCTGTAAAGGATGAGAAAGCACTGGCAGGAATCAAGACTTCTGTTGATTCATTCACTATTTCCGGTGATTCTGTACTGAAAGCAGCAGCAACAGGAAAAACTTCAGGAACTACAGCAGGTACAACTGCGGACGGCACTTCAGGAACTACAGGAACAGCGGCTGCAGGTACAGACCAAACAGCATCCGGCAGTTCATCAGATGGAAGTTCTTCAGCAGGCACAGACGGTTCTTACAGCGATACTTCATCGGGCGGTTCATCAGATTACAGTTCATCAGACTATACTTCTGATGGCAGCAGTGACGGATCTTATGATTATGACGATGGTTCTTCCAATGGATATTATGCAGACGGAACACCTGTAGGAACAGATGATCCGGACTATGATACAGATCAGACAAGAACTATTTACAGAAACTCCGACGGATATCCGCTTGTAATTTATCCGAACGGTGACGGTACATGGTGTGATGATGACGGAAATACCTATGATTTTGCTAATGGTGAGGACGTTTATGATGAGAACGGTGTTGACTATTACTATCATGGAGAACCGGCGTATGTCCGCTATATGCCTAAGAATCAGTAACAGAAAAGTTGAAAAGGACGGCTGCTGTAAAAAACAGTCGTCCTTTTTTGCGCTGACAGAGACCAACCTGTTATTTACATAAGAACGGATGTTGTGGTAGAATAGCAGGGAAAATATGTGTTGCTGTGAACGGAGTGAACAGTAAAACAGGTAGATAATGAGGGCTGATGAATGGAATCATATGGAAGATTTGCCGGTGTTTATGATGTTTTCATGGATAATGTAAACTATCGTGAATGGGCAGACTATATTATAGAAACACTGGCTCAGGACGAGATCAGGGATGGTCTGGTTCTGGAGCTGGGATGTGGAACAGGTACTGTGACAGAGATGCTTGCAGATGCCGGATACGATATGATCGGTATCGATAATTCTGAGGAGATGCTTGCAGAGGCTATGGAGAAGCGGGCGGAATCCGGTCATGATATTCTATATCTTTTGCAGGATATGCAGGATTTTGAGTTATATGGTACGGTTCGTGCTGTGATCAGTGTCTGTGACAGTATGAATTATCTGACGGACGAGGAAGATCTGGAGTATCTTTTTGCGCTGGTAAATAATTATCTGGATCCGGGCGGACTGTTCATTTTTGATATGAATACGATCCATAAATACCGGGATGTGATCGGTGATACGACTATTGCTGAGGACAGAGAGGACGGAAGCTTTATCTGGGAGAACAGTTATGACAGGGAAAATGCCCTGAATGTATATGAACTGGCACTTTTTCTTCCAAGAGAAGACGGATTGTATGAGAAGTGTGAGGAGGAACATGTACAGAAAGCATATTCCATAGAAGCAATCAAGGCTATGATTGTGAAAGCAGGAATGGAACTGGTGGCAGTCTGTGATGCATATACTCATAATCCGGGTGATGAGAATTGTGAACGTCTGACTTTTGTTGCAAGAGAGCATGGAAAAAGTGCACAGAACGGATATCATGGAAGGATTCCGGAGAAACCTGAGACACATCGCGCGGATTGATGCGATTATAGCAGGCCTCTTAATTAATGCATTGTTTACGGGGATTGCTATTGATTTGATGTTAAGCCATGGACAAAATGAAAATAATATGAAAGAAATAACAGGAGTAATAAACGAATGAACGATTATATTATCAGAGCAATTGCAGCGAATGATCAGATTCGGGCATTTGCGGCAGTTACTACAGAAACAGTAGAAACAGCGAGACAGGATCACAATACAAGCCCGGTAGCCACAGCAGCACTGGGACGTCTTCTTACAGCAGGTGCTATGATGGGTACCATGATGAAGGGGGATAAGGACATCCTTACACTTCAGATTAAGGCAGGAGGTCCTCTAGAAGGAATTACTGTGACAGCAGATTCCAAAGGTCGTGTAAAGGGATATGTGGGAAATCCTGATGTATGTATCCCGGCAAACAGCAAGGGCAAACTGGATGTTGCAGGTGCTGTCGGAGTAGGATTTATGAACGTGATCAAGGATATGGGACTGAAAGAGCCTTATGTTGGACAGGTTGCGCTTCAGACCAGCGAGATCGCAGAAGATCTTACCTATTATTTTGCTACAAGTGAACAGGTACCGTCAGCAGTTGGTCTTGGAGTTCTTATGAATAAAGATAATACAGTACGTCAGGCTGGCGGATTTATCGTGCAGCTGATGCCGTTTGCGGAAGAAAGCACAATTGCGAAGCTTGAGGAAAATGTGCAGAAAATCACATCTGTCACAAATCTTCTGGAAGAGGGGCATACTCCTGAGAGTCTGCTTGAGAAAGTTCTGGAGGGCTTTGATATGGAGATCAATGAGAAAGTTCCTACGGAATTTTACTGTAACTGCAGCAGAGAAAGAGTGGAGAAAGCTCTGATCAGCATTGGAAGAAAAGAACTCAATGAAATGATCCAGGAAGGTAAGTCCATTGAGATGAACTGCCATTTCTGTAATAAGAATTATGAATTTACAGTGGAAGAACTGAAAGAAATCCTGCGTAAATGTAAATAAGAGATGCCAATGTACTGACAGATGGATCTGCCGGAGCACAGAGAAGAAGAGGTAGAAAATGAAAAACGGTTATATCAAAACAGCAGCCGCAACACCTTATATCACAGTTGCAGACTGCAATGCCAATGGAAATGAGATTATCAGACTGATCCATGAGATGGAGAAAGAACATGTGAAGGTTATGGTTTTTCCGGAGCTTTGTATCACAGGCTATACCTGTCAGGATCTTTTCCTGCAGAGACGTCTTCTCGACAGCGCCTGGGAAACTTTGCTGAAGATCACAAAGGAAACTGCTGATGTGGATGCCCTTGTTTTTGTAGGTGTGCCTTTCAGAAATCATGGAAAATTATATAATGTGGCAGCAGTTTTAAACAGAGGCGAGATCATTGGTCTGGTTCCGAAAACTTATCTTCCAAACTATGGAGAATTTTATGAGCAGCGCCATTTTGCATCAGGTCTTGGCTGTCTGGAATATGTGGATATTGAGGGAAAGAGAGTTCCTTTCGGAACAGATATTCTTTTTATCTGTGAGGAGGAGCCGGAGCTTGTGGCAGCAGCAGAGATCTGCGAGGATTTATGGGTGACACTGCCGCCAAGCGTTCTCCATGCACAGGCAGGAGCGAATCTGATCGTGAATCTGTCAGCCAGCAATGAGATGGTCGGAAAGGACAGCTACCGCAGAGATCTTGTTTCCGGACAGTCTGCACGTCTGGTGTGCGGATATGTATATGCAAATGCAGGAGAAGGTGAGTCTACACAGGATCTGGTCTTTGGCGGTCAGAATATGATCGCAGAGAATGGAGTGATCCTTGCGGAAGGAAAACGTTTCCACAATGGTATTGTATACAGTGAGATTGATGTGCAGAGGCTGAACGATGAGAGAAGAAGACTGATACTTATCAGCCGGCTGACGACAGTGATCATATTAAAGTGTGCTTCCATCTGAATGTGGAAGAGACAAAACTGACCAGAAAATATTCGCAGTATCCTTTTGTACCTTCACGAAAAGAAGAAAGGGATATGCGTTGTGATGAAATCCTGAATATCCAGGCAATGGGACTTAAGAAACGTATGGATCATATCCATTGCCATAAGGCAACAGTGGGACTTTCCGGAGGTCTGGATTCCACACTGGCACTGCTTGTGATCGCAAGAGCCTTTGACCTTTCCGGTGCGGACAGAAAGGATATCCACTGTATTACCATGCCATGCTTTGGAACCACAGACAGAACTTATCAGAATGCCTGCAAATTAAGTCAGTGTCTGGGTGCGACTTTAAGTGAGATCAATATCAAAGAAGCAGTAAATGTACATTTCCGGGATATTGCTCATGATCCGTCTGTGCATGATGTGACTTATGAGAACAGCCAGGCAAGAGAGAGAACGCAGATCCTGATGGACAGTGCAAATCAGGATGGCTCGATTCTGGTGGGAACAGGAGATCTGTCTGAGCTGGCTCTGGGATGGCAACCTACAATGGTGACCATATGTCCATGTACGGCGTGAATGCTTCAGTGCCGAAAACTCTGGTGCGTCATCTTGTACGTTATTATGCGGATACCTGCAAAGATGAGAAGCTGACAGAGGTTCTTCTTGATATTCTGGATACACCGGTAAGTCCGGAGCTTCTGCCGCCTAAGGATGGCAAGATCGCACAGAAGACAGAAGATCTGGTGGGACCTTATGAACTTCACGATTTCTATCTGTACTATATGCTTCGTGCAGGATTTGAACCGGAGAAAATTTACAGGCTGGCATGTGAGACTTTTGAAGGAATGTATGATAAGGAGACAATCTTCAAATGGCTGAAAACCTTCTATTGGAGATTTTTTGCACAGCAGTTTAAACGTTCCTGCCTTCCGGATGGCCCGAAGGTGGGAAGCGTTGCGGTTTCACCGAGAGGTGATCTGAGAATGCCAAGTGATGCAAGTGCAGGAGTATGGCTGGAGCAGCTTGAAAATATGGATATTTAGAATCGCATAGCGGAGTGGAGGATTTTATCCGCGTGATTTTGCATGGCGAAGCGGAGAACGATCAGTTGTTCTCCGCTTTTTTCAGTGCTGTTTCAATTGCATTCAAAAGAATCATGGAAGTATACTTCTGATCTTCGGAATATTGGATGTTTTCCAGCGACTGGGAGGTATAGATCTGGCTGGCCAGTGATTCCAGAGCCGGTTCCATGAGAGGAAACATGGCTGCGGTGCTTTCGCTTAAATTTACCAGACGGATGGAAGTTACCCTGTCAGAGTCAACGGTTACTTCCAGGTCAAAGGTGTTTTCATTCAGGTCGATGGAGGAAGTATAAATTCCCGGTTTGTACAGGCTTTTGGCATCGGCTGAGCATTTCTGACCGGATCCAAACATGAAAAAAAGTACAATAGCCAGGATGACAGCAAGAAGAAGGAAAATGCCGGTGTATATAACTTCCTTCATATGTAGGACTATGATTTTTGTTTTTGCACTCATGGTACACGCCTCCTGGATGGTTTTGTATATTCTATTACAGAAGTGCTTAAATTATGATATACTGAAACAACGAATGTGAGTAACCGACAGTAAGGAGAGAAGAATGTCATTACAGTTTATTATCGGCAGTTCCGGTGCCGGAAAGTCTTATTTTGCATATGAGAGAGTAATCCGGGAGTCCATGGAACACCCGGAGAGAAATTACTATATTATTGTTCCGGAGCAGTTTACCATGCAGACACAGAAGACGCTGGTGGAAATGCACCCGGGAAAAGGAATCCTGAATATTGACATCCTGAGCTTTGAACGTCTTGCGTACCGTGTATTTGAAGAAACCGGCGGAGATAACAGAAAGGTTCTGGAAGATACGGGAAAAAGCATGGTGCTGCAGAAAATGGTGCAGCAGCACAGAAAGGAACTTGCCTATCTGGGAAGTCAGATGAATAAGCCGGGATATCTGGATGAGGTGAAGTCTCTGGTTTCAGAATTTATGCAGTATGATATCAGAGAAGAGAATCTGGCAGAAATGAAAGAGAAGGCCAAAGATCAGCCATTACTTGAAATGAAGCTTAAGGATGTGGGAATCCTTTATCAGTCATTCAGGGAATTCCTGAAGGGGCATTATATGACAGGGGAAGAGGTGATGGATGTCCTGCTTAAACAGCTTCCTTTTTCCGAGAAACTTAAGGGAGCGGAATTTCTCTTTGATGGATTTACCGGATTCACGCCAATTCAGGTCAATGTGCTCAGGGAACTTCTGGTCATTGCTGACCGCATAAGTGTTACTGTGACTATGGACGAACGGGAGGATGCTTTTTCTCCGGGAAAACCTTATCAGCTTTTCTTTATGAGCAAGCAGATGATACGGACACTTGCAGGGCTGACCAGAGATCTGGAGGATCCAGTGTATCTGAAACCATCCGGACAGTCCCGGTTTGCACAGCACCTGCCTTACAGTTTCTGGAGAAAAATATCTTCCGCTACAGAAAGGGCGTGTATGCCGAAGAACAGCAGGAGATAAAAATATTTACTGCGCCATCCCCCCTGGAAGAAATGCGGGAAGCTGCCAGAAGGATGTCAGAACTTGTGCGTACCTGCGGATACCGCTATGGTGAGATTGCAGTGATCACAGGAAATCTGGAAGAATATGCAAGACTTGCAGCACAGGTATTTGAGGAGGCAGATATTCCATATTTTATTGACGAGAAGCACTCGGTAATGATGAATCCTTTTGTGGAGTATCTGCGCGCTGCCATGGAGATGGCGGTACAGGGATTTCCTTATGAGAGTGTTTTCCGTTATCTCAGATGCGGGATGTCAGAAGTTACCAGAGAACAGGCTGATAAGCTGGAGAATTACGTGCTGGCGCTGGGAATCCGGGGATATAAGAAATGGTCTGAAAAATGGGTTCGTGTATACAGAGGAATGGAAGCGGAGAAGATACAGGAACTGAATGAGATCAGAGAGATTTTGCAGAAGAAGTAAAGGAACTTGCACAGGGATTTGGTTCCGGGAAGAAGACAGTGGAAGAGTACTGCCGGATTCTCTATGAGTTTATCCAAAAAAGCAATGTCTGGCAGAAACTGAAACGACAGGAGCGAAAGTTTAAAGAGTCAGGCGATAAAGCAATGGAAAAAGAATATAACCAGATTTATGGAATTGTGATGGACCTGCTGGATAAGATGGTTGAGATTCTTGGCGAAGAAACGGTAAACAGACAGGAGTTCCGACAGCTTCTGGAATCAGGACTTTCTCAGGCAAAAGTAGCGCTGATTCCGCCAAGCATAGATCAGGTAATGGTGGGTGATATGGAACGATCCCGCTTAAAGGAGATTAAGGCGTTGTTCTTTGTTGGCGTGAATGAGGGAAATATCCCAAAGAGCACACAGACAGGCGGAATCTTATCAGAGCTTGACAGGGATTTCTTCCAGGAGCAAGGAGTGGAACTGGCACCGGGGCCTAAAGAACTGATGAATATGCAGAGGTTTTATCTGTATCTGAATATGACGAAACCGGGAGAAAAGCTGATCCTCTCCTATAGTGATACCAATGCAAAAGGAGAAGGCATAAGTCCGGCATATCTGATCGGGAGTATACGCAGTCTGTATCCGAAGCTGAAAATTAAAGGTGGAGCCGGGTCAGACCCCATAAAAATTCTATAAACAATTATTGTTATCCGGAAAATCCGGAAGCTGGGATTGATCTGTTTCTGGAGAAGCTGGTAC
>ENA-OQIM01000974-OQIM01000974.1-human-gut-metagenome-genome-assembly--contig:-NODE-974-length-10429-cov-1.344982_pt1 | contig 10429 bp, 15 predicted proteins | sample MGYA00242579_ERZ504744 | MGnify/ENA primary metagenome ERZ504744 (study PRJEB26092, sample SAMD00036441) | human gut metagenome | host: Homo sapiens | study: EMG produced TPA metagenomics assembly of...
GGAGTTTGACCACTCTCAGTCGGCTGCGCCGACAACTCCTGCATCGGGAGCCAAGTGCTTTGAGCAACTGGGCAATGTCGTGACGGTTGAGGTCGCAGCCACGTAGATGGCGGTACCGTTGCCATAGGGGCGGCTGGTGATGGCGGGGGTGCGCTCCAGCTCCCAGTCGGCGGCGGACTCACCTGCGTAAGAGGCAAGCACTGTGGTGTCCGCGGCTACGGAAGTCACGTCGTTCTGCCACAGGCGGGTCGTCAGACCATTGGACAGGCTGATTTCGCTGGGCTCGCCTTCGGCTTCTTCACCGAGGATGTTGAATTCTTCGGAGCGGATGCCGAGCATGTCGCGTAGGAGCGTTGCGGCGCCGGGTAGGCCGCCGAGGCCGATGTGGAAGTGCTCGTCGATCAGCCGGCGGCATAGCCGACGATGACGGTTCCGCCGGCCTTCGCGAAGTCGGCGATACGGAGAACGTCTTCGTCGGACAGGCTGAGCACGGTGGGCAGCACGATGGTTTTGTAGCCGGTCCAGTCGTAGGCGAGCGGCACCACGTCCGCGCGCAGCCCGGCATCCAGGAAGCCGCGGTACCAGTCGCGCACGTCATGCCAGTGGTTGAGTTTCATGCTCGGCAGGGTTTCGGAGCGTGTGGCCCATTCGGATTCCGCGCTGAACAGGATCGCCGTGCCGGCACGCTCGAGCTCAGTGCCCTGCAGCCCGGCGTCGGAGAGGGTCTTCAGCGCCTTACCGAGCTCGCATACGCCGCGGAAGACCTTGGAATCGGCACCCGCGTGGGGCAGCATGCGGAGTGGAACGCCTCGGCGCCCGACTTGGATTGCCGCCATTGGAAAAAGCAGATGCGTCGGCACCATGGCCACGTGGGCCAGGGAGTCGCGCATGAGTTCGCCGGCCCGTTTGCGTGTGTTCAGCGGCTTCCACTGCACGGCTGAGGTGGAGTGCTCCATCACGTACCACGGCTTGCCCAGCGCGAGGGAGTCCATGAGCGCGTCCGAGCAGGCGAGTTCGTCCAGGTGGGATTCGCCTCATGGAAGTAGTGATCGTTGGACACGAAGTCCACCTCATCCGCCCATTTGGCGTAGTTCATGACGCACTGGTCGGTGGAGACCATGAAGTTCGTGGTGAACGGCTTGTCGGGGCAGATCTGCTCGATGGCGTCGCGTTCGGCTTTGTAGAAGTCGAGCAGCATGTCGTTGCCGAACCGCTCGTAATCCAACTGCTGCGACGGGTTGACCATGCGTCGCCGCCCATGTGACGTGGCAGCAGCACCTCGTCGAAACTGTTCACGTGCTGCGACCAGAAGGCCGTGCCCCACGCCTCGTTCAACGCGTCGATGGTACCGTACTTGGCCTCGCACCACGTGCGGAACGCGGCCAAGGCGTTGTCGGAGTAGTCGTAGCGGTTGTTCCAGCCGTATTCGTTGCCCATGTGCCAGGCGGTCACATACGGGTTGTCCTTGTAGTGTTCGGCAAGTCTGCGGCACAGGCGCAGCGCGTATTCCTTGAACACCGGGCTTGTTGGCTGCCACGACTGGCGTGAGCCCGCGTTGACGGTATGACCATACCGGTCTACCGGCAGCACCTCTGGATGGGATTCGTACAGCCACAGCGGCGCGGCGGCTGTGGCGGAGGCCAAGTCCACGGCGATGCCGGCTCTGCCGAGCCTGTCGATCACATGGTCGAGCCACTCGAACGTGAACGCGCCCTCGACCGGCTCGATCTTGTCCCAGCTGAAAATTGCCAGCGATACGACGTTCACGCCGGCCTCACCCATGAGACGGATATCCTCGTCCAGCGTCTCCTCGGGCCACTGGTCCGGGTTGTAGTCGCCGCCGAACGCGATGCCGCGGCGGATTCCGTCAGCAGGGACGGCCACCTAAATGCTCTATGAGTAGTCATATTAATCAAATCCTTTATTGTATCGGTTTGCGGGAAGTGCTGTGCTTGCAGGTTGTGAACACCAGAGAGGCCGCCCCCGCTGGCGGGGCTGTCAGCGAAGCTGATAGGGGGTGGTCGCCAGTCGAATCCCCATATGACCACCCTCAGTCCGCTCCGCGGCCAGCTCCCGTCAGAGGGAGCCAGAGGTTACTCCTTGACGGCGCCTGCGGCGAGGCCTGACTGCCAGTACTTCTGCAGGCACAGGAACGCAATCACCAGAGGATGATCGTGATCAGCGAACCGGTAATCACGAGGTTTTGGATAGCTTGACCGCCTGCGGTTGAAGCCTGGTCCTTCCATTGGTTCAGACCGATCGTCAACGGGTACCAGTTGGAATCCTTCAACATGATCAACGGCAGGAAGTAGTTGTTCCACGTCGCTACAATGGCGAACAATGCAGTGGTCACGATGCCGGGTGCCAACAGCGGCAGAGAAATCTGGAAGAAGGTGCGGAACTCGCCGGCACCATCCACGCGCGCGGCTTCAAGCAGCTCATCCGGCACGGCCTGATCGGAGAAGATCCACATCAGATACAGACCGAACGTGGATACCAAACTCGGGATAATCATCGACCACGGGGTGTTCGTGAGGCCCATCTTGGCGAACAGCAGGAACTGCGGCACGGCCAGCGCGATACCCGGCACCGAAATGGCGCCGATGATGATCACGAAGCACAGCTTACGGCCGGGGAAGCGGAACTTGGCCAGCGCATAGCCGCCCATGATGGCCAGCAAGGTGGCACCGCCGGCGCCGACCACCACATACAGAATCGTGTTGACGAACCAGCGGCCGAAGATACCGTCTGATAGGTGAACACCGTGGCGATGTTGTCGAACAGGGCGAACGTTTTGCCGAAACCGAGGCCGAACGTCGAAGTGAAGTCGGACTGGGTCTTGGTGGCGTTAATCATCAGGTAGACAAACGGGAAGAGGCAGTAGACCGCGAAAATCGCGCACACGATGGTCAGGGCCATCGAGCGGGTCGGGTTCGCCGGGTTGGAGAAACCGGTTTTGGCGGCGCGCTTGCGCTCGGCCTTCTCGTCGGCGTCGATGCGCTTCTGACGCTCCTTCTCGGCCTTCTTGGCGGCCTTTTCCTGAGCTTGAGATCGGGCCAGGGTCATGGTTGTTGTTGAAGTCATGGTTGCAGTGCTCATAATTACTTCATCTGCTCCTTCATACTCTTAAGCTGGACGACATACGCAATGGCCATGGTGATGATGGCCATCACGATGGCCAGAGCTGCGGCATAGTTGCTCTGATTGCCGGTGAAGCTCAGGTTGTAGGCGTACATGTTCGGCGTGTAGTACGTGGTGATCGCGTTGCCCGGAACCATGTTCTGCAAAATGCTCGGCTCGTTGAACAGCTGGAAGCTGCCGATGATCGAGAAGATCACCGTGATGGCCAGCGAGCCCTTCAGCTCCGGCAGCTTGATCTTCTTAACAATCTGCCACTCCGAAGCGCCGTCGATGGAGGCGGCCTCATACAAGCTGTGTGGAATGGTGCTTAGGGAGCTGTAAAAAATCAGCATGTTGTAGCCGGCATATTCCCACGTGTTGATGTTCGCGATGGATGCAAGCAGCACGTCGGGGTTGAGCACATCGATGTTGGTGCCGAGGAAGTCGTTGAGGGAGCCGACCAGACCGTATTTGGCGCCATACACGAAACCCCAAATCATGGTGGAGACCACTGCGGGCACCGCATAGGGCAGGAATGTGGAGATGCGGAAGAACTTGGTGCCATGCAGCTTCATCGAATCCAAAGCGAGGGCCATGCTGCGGCCAGAAACAGCATGATCGGCACCTGGAATACGGTGAAGATAGTGACGCGGCCCACCGAGCTCCAGAACTGCGGATCCTGAATCAGTCGGGCGTAGTTCTCGAAGCCGACGAACTTGGTGCCGCCGACCATCTGCTTCTTGAAGAAGGAGATGTAAATGGCGTACACAATTGGGATGATGAACACGAAGACGAACACCACGCGAACGGCCACATGAACTTCCAGCCGCGCCAGTCGGCCTTGTGCTTGTTGACGCGGGCCTCGGCCGTGTGCAGATCCGCCTCCTCAGGCAGGATTCCCACCGTTGGCTGCGGGGCTGCGGCCATTGTTTGATCGGACATAATCGATTGCTTTCTTGGAATACGGATTGCTGTGCTGCGCCCGCTACCAGGGGGTCGCTCGATTGGAGCGGTCACGTCAGGCGAGGGCACGGGAAAGCGGGGACACTGGGGAGCATCCCCGCTTTGGGAGATCGGGCGCTAGGCGGAAGGAGAGTGGCCTAGCCGCAGGTTTTGATTGTTGGTCAGTGCCGGATGTACCGGCAATAGATCGGTTGCGTCACTTGACGGTGACGTTGTAGCCCTGCTGCTTGCCTTGCTCGGCGAGCTTGTTGGCATAGTTTTCAAGCGCCTTCTCCAGGGTGATGTCGCCGGAGTAGGCCTTGGAGACTTCGTCGCCGTAAGCGGTCTGGGCGTACGGGTTGTACGGCAGGTACTGGAACTTCTCGGTCGGGCGCTGAGCCGCGGCGGAAAGGACTTCGTTGACGTTCTGACCGCCGAAGTAGTCGTTGGTCTTCTTGTTGGACTCGGTGGTCGGGTCGGTGAAGGAGTCGGACCGGAGGATCTTCTTCAGGGACGGGAAGGTACCGGTGTCGGCCATGGTCTGAGCGCCTCGCATGAGTCATGTACTCAACGAGCTTGTAGGCAGCGGCCTGGTTCTTGGACTGCGAGGTGACGGCAAGTGCAGAGCCACCGTCTTCGGCGGAGACTTCCTTGCCTTCCTCCCACTGCGGCAGCTGGGCGACGCGCCAGTTGCGGCCTGATCGGGGGCGCCGGTCATGAGGTTGATCGGCATCCAAGCGCCGATGGTCAGGGAGGCGAGGGTGCCATCGTTGAGCTCGCGGTTCCAATCGTCGGACCAGTTCGGGGTCTTGGCGTCCACGAGGTCTTCGTCGATGAGCTTCTGGACGAATTGGATATAGCGCTGCATGCCCTCGTCCTTGGTCATGTTGATGGTGATGTTCTCGCCATCGACCTTCCACGGCTGGGCACCGGCCTGCCAGATCTGGCGGTGAACGGCTGATAGTCGTTGGAGGTACCGGCCAGATTGGTGATGTAGGAGCGGTGGCACGGATCTTCTTGGCGGCCTCGTAGTAGTCGTTCCAGTCTTGATGGACTCGCCGTCACGCCGGCCTTGTCGAACACTGCCTTGTTGTAGAAGAACATTTCGGGGCCGGAATCAATCGGCAGAGCGTACGGCTTGTTGTTGTACTGGAGCTTGTTCCACGGGCCGGCGGCGAAGTCGTCGGCGAGTTTGTCGGCGCCGAATTCGCTCAGGTCCACGAGGCCATCGGTGACGGCGAACTGGGTGACGGTCGGATCTTCGAGCATCACGACGTCAGGGGCGCCGTTGCCTGCGGCGATGGCGTTGGAGAGCGCGGTGGAGGTCTTCTCGGCGGTGCCGGTGTTGTTGAACTTGACGGTGATGCCGGGGTTGGCCTTCTCGAAGTCAGCGAGGATTTCCTTCATCGAGTTGCCGGAATCCCAGCCCCAGAACACGAGTTCGGCCTTGTCAGCGTCACCCTTGTTGGCGCCGTTGTCGTTGCTGCTGCCGCAGGCGGCGAGACCGACGAGCGTGGGCCACGGCTGCCGTTGCCGCGATGACCTTCTTGGTGTTGCGCATGTTATCTCCTTCTGGACCATTGGAGTTGACTTGCGGTGGTTGGCTTTCTTCCGACTGGCTTCCGGTTTTCGTCCGGTTACTTCTCGGTTATCTTCCGGCTGTCTTTGGCTGCCTTCCGATTGTTGACGACTGCCTTCCGATTGCCAAAAACGAATCGACTGCTGCGTTGGATTTCAATTCGTTTGGCGCTTGCGAAGTCTCCTCTGGCCACCTTTCCTTGGGGTGTTTTCTTTGGTACACCCGTGTACCAATACCTAAGATGATACACCTGTGTACCAATTTGTCAAATCACCCGACACGCCTTTTTTTTTTCGCCTTTTCCATGCTTTCCACGTGAGCAAATCTCCAGTCGAACAGCGACTTGTCTCAGAGGCTCTTCATCCCCTCCCCCAACGTGAGTAGGTCCCGACTCTCAGCACACCACCAAATAACGCGCAGCATGCTCGTGAGTCCCCAACACCCACACACCACGGCGCGATTCCACCACTCAGCCGCCTCACCAGTGCCCACATTTGTAGATATTCAACGCCATATGACAAGAATCTGACTAGTATGAACAGGCACCCCCCATAGCTGTATTGAGAGGAAAAGCACATGGCGGGCCTGTTTCAAGCTGCTTCCAAGCAGCGCAATCCCTTGGGAACAACCATACGTACTCACGGATCGGGCAAATATACGTTCGGTCTGGCCTTAAGCGCCGGTCAATATCCGCGGTCTGCTTGCCTTTCCTATCAGCTCCTCGCGGTATGCGGCATCTTCCTGACCAATGTCATCAACTACATCATCGCCTCCTACGGTTCCAGAAGCTGGGATGTCAACGCCGGTTGGCGTTGGATGCTGAGGTGGGTGCGATTCCGGCCGCCGCGTTCCTGCTCTCCATGGTGCGAGCACCGGAAAGCCCACGATTCCTCATTCAAGCCGGCAAAACCGAAGAGGGATTCGCGGTGCTCGAGCACATCATCGGCACCGAACAGGCACGCCTTCGCACTGACGACATCCATGCATCGGTCAAACTCGAAACCGAAATGTCGCATGAATTTCACGACCTGTTCCGCCCAGGGCTGCAGAAGGCGCTCATCATCGGCGCTTTGATCAAGGCGTGAATGCTGCGTTGCGTTACTGCATTGCCATGTTGCCATGTTACCGCGTTATTGCATCGCTACGTTGTCACGTTACCGCGTTATTGCATCGCTACGTTGCCACGTTGCCACATCACATTGCATTGCCGCATTGCTGCGTTGCCGCATCACATATCGCAACACAAACGCAGCAACGCAATGACGACCGGAGATGGCATCGCCGCCACCCGCGAGGAACCGCAGTGCAACGCGGTAACGTAACGCAATGCGATGTAATTCCCGCGTAGTTACAGGCAGTTACAGATTGAGTACCGCATCAGCAATGCGCATGGCGGATTCGCGGTGGGAGACCAGCACCACAGCCGCGCCGCGCTCCTTGTCTGCATGCTGCTCACCCACGGCCATAGCGTGAATGGAACGTAGAATAATAGCCTCGTTCAAAGCATCCAAACGGCTGGTCGGCTCGTCGAAAAGCACCAGATCAGCATTGCGCAGGAACACACGAGCCAAACCGATACGCTGGCGTTCACCTTCGGATAGACGGTCGCCCAACTCGCCTACCTGAGTATCAAGGCCATCGGGCAGGGAATCAATGAGATCAAGCACGGAGCTTGGCGAGAGCCTGACGCAAACGAGCGTCGAGACCGTCAGATGCTGCCACCTGAACGGCATCGCCCTCTGCCGATTGCGCCGCCAACCGCTGCTGTCGGGAATCAACGGTCTTGGCACCCACTTCCCCATTGCCTGCAACATTTGCAGCTTCAACCTCGGACTCAGGCAAAGCAATCAGCAGATTGTCTCGGATAGAGCCATCAAACAGGTGGGTTTCCTGGCTCATCATGGCCTGAATACGTCGGCGAGCATGCACATCGACCTCGGGCAACGGCGTGCCGGACAACGTCACCTGACCGCGCTGCGGATCCCAGTAGCGCAGCAGCAGCTTGAGCATGGTGGACTTGCCTCGGCCGGACGGCCCCTGGATACCCAGCACGCCATGCTGCGGCACGTCAAGCGAGAAGTCGGACAGGACTTCGCGCTCCCCCGCATATGCAAAGGTGACGTCATCAAGACGCATGCCCATATACTCCTGCGGCACAACAGTGCCGTTCTCGGTCACAGCGGGCACCTCGTCCATCAGTCCGAACAGTCGGCTAGCGGACGCGAAGGTCTGAGTCAGGTTAGCGGGCAAGGCGGCGAGCGCCAAAGTCGGTCCGAACGAGCCGGCGAACAGCACGAAGGCGGCAATCAGAGCCGGAATGCTCTGCGGGTTCGCGCCGGCACAGGCAATAGCCACGGCGACCGAAGCCGCTGTGAGCACAGCCACCAAGAGTCCGCTGATTCCGGTGAAACGGCCGTTGACCTTGCTGAGTTTGGCGTGATCCTTCCACAACGCATGGGTACGGTCCTCGATGGCCTGCGCACGTTCCTCGCCGCGACCAAATCGGATGATTTCGTCCAGGCGCGCATGTCATCGAGTATCACATCGTCGAGTTCTCCGGCAGCGCCACGGATGGCAGGGCCAAGGTTACGTACGCCGGTGGCAAAGAATCGCGGCACAAGGATGCCGATAACCAGGTGGGCGGCAATCAACGCCAGCGCCATCCATGGGCTTAGGGTGGCGGCCACAATCGTGTAGATGATGGTGGAGGTTACCGCGATGGCCACCGGACTGATGGTGTGGGCAAAGAAGATCTCAAGCAGTTCCACATCGGTGGTCAGCATGGCGATAAGGTTGCCCTTACCTTTGCCGCGAGTTTGGCCGGCGCCAGTCTGCGCAACGCGGCGAACGCTTGGAACGGAAGAGTGCGAGCAGATGGAATGCCACATTGTGGTTCAGATATTGTTCAATGTATCGGGTGATGCCACGCAGAAGAGCACAGATAATCATCATGATGACGGCGGGCGCAACACCCATGCCCCACACCGGATTACCGGTAAGTGCAAATGCCGCGATAATGCCGAACACGGGCAGGAAAGTGGCCGAAAGATGGCCGATGGTGCCGGCGGTGGAGGCGCTGCCATCAGTCCTGCCAGAGGTCGGGCTTCCTTAAGCAGTCGCCTGATCACTTGGAATGTGCTCATTTTGGAAGACGAATCGCTATTTGCAACACCAGCCGGAGTCTCAGCCGAGGCCTGCTCACTCCCGCCAACGGAAGCCGTCGGCAAAGCTGACTGCAGGCGGTCAACCGTCATACCCGCCTCTGCGCTTACGCGCGCTGCGCCACCCTCAGTCCGACTGTCGTCGGACAGCTCCTGCTTGCGGGAACCAACCTGCAGCACACGCCGAGCATGGCCTTCTCCGAAGTTCTCAATATCTGCCTGCGTGGTAAACAGCTTGGCGTAGACGCCGTCCGCCGTCATCAGCTCGGTATGGGTGCCCCTCTCAACCGACTTGCCGTGTTCGAGCACCACCACTTGATCAGCGTGTTCGGCGTTGGCCATGCGATGGGTGATCATAATAACCGTCTTGCCGCGGGATTGCGCCAATTCGCGAATTGTATCCAGGATCAGCTCTTCGGATTCCATGTCAACGCTGCTGGTCGCCTCATCGAACACAAATACCGGCGAATCATGCAGGAGCGCGCGGGCGATGGCGATGCGCTGGCGTTGGCCGCCGGACAGGTTGGCGGCATCGGACTCAATCGGCATGCCCAGTCCGTTCGGCTGTGCGTGCACGAAGTCGGCAATGCGCGCCTGCTCGAGCGCGGACCACAGACGGGAGTCCACGGAATCCGGCGAATCAGGAATCTCGTCATCGGGCAAGGCCATCAGAAGATTCTCGCGCAATGCGCCCGCAAACAGATGACTGCTGGCACCAATCACAGTGACGGCTCCGGCCAGTGTTTCGCCTGACAAATCGGATACCTCGACACCGTTCAGCGTGAGCGAACCTCGGTAACCGGCCAGTGTACCGGCGAGCAGCGAGGCGGCCGTGGACTTGCCGGAACCGGAGATGCCAACAATGGCGGTGAACTGACCGGGCCGTGCGGCGAAGGTGATGTTGGTGAGCGCAGGAGCGACGGCGGAATTGGGGCTGGTTTCACCTTGCTTATCGGTCTTTGCGGATGCGGACTTGGAGTCGCCGTGCCCGGCATCATCATAGGAATAGCCGACGTGGTCGAAGCGGACCGTCAGACCGTCGTCAGCGGAATCGGAATCGTTGGCCGGCAGGGTCGCCGTGCCATGCTCGGGCTCCGGGGTGTCCAGCAGAGCGAAGATGCGCTTGGTGGAGGTCATGCCGTTCATCGCCACGTGGAAGAACGAGCAAGCTGACGCATGGGAATAAAGAATTCGGCGGACAGCAGCACAATGAACAGCAGACCGGTAAGAGACAGCGGGTAGCCCACCCCGAACGGGATGAGATAGTGCAGGCCGTATGCCGCGTAGGCAAGCACACCAGGCAGATGTGAGGCCAGTGCGATTGGCGACCAGCCGGACGCACCATTGGCAAAAGCATCGCCAATATGCGCGTATTGCCATAACGCCACACCGATGCCGGCCGCAGCACCGCCGTAGGCCACTATGTCCATGCGGTCAGCGAGCGCAGCTGGATCTGCAGCACGCGCATGGTCATGACGCGGAAGCCTTCGGCTTTCTTGTCCATCTCGATGGCGGCGCGCTCGTCGGCGTCGAAGTTTTCAGGGTCTCAAGGCCTTGAGATTGTCGAGGAACGCGGCGCCCATATCGGTGTAGCGCACCCAGTACTTCTTGAAGGCGCGGGCGGCGG